>WBZO01000563.1_pt1 | contig 74131 bp, 70 predicted proteins | sample 5204261 | NCBI WGS metagenome assembly WBZO01 (sample SAMN12412400, study PRJNA552823) | activated sludge metagenome | isolation source: activated sludge from anammox sidestream of wastewater treatment plant... | place: USA: North Carolina | collected 2017-09
TCGAACCGGCACGCCCCGTGGACAACGCTACCGCGTTGCCCACCGCTCGCGCCTCTGCCCACTTGCCCACCGCCTCCGACCACCACTACTCTGGCTCTCGACTGCGGTCAGGTGGAAGATACAAGGCGTCACTGGCCCTTCTGAAGGGTGTACTTGGAGATCTCAGACGGACGACCCGTGAACAGGAGATAGTCACGCGACAACTGATCGGGCGGGAGCTTCGTTGCGACGATCTTGTCGCCGGGTTGCTCGCGGATGACCCACTTGTTGACGTAGATCGCGGTTGTGGCTTGGCGAGCGACATCATCGGTTACTTGTCCGACGGGAATGAATGTTTGGCTGCGGAGGTCGAATGCAACCAGCGTTGCGCCGCTACCCCACGCCGCGATTCGATACTGCTCAAGTGCCTGAATTAGTCCTTCGCGCTCTTTGTCAGTCGTATCGCTGTTCAACCAAAGTGCTTTCACTGAGTCGATAAGTTCGGGTGCGATCGCTACAATGGCTAGGACTAGCTCCTTCCAGAACACCTTGGTAGGGCACGGTGTGGAGGATAGAACTGTGTCAGATCGGGCGATGAAATCGTTGATCTTCGATATAGCGCCGCTGATCTCGGCGGCCTCGGCTTCAGCCGAGAAATTGAACTCCTTACGCTGCCTGAGCGAGAAAAGCCAGGCATCAATTCGGCCATTGAAGTGGTTCCGCGCATTGTCGTAGCGGCTGCGCAAGTCCTGCAGCGTCTTGTCGTTGCGCAGGCCCGTACAGGCTAGTACTCGCTGTGCTCGACCCTCGATCTGGGCCTTGGCTGTGGACAGGGTGGCGAGGAGCGAAGTGACCTTGTCAGACGCAAGTGCAGCGGGGTGCCAAACGCATAGCCCCCAAGCGAGTATTAGCGCAGTGAAGCGACGCACGGTAGCCTCCTCATCGGTCAACGTCACACGCGAAAGCGTAGCGGAAGTAGGAACTAGCGGTGTGTGGTGACGCCTAACACCCGAGTTAAGCCGAGCCGCGAAGCGGCTTCGGCTTGAACGAATTGTTAGGCGTCGCCCGCAATATCAATCGTTACTAAAGAAGTAGTAACCATGATCCTCGGCATACTTTGACATCGTCTCGTGGTCATTAGGGTCGATCAACTCGTAGTAATCAGGAGGAGAGTACTCAGATCTGTGGGTGAAATGATCACCGACGCCAGCGGCAACAAGACTGTGATACCCAGATAGTTTCAGGTCGCAAGCAAGACACTGGAACTTTGTCGGGACTACGCTTTCGCGCACGATGATCTTCCCGTCGCGATGCTCGAGTCGCTCACCCCCATAGGTATTGCCCTGAACAGTAGCAACGGAGGAGCACGCTGGGCAGGTGACTCGGTGGTGTCCGCGATGGCAGAGATCGTTTGCACTACTCTCCGCTGCTTCGGATAGCTTGCGCTGCTCTTGTTCGGATTTCGCATGAAAGACTTTCTGGTGGGCTGCGATCAAGCTTTTCACTTGACTTAGGACAGTAGACTCGATTTTTCCAAGCATTTCCCTTGCCGCCCGAGCTTCGTCACGGCCGAACAGGGATTCGAGCGACTCGCCCTGATGTTCTGCAAGGATCTTGCAGCAGCCGTAGAAACCAGCGACCCAGGTTTGAGTTGGAAATGTCTCGAATGCCGCACTACCGGTATGGAGCTCCTCATTCCTTCGATTTACAAGAGCGGCCGCGCTCTTGAACTCATCATCGGTGAATCCGGGTACAAGTAGGCGGCAAAGAGTGAGCACCTGAATCGTGGACACAGACTTTGGTGCATTCGTGGAGCTAACGCCAAGGGCGTACAAGATGTTCTTGTGATCCTTGTCGGGGTCCGCAAGAAGTACAGGGCTTGTTTTTGCAACAGCGGCGCGCGCGAGAAGTTCAAGCCCAAGCGAGGACCATAACCCAAAGAGAGCACTCTCGCGATCTTCCGCCGTGGCTCTTTGCATAAACAGAACTGCTTTTCCCCAAAGCGAGTCTCGTTCCCAGCTCATTCTACCCTCGATAAAATCTTGTAAGTGTTCGATCTGAACCATGTGCAGGGCCTCTGCCATGTAGCGACCGCCAGTTGTCTACAATAAGCGCCTTGCTCCCGGTCCATTCTATTGGAATGGCTTGGTCGAACGCATCCTCAAGTGCCTTGGCGAGTTGTGCGGCGGCATTGTTGACAGGACGCATAAGGCACGGGTCAAAAAGTACGCAATTCAGGTTGTCCCCATGCCAAGGAAGGCTGTAGCAGGCTCCACTTGTGGTCTTGCGCGTAAAAACCGGATTTCTTGCTTGGAATGATTTGAACAACCGCATCGTTTGATGTGCGGGCAAGACGACTGAGCAGGTGGGTGATGCTCGACTCATCTGAAAGATGATGTAGCGGGCTGGCTGTGGCCAAAATGCAGTGTCCGTGTGAAGGGGAAACGCTTCATGGCCAAAGTGATGGCTGAAGGATTTGGATGTCGCTTGGGAAGACTCTCTTGGGTGAATGGTCTGGACCATTTTTCCGTTCAGTGATCGAAGAGGGCCAAGATCAGCTGTGATGGAGGTGGCCATATCTGTGTCTAGGACACCTTCGACCTCGCAGTAACCTAATGCGTCAAGTTTCTCTTTGATGTACACGGAAGTCTCGCGCGACGCGCAACGTGTTCTCGGGCGCAGTATCGCTGCACGTGCGGCCGCGAGCCTGCAAATCTGGCCGCCGGGGGCGTTCGGGGCCAGTCTGGATGTACGAACCGGATAGGGGCGCAGCAGCCCGGCAAGGTCGCGCTTGCCTTTGGGGCATCCGTGGGCGATACTGTATGTAAACACAGTATTCGCCATGGTGGTTGCTTCCTCTGCCGCGATGCCTTCGCCGAGTGCCGGTGCAGCTGCCGCCGGCCCCGGCGGGCCACCGCGCCGCCTGCTCGATGCGCTGCGCGAGCGGCTTCGCTACCTGCACTACAGCATACGGACGGAAGAGGCTTACGTCCATTGGGTGCGCAGCTTCGTGCGCTTTCACGGCTTGCGCCATCCCAGGCAGATGGGTGCCGACGAGGTGCAGGCCTTCCTGTCGTGGTTGGCTGCCGAGCGCCACGTGTCGGCGTCGACGCACAGGCAGGCGCTGGCGGCGCTGCTGTTCCTGTACCAGCAGGTGTTCGGCCTGCGCTTGCCGTGGATGGATGCGATGGAGCGGCCGCAGCGCAAGCCGCGCCTGCCGGAGGTGCTGTCGGCGGCCGAGGTTCGCGCCGTGCTGGCGTTGCTGGAGGGCACGCACGCCGTGCTGGCGCAACTGCTCTACGGCACCGGCATGCGCATCACCGAGGCGCTGCAACTGCGCGTCAAGGATGTCGACTTCGAGCGCCGCGTCATCGTCGTGCGCTGCGGCAAGGGCGGCAAAGACCGGGTCGTGATGCTGCCGGCGGCGCTGGCGCCCGCGCTGAAGGCGCAGTTGCTGCGCGCGCACGGGCTGTGGCAGGCCGATGCGCGCGACGGGTGCGGCGGCGTGCAGATGCCCGACGCGCTGGAGCGCAAGTATCCGCGTGCCGGTGCCTCGTGGGGCTGGTTCTGGGTGTTTCCGCGGGCCGAGCATTCGGTGTGCCCGCGCACCGGCGTGCGGCGGCGGCACCACGTGTTCGACCAGACTTTCCAGCGCGCCTTCAAGCACGCGGTGCAGCGTGCCGGCATCACCCGCCCGGCCACGCCGCATACGCTGCGCCACTCGTTCGCCACGCACCTGCTTCAAGCGGGGACGGACATCCGGACGGTGCAGCAACTGCTCGGCCACAGCGACGTGAGCACGACGATGATCTACACGCACGCGCTCGGCGTCGCCGGCGGCACGGTGCGCAGCCCGCTCGATGCGCTGGCCGCGGCGTGACAAGACCGTCGCGCCGCCGCAAGAGCCGGTTTGCCGGAGGGCGCCGGCGCTGCGGGGCGCGTCAGCTCGCGCTGATATCGGCATCACGAGAAGTGCGCAAGTCCTGCCGAGGGCTGGCACACGCCATCGGTTGCACCCGGTGGAGGGCCGCCTTCTTGCACCCATGAGCCCGACCGACGGGCAAAGCCAAGAGCAGGGCGATCCTGAGACGGTAGAGGTCTCCCATCGAGCCCTGTGCATGCCGTGCACGCCACCGCCCGGAGCAGACCCCGTTGTACCGCCTGGTACAGCAGCACGCAGCCAGCTTCATCGCGCATACCGACGCCAGCACCGGCGCCGAGTTGCCCCGGTTCATCAAGGACGAGTTCGACGCCTTCCTCGAGTGCGGCATCCTGGCCCACGGCTTGCCGAGGCTGCGCTGCGGCGGCTGCGGCCACGACAGGCTTCTGGCCTTCAGCTTGCCAAGCGCCGCGGGTTCTGCCCGTGATGCGGCGCGCGGCTGGAGGCTGCCGGGCTGCAGTCTGAGCCTGGTGCTGGACGGCGTGCACCGGTGTGGTGCCGATGGCGGGGCGAAGTTCGTCGTCAGTGGGCGCGCCCACCGACGACGAGGTGCATGCGCTGCTGCAGACCCTCATCGCGCAGCTCATGAAGATGCGCACGACCGCAAGCGGCTGGAGCAGTTGTGCCGCTACATCGCGCGGCCAGCGCTGTCGGAGGAGAGGATCCAGGTACGGCCGCACCGCATTGGCTGGGCGCGGCTGCTCGAGCGAGTCTTGGCCATCGACATGCCGCACTGTCCCAACGGCGGTGGCGGCGAACTGAAGCTCATCGCGGCCATCCTGCAGCGGCCGGTGGTCCAGAAGATCCTCACCCACCTGGGGCTGGATCCGCAGCCGCCACCGCCGAGGGCGGGCGCGCGAGGCTGGACAGGACCGAGGCCGCCTCAGCCGCATCGGGGCGCGCATCTACGCGCATAGTTTCCTGCAGGTGCCGTACGCGCGATCCGCGCCCGGTCGGCGCGCCAGTACGCCTTGGCGGGCGGCCAGATCCGCAAGGGTGTGGAGATGGCTCGCCGACATCAACGCCAAGGGTGGGGTGCTCGGACAGAGGCTCGTGCTCGAGGTCGGCGAGGACGCCTGCAACCCCAAGCAGGCGGTGTCGGTGGCCAACACCATGGTCAACAAGAAGATCGTCTTCATGCATGGCCACGGGTGCTCGAGCCGCGGCTGGCGCCGCTCATCCCGGCGATCGGCATGTCGATCTTCGTGAAGAACCTCGTGCAGGTGATGCAGGGTGCGCGCGTGAAGCCTATTGCGCCGGTACTCGTGGGCGGCGTCGAGCTCGGCGCCATCGGTGACCAGACGATTCACCTGGCCTGGACGCAGCTTCTCATCATCGTTGTCACCGTGGTGCTGATGCTGGCCTTCACCTGGCTCATCACACAGACCACCTTCGGACGCCGGCAGCGCTCCTGCGAGCAGGACCGCACCATGACCGCGCTGCTGGACGAGCCGTCGCTGGGCCTGGCGCCGCTCTACATCCGCAAGATCGTCCAGATCGTGCGCGAGCTCGACCGCGACGCCGGCATGACCATCCTGCGCGTCGAGCAGAACGCCAACCACGCGCTGCGCGTGGCGCATCGCGCCTACGTGCTGCAGCACGGCGAGATCGTGCTCGCCGGCAGCGGCGCCGAACTGCTCGCAAGCCCCGAGGTGCGCGCAGCCTACCTGGAGGGCGGCCACGCCTGATCCGCGCCTGCGCGCGCCGCGCCCCTGGTGCGCGGGCGGCAGCCTCGCCTACCCGGCCGGGGCGGTGAAGGCGATGGAGGCGGCGCGGCGGATGAAGGCGGCAGAAGCGGCAAAGGCGGCAAGAGCGGCAAAGGCGGCAAGAGCGGCGAGGGCGCTGTGCGCGCCCGAAATGGCGAGGGCCCGCATGGCGGGCCCTCGGGAGGTCGAGAGGCGCTCGGGCTCGTCTGCCTGCGCGCTTGTGCCTCAGGCCGCGCGTGAGGCCGCCGCTGCGGCGCTGACGCCCAGGCAGCTGTTGCAACGCCCCAGGCCGCGCAGACGCGGGTCGGGCTTGCCGTCGCCGGTCTTGAAATTGGCGTGGCAGCGGATGCAGACGTACATCTTCGAGCTCGACATCATCGGCTTCACGCCGGGCTCGGCATTGGGGCGGGCCGCGGTGTACTCGGCTTGCGTCTGGCGAAGCTTGACACCGTTGGCGGAGGTGGTGGCGGGTTGGGCGCGACGTGTGGCCATCGATCTTGGAGGCGGGGCAGGCCTGGGAAGACAGCGGAGCTGTATTTTCCCCCGAAACCGATGTGCCTGCCCATTCGGGGTCTTGCGGAGGGCTGCGATGGCGAGCGTTCAGGTGCTCGCCTGCAGGGTCTCGAGCTCGTCGTGCGCCTGCAGCCAGCGCTCCTCGAGCTGCTGCACCTCGGCTTCGACGTGCGCCAGGCGGCGGCCGAGCTCGGCGTAGTCCTCGGGCCGGGCGTCGCTGGCGGCAAGCAGGGCCTGCACCTCGCTGCGTTCGGCGGCAAGGCGCGACAGGCGCTCGTCGATGCGCTGGATCTCGATGCGCAGCGGCCGCGTGGCTTCGGCCAGGCGCACGCGCGCGAGCTTGCCGGCCTGGCGCTCGTCGCGCGGTGTGGGCGCCTTGGCCGGTGCTTCGGCGGCCATCCTGGCGGGTGCCTTGGCGCTGTCGCGCGGCGTACCCTGCGCCGCTGCGGCGAGCGGCACTGCGCCGGCGCGGGGCGGTGCGGGCGGCGGCACGCCTTTGGCCGCCGCGCGTGCGACCTCGAGCAACCAGCGCTGGTAGTCGTCGAGGTCGCCGTCGAAGGGCTGCACGCCGCCGTGTGCGACGAGCCAGAACTCGTCGCAGACCTCGCGCAGCAGCGCGCGGTCGTGGCTGACGAGCATGACCGTGCCCTCGAACTCGTTGAGCGCGATCGACAAGGCCTGGCGCGTGTCCAGGTCGAGGTGGTTGGTGGGCTCGTCCAGCAGCAGCAGGTTGGGGCGTTGCCAGACGAGCATGGCCAGCACCAGGCGCGCCTTCTCGCCGCCCGAGAGCGAAGCCACGGCCTGGTTCACCATCTCGCCGCCGAAGCGAAAGCCGCCCAGGAAGTCGCGCAGCTCCTGCTCGCGCGCCGGCGGCCCGGCGTCGCGCGCCAGGCGCACGAGGTGCTGCAGCGGCCCTTCGTCGGGGCGCAGCACGTCCAGCTCCTGCTGCGCGAAGTAGCCGATCTGCAGGCCCTTGCCTTCGGTAATGCGGCCGCCCAGCGCCGGCAGCACGCGCGCGATGGTCTTCACCAGCGTCGACTTGCCCTGGCCGTTGGCGCCCAGGATGCCGATGCGCTGGCCGGCGAGCACGCTGCGCTGCACGCCGCGCAGCACCTGCGCCTGGCCGTAGCCGCAGGCGAGCTCGTCGAGCACGAGCATGGGATTGGGCAGGCTTTGCGGCTCGCGGAAGGCGAAGTCGAAATCGCTGGCGGTGAGCACCGGCGCGAGCTTCTCCATGCGCGCCAGCGCCTTCACGCGGCTTTGTGCCTGGCGCGCCTTGGTCGCCTTGGCCTTGAAGCGGTCGATGAAGCGCTGCAGGTGCGCGATCTTCTCCTGCTGGCGCGCGTAGGCCGCCTGCGCCTGCTCGATGCGCTCGGCGCGCATGGCCTCGAAGGCGCTGTAGTTGCCGCTGTAGCGCACGAGACGGCCCTCGTCGAGGTGGACGATGACTTTGCAGATGGCGTCGAGGAACTCGCGGTCGTGGCTGATGACGAGCAGCGTGCCCTCGAAGCGCGCGAGCCAGGATTCGAGCCAGACCAGGGCGTCGAGGTCGAGGTGGTTGGTGGGTTCGTCCAGCAGCAGCAGATCGGCCGGGCACATGAGCGCGCGAGCCAGCTGCAGCCGCATGCGCCAGCCGCCGCTGAAGCTGTTCACCGCGGCGTCGAGCTGCTCGACGCGAAAGCCAAGCCCGAGCAGCAGTGCCTGGGCGCGTGCGCGTGCGTCGAAGGCGCCCGCCTCCTCCAGTGCCAGATGCGCCTGCGCGATGGCGTGGCCGTCGCCGCCGGCTTCCGCGTGGGCGAGTTCGGCCTGCGCACGCTGCAGGGGCAGATCGCCCTGCAGCACGAAGTCGGTCGCGCCCGCATCGGTGTCGGGCATCTCCTGCGCGACCTCCGCGCGCTGCCAGCGCGGCGGCATCTCGAGCTCGCCCGCGTCGGCGTGCAGCCGCCCCGCCAGCAGCGCGAAGAGGCTGGACTTGCCGGCACCGTTGCGGCCGACGAGGCCGACCTTCTCGCCGGGCTGCAGCGTCAGATTCGCCTGCTCGAGCACCACCCTGGTTCCGCGGCGCAACGTGATGCCGCGCAGCGTGATCACGCCAGGTCCTCCGCGGTCAGCAGCAGCACGGCGTCCGCCCCGGCGCTGGTCTCGATCCACAGCGGCTGCAGGCGCGGGAACGCGGCCTCGAAGTGCGCGCGCTCGTGACCGACCTCGAGCAGGAGCACGCCGCCCGGCGCCAGGTGTGCGGGCAGGGCCGGCAACAGCGCGCGCACGACGTCCATGCCGTCGTCGCCGCCGGCGAGCGCAAGCGCCGGCTCGGCCCGGTACTCGTCCGGCAGCGCCTGCATCGCGGCCCGGGTGACGTAGGGCGGGTTGCAGAGCACGAGTTCGTAGCGGCCTTCGGCTGCGGCGAGGCCGTCGCCCCGGCGCAAGCGCACACGCGAGGCGAGGCCGTGGCGTTCGACGTTGCGCGCGGCGACCGCGAGCGCATCGGCCGAGACGTCGGTGGCGTCGACGCGCGCCTGCGGCCAGGCCAAGGCCGCGAATACCGCGAGGCTGCCGTTGCCCGTGCAGAGGTCGAGGATGCGTTGCGGCGGCGCGGCCAGCCAGGGCTCGGCCAGGCCTTCGACGATGACTTCGGCGATCGGCGAGCGCGGCACGATCACGCGCTCGTCGACGAAGAAGGGCAGGCCGTGCAGCCAGGCTTCGCCGGTGAGGTAGGCCGCAGGCCTGCGCGTGGCGATGCGCTGCGCGACGAGCGCGTCGACCGCGGCGGCGTCGTCGGCCGAAAGCTCGCGCGCGGCGGCTTCGTCCAGCGCGTGCAGCGGCAGGCCCAGGCGCCAGAGCACGAGCCAGGCCGCTTCGTCGAAGGCGTTGTCGGTGCCGTGGCCGAAGCGCACGCCGGCAGCGTCGAGGCGCGCAGCGGCACGCTCGACGGTCTCGATCAAGGTCATGCCAGCAGCAGCTCCAGCGTGCGCCGATAGACGTTCTTCAACGGCTCGATGGCGGCGACCTCGACGCACTCGTTGGCCTGATGGATGCTCGCGTTCACCGGGCCGAACTCGATCACCTGCTCGCAGATGCGACGGATGAAGCGCCCATCCGAGGTGCCACCGCTGGTGGAGAGCTCGGGTGCCAGGCCGCACTCGGCCTGCACCGCCTGCGCCAGCGCCGAGCTCAGGCTGCCGGGCGCGGTGACGAAGGGCTCGGCGCCCAGCGTCCACGCGATCTCGTGCTCGACGCCGTGGCGCGCGAGCGCTTCCTGCACGCGCGCCCGCAGTGCTTGCGGCGTGGACGCCGGCGCGAAGCGGAAGTTGAATTCGACGATCGCCTCGCCCGGGATGACGTTGCCCGCGCCGGTGCCGGCGTGGAGGTTGCTGACCTGCCATGTGGTGGGCGGAAAATGCGCATCGCCTTCGTCCCAGCGCGTGGCGGCCAGTTCGGCGAGCAGCGGCGCCGCGATGTGCACCGGGTTGCGTGCCAGGTGCGGGTAGGCGACGTGCCCTTGTACGCCGATCACGCGCAGCCGCGCGCTCAGCGAGCCGCGGCGGCCGTTCTTGATCGTGTCGCCCAGGCGTTGCACCGAGGTCGGCTCGCCGACGATGCAGGCCTGCAGCCGCTGCCCGCGCTGCTGCAGCCATTCGACGATGCGCACCGTGCCGTCGACGGCGTCCGACTCCTCGTCGCTGGTGAGCAGGAAGGCGAGCGCGCCCGCGTGGTCGGGCTGCGCCGCAACGAATTCCTCCGCGGCGACGACCATCGCCGCCACCGAGGTCTTCATGTCGGCTGCGCCGCGGCCGAAGAGGAAGCCGTTGCGGTGCGAAGGCACGAAGGGCGGAGTGGCCCAGGCCGCGTCGGGCCCCGGCGGCACGACGTCGGTGTGTCCCGCGAGGCCGACCGTCGGGCCCGGGCGCTTGCCGCGATGCACGGCCCAGAGGTTGCTGACCACGGCGCCCTGCGGCCCGCGCGGCAAGGCGGTGCACTCGAATCCGGCGGCGGCCAGGCGCTGCGCGATCAAAGCCTGGCAGCCGGCATCGTCGGGCGAGACCGAGGGCCGCGCGATCAACTCCTCGGCCAGGCGCAGCGTGGGCGTCACTTGCGCACCATCCACGGCGCCACCGCGGCGCCGTCGTCGGGGCGCACGTCGAGCGTGATCTCGGTGAAGCTGGCGTGCTCGGGCTCCTCCTCCTTCTTCGGCGCCGCGCGCGAAGCCGGGCTCAGCTCGTTCTGCAGCCGCCACAGCAGGTTGGTCGGCGAATCGGCGTGGGCCATGCCCTCGTCGCGCGTCACGGTGTTCTCGGTGATCAGGCGCGCGATGTCCTGCTCGAAGGTCTGCGATCCCTCGGCCATCGATTTCTCCATCGCCTCCTTCACGGCCGAGAAGTCGCCCTTCTCGATCAGTTCGGAGACGTACTTCGAGTTCAGCAGCACCTCGACCGCCGGGATGCGGCCGCCGACGTTGCTGCGCAGGAGACGCTGCGAGACGATCGCCCGCAGGCCCGAGGCGAGGTCGGAGAGCAGCGCCGGGCGCGACTCCGGCGTGTAGAAGGAGAGGATGCGCCCGAGCGCGTGGTAGCTGTTGTTGGCGTGCAGCGTGGCCAGCACGAGGTGGCCGGAGAGCGCGTAGCTGATCGCCGAGGTCATGGTCTCGCGGTCGCGGATCTCCCCGATGAGGATGCAGTCCGGCGCCTGGCGCAGCGCGTTCTTCAGCGCCACCTGCAGCGAGGCGGTGTCGCGCCCGACCTCGCGCTGGTTGACGATCGAGCGCTTGTTGCTGAAGAGGAACTCGATCGGGTCCTCGATGGTGAGGATGTGGCCGGTGAGCTGTTGGTTGCGCCACTCGAGCATCGACGCCAGCGTCGTGCTCTTGCCGGTGCCGGTGGCGCCCACCATGAGGATGAGGCCTCGCTTCTCGACCACGAGCTGCGAGAGCATCGCCGGCACGCCCAGCGAATCGAGCGAAGGAATCTCCTGCGGGATGCAGCGGAAGACCGCGGCGATGCTGCCGCGCTGCTTGAAGGCCGAGAGCCGGAAGCTGCCCACGCGCGCCACGCCGATGCCGACGTTGAGCTCGCCGGTGTCGTCGAGCTCCTCGAGCTGCTGCGGCGTCAGCAGCTCGGCCAGGAGCTGGCGCGTCTGCGTGGGCGTGAGCAGCTGGTCCGAGAGCTGCATGATCTGGCCGTGGATCTTGATGAGGATCGGCGTGTTCGCCGACATGTAGACGTCGGAGGCGTTCTTCTCGGCCATCAGCCGCAACACGCGTTCCATGTTGGCGCTCATCGAGGGTCTCCCGGCCGGTGTGCGCGCCGCTCAGGCGCGCAGCAATTCGTTGATGCTGGTCTTGCTGCGCGTCCTGGCGTCGACGCGCTTGACGATGACCGCGGCGTAAAGGCCGTAGGGCTGGCCGTCGGCCGCGGTTCGGGGCAGGCTGCCGCTCACCACCACCGAGCCGCTGGGGACGCGGCCGTAGATCAGCTTGCCGGTGCTGCGCTCGAAGATCGGCGTGCTCTGGCCGATGAAGACGCCCATGCCGAGGACCGAGTTCTCTTCCACGATGACGCCCTCGACGACCTCGGAACGCGCGCCGATGAAGCAGTTGTCCTCGATGATCGTCGGGCCCGCCTGCAGCGGCTCGAGCACGCCGCCGATGCCCACGCCGCCCGAGAGGTGCACGTTCTTGCCGATCTGCGCGCACGAGCCCACCGTGGCCCAGGTGTCGACCATGGTTCCTTCGTCGACGTAGGCGCCGATGTTCACGTAGCTCGGCATCATCACGACGTCGCGCGCGAGGTAGCTGCCGCGCCGCGCCACCGCCGGCGGCACGACGCGGATGCCTGTGGCCTGCATCGCCTCGGGGCTGGCATGCGCGAACTTGGTGTGCACCTTGTCGAAGAAGCTCAGGTCGCCGGCGCGCACGAGCTGGTTGTCGTGCAGGCGAAACGACAGCAGCACCGCCTTCTTCACCCACGCGTTCAGGCGCCAGCGGCCGACGCCCAGGCGCTCGGCCACGCGCAGCCGCCCGGCGTTGAGTTCGGCGATGACGTGCTCCACCGCGTCGACGATCTTCGGGTCGGCGGTGGCGGGGGAGAGCGCGGCCCGGCCGTCCCAGGCGAGGTCGATGAGGTCTTGCAGATCGGTGGTCATGCGAGGCTTTGCGCGTAGGTCACGATGCGCTGCGCGGCCTCGAGGCATTCGTCGACCCCGGCCACCAGCGCCAGGCGGATGCGCCCGACACCCGGGTTGCGCCCTTGTGCGCCGCGCGCGAGCAGGCTGCCCGGCAGCACCGTCACATTGTATTGAGCGAGCAGGCCCCGGGCCCAGGCGACGTCGTCACCGCCGCACTGCGCGCCGATTCCTGCCCAGAGGTAGAAGCCGGCATCGGGCAGGCGCACGTCGAGCACGCGCGCGAGCAGAGGCGTCACCTGCTCGAACTTGCGGCGATAGAGCGCGCGGTTGGCGGCGACGTGCGCCTCGTCGCTCCATGCGGCGATGCTTGCCGCCTGCACCATGCCGCCCATCGCGCTGCCGTGGTAGGTGCGGTAGAGCAGGAAGGGCCGGATCAGCCCGGCGTCGCCGGCGACGAAGCCCGAGCGCATTCCCGGAACGTTGCTGCGTTTGGAGAGGCTGGTGAAGGCCACGAGGCGAGGAAAGTCGCGCCGCCCGAGTGCCGCCGCGGCCTGCAGCGCACCCAGCGGCGGCTGCCCGCCGAACCAGATCTCCGAGTAGCACTCGTCGCTGGCGATGACGAAGCCGTGCCGGTCGGAAAGGGCGAACAGGCGCTCCCACTCGGCCAGCGGCATCACCGCGCCGGTGGGGTTGCCCGGCGAGCAGACGTAGAGCAGCTGCGTGCGCGCCCAGGTCGCGTCGTCGATGCTGGCCCAGTCCGCGGCGAAGTTGCGCGCCGGATCGCTGTCGGCGAGCGCGGTGCGCGCGCCCGCGAGCAGCGCGGCACCCTCGTAGATCTGATAGAAGGGGTTGGGGCAGACGACGGTGGGGTCGGGCCGGGACGGGTCGATCACCACCTGAGCGAAGGCGAACAAGGCCTCGCGCGAGCCGTTCACAGGCAGCAATTGCGTTGCCGGGTCCACCTGCACACCGTAGCGCCGCTGCAGCCAGGCGGCGCAGGCCGCGCGCAGTTCGGTGCTGCCGGCGGTGGCGGGGTAGCTCGACAAGGCCGCGAGGCTGGCGCCCAGGGCTTCGTGCACGAGGGCCGGCGCGGCATGCCGCGGCTCCCCGATGCCGAGGTTGATCGGCGGCAGCGAATCCGGCGGGCAAAGGCCTTCGGTGAGCGCGCGCCAGCGCTCGAAGGGATAGGGGTGCAGGCGCTGCAGCAGCGGGTTCATCGGTTGCACGGGCGGGGCCGTCGTCGGGGGCCGGCCGTCACAGCGCGCCGCGGCAGCGCGGCGCGCCGCAACGGCAGGGCAAGCGGCCCTCGTGGTGGGTTTCGCCGTAGTCGACCGTGACTTCCTCGCCGGGCGCGATGTCGCGCCGCGCGTAGAACTCCACCCGACCCTGGCGGATGCTCAGGCGGCCGTTGGGGGCACAACTGTGGTTGGTGAAACGCATCGGGTCGGTGCTGCGGCTGAAGTCGATCGCCTTGCGCTCCGAGAGCTCGACGATCATCACGCGCTCGCTGCGCGTGGCGCGGATGCGCGCCTCGGCGACGCTGATCGACTCGCCGCGGATCTCCCCGATCTTGCGCCGCGCGGCGATGGGTTCGGCGGCGAAGACGCCGTGGCCGTCGATCGGGCTCGGGCGCACGTCGACCGCGACCTTCTGCCACGGCGGGCGCACGACGAGCGGTGCCGCGGGCGCGCTCACCGGCGGCTCACGCGGGGTAGGCCTGCAGGTCGACCGGCGGCAGCGGCTTCCAGCCGCGCCTGCGGTGCTCGACGCTGACGAAGGTGCGGATGCCGCCGCGCACGAACCAGTCGGCGTGGATGCGCAGGTAGCGCGGCGCGATCGCGGCGACGAGGTCGTCGACGATGGCGTTCGTCACCTTCTCGTGGAACGCGCCCTCGTTGCGGAAGCTCCAGAAATACTGCTTCAGGCTCTTCGTCTCGACGCAGAAGCGGTGCGGAACGATCTCGATGCGAAAGTGCGCGAAGTCGGGCTGGCCGGTGAGCGGGCACAGGCAGGTGAACTCGGGCACGTCGAAGCGGATCACGTAGTCGCGCTGCGGCGCCGGGTTCGGGAAGGCCTGCAGCTCCCTGCTCGGGGCCGAGGGCGGCCGCTTCGGGATCGCGCGTTGCGGTGGGGTCTTGGCAGGCATGGGCGGCGGGACGAGAGGCGGCGGCCGCGCACGGGCCGCCGAAGGCGCGATGCTATCATCCGCGGCCCGGATCGCTCGCGCGAACGAGCGATTTTCTTTCGACAAATCAACGACTTGGATGCCCATCGGGCGCATCCGCGACGCGTGCGACTCAACCAGATCAAGCTCTCGGGCTTCAAGTCCTTCGCCGAACCCACGACCTTCCAACTGCCCGGGCAGCGCGTGGGCGTGGTCGGGCCCAATGGCTGCGGCAAGTCCAACATCATGGACGCGGTGCGCTGGGTGCTGGGCGAGAGCAAGGCGAGCGAGCTGCGCGGCGAGTCGATGCAGGACGTCATCTTCAACGGCAGCGGCAACCGCAAGCCGGCGGGCCGGGCCAGCGTCGAACTCGTCTTCGACAACCAGGACGGGCGCGCCGGCGGGCCGTGGAGCCGCTTCGGCGAGATCGCGGTGCGGCGCGTGCTCACGCGCGAGGGCACGAGCAGCTACTACATCAACGGCCAGCCGGTGCGTCGCCGCGACGTGCAGGACGTGTTCCTCGGCACCGGCCTCGGGCCGCGCGCCTACGCCATCATCGGCCAGGGAACGATCAGCCGCATCATCGAGAGCCGGCCCGAGGAGCTGCGCCTCTTCCTCGAGGAGGCTGCTGGCGTGAGCAAGTACAAGGAACGGCGGCGCGAGACCGAGAACCGCCTCAAGGACACGCGCGAGAACCTCACGCGCGTCGAGGACATCCTGCGCGAGCTGGAGGGCAACCTCGACAAGCTCGAGAAGCAGGCCGAGGTCGCCAGCCGCTACCGCGGACTGCAGGACGAGGGCACGCGAAAGCTGCACCAGCTCTGGTTCCTGAAGCAGCGCGACGCGGCCAAGGAACACGAGCGCGTGCGCGCGGCCGAGATCGAGGCCGAGAACGCGCTCCAGGCGCGCCTGGCCGAGCTGCGCCACCTCGAGCTCGAACTCGAGGGCCTGCGCCAGTCGCACTACGCCGCCAGCGACGAGATGCACGCGCGCCAGGGCGCGCTCGGCGACGCCGCGCTCGCGGTCTCGCGACTCGAGGAGCGCATCCGCTACGTCGTCGAGGGCCGCCAGCGCGCGCAGGCGCGGCTGGCCGAACTGCAGGCGCAAAGCGGCCATTGGTCCGAGCGCGAACGGGCCGCGGCGGCCGAGCTCGAGGACGCGGCGATGCAGATCGAGGCCGCCGATGAGCAGGCGGCGCTGCTGGACGCGCAGGGCGAGGAACAGGCGCAGCGGCTGCCGCAGGCCGAGGACGCGCTGCGCGCGGCACAAGGGCGAAGCCACGCGCAGCGCCAGGCGGTGGCCGAGGTGCAGCAGCAGATCCAGTTGCTCGCCGCCGACAGCCGCCATCTCGACGAGCAGGCGCGGACGCTGCGCGTGCGCAACGAGCGCCTGGAGGGCGAGCGCCGCGGCCTGCAGCCGGTGGACCGCGCCCGGCTGCAGGCGCTGGCCGAGCAGCAGGCCGAGGCGGCGGCGCATCAGGAACAGGCCGACGCGCAGTTGCAGGAACTGGCCGCGCTCGTCCCCGCGCTGGACGAGCAGCGGCGCCAGGCACAGGAGGCGGTGAACCGCGAAGCGGCGCGCCTGGCCGATCTCGCCGCGCGCGAGGAAGCCTTGCGCGCGCTGCAGGAGAAGGTCCAGACCGAGGGCAAGCTCAAGCCCTGGTTGCAACGCCACGGCCTGGACGGGCTGGCCGGCCTGTGGACGCAGGTACACATCGAGCCCGGCTGGGAGACGGCGCTGGAATCGGCGCTGCGCGAGCGGCTGGCCGCGCTCTCGGTGGGCCAGCGCCTGGACATGGTGCGCGCCTTCGAGGCCGACGCGCCGCCGGCCAAGCTCGCCTTCTACGCCTTGCCCTCGGCGGCGCTGGCGAGCACGCACCGCACGCTGCCGCGCCTGTCCGACATGCTGCGCCTGTCCGACGAGGGCATGCGCGCGCTGCTCGCCGACTGGCTCGAGGGCGTCTACACCGCCGAGTCGCTCGACGACGCGCTCGCCGCGCGCGAGAAGCTCACGCAGGGCGAGCTCGTGATGACGCGCGCCGGCCACGCGGTGAGCCGTTTCGCGGTTGCCTTCTACGCGCCGGACTCCGAACAGGCCGGCCTGCTGCAGCGCGCGCAGGAGATCGAGAACCTCGAGCGCGAGCGCCGCGCGCAGGGCCTGATCGCCGACGAGGCGCGCAGCGCCGCGGTGCGCGCCGAGTCCGCCTACACCGGGGCCTCGCAGCGGCTGCTGAGCGTGCGGCGCGAGGCCGCACAGGCGCAGGACCAGGCGCACCAGCTGCAGGTCGAGCTGCTGCGGTTGACGCAGCAAGCCGAGGCTGCGGACGTCCGCCGCGCCCAGCTCGAGGAAGAGCTGGCGGAGTTGCGGGACCAGGACCAGACGCTGCAGGAGCGGCGCGAGACCGGGCAGGCGAGACTGGAGGAACTCGACCTGCAGCTCGGCCAGGCGCAGGAGCGCGACGCGCAGCTCGAGGACGAGGTCATCGGTGCCGAGCGTGTGCTCGCCGAAGCGCGCGAGCAGCAGCGTGCGCTCGAGCGTCAGGCGCAGGAGGCCCGCTTCCAGGCGCGCGCGCTGGCGGCGCGGCGCGACGAGCTCGAGCGTGTGATCGCCACCGCGCGCAGCCAGGTCGAGGCCAACGCGCAGGCGGGGCAGCAGCTCGAGCTCGAGCTCGGCAGCTTCGATGATGCGGCTTCGCAGGCCGGACTGCAGGCGGCGCTTGCGCAGCGCGCCGAGCGCGAGCAGGAGCTGGCCGTCGCGCGCAGCGCCTATGACGAACTCGGTGGCCGGCTGCGCGCCGGTGACGAGCAGCGCATGGCCATCGAGCAGGGCCTGCAGCCACTGCGCGACGACATCACGCGGCTGCAGCTCGAGATGCAGGCGGCACAGCTCGGCGGCGCGCAGTACCTGGAGCAGTTGCAGGCCGCGGAGGTCGACCTCGAGGCGCTGGCGCGCTCGATCGACGAAGGAGGCGTGCGCCTGCAGGGCCTGCAAGGCGAGATCGACCGCATCCAGCGCGAACTGGCGGCCCTCGGTGCGGTGAATCTCGCCGCGCTCGAGGAGCTGGGCAGCGCGCGCGAACGCAAGGCTTTCCTCGACGCGCAGAACGCCGATCTCGTGGAGGCCATCCGCACGCTCGAGGAGGCGATCCACCGCATCGACCTCGAGACGCGCGAGCTGCTCGGCCGGACCTTCAACCAGGTCAACGAGCACTTCGGGCAGATGTTCCCGAGCCTCTTCGGCGGCGGCACGGCGCGTCTGGTCATGACCGGCGACGAGATCCTCGACGCCGGCGTGCAGGTGATGGCGCAGCCGCCGGGCAAGCGCAACTCGACCATCCACCTGCTCTCGGGCGGCGAGAAGGCGCTCACCGCGATCGCCCTCGTGTTCGCGATCTTCATGCTCAACCCGGCGCCCTTCTGCCTGCTCGACGAGGTCGACGCGCCGCTGGACGACGCCAACACCGAGCGCTACGCGCGCCTGGTGACGCGGATGTCCGAGAAGGGCACGCAGTTCCTCTTCATCAGCCACAACAAGATCGCGATGGAGATGGCCGAGCAGCTCATCGGCGTGACGATGCAGGAGCAGGGCGTCTCGCGCATCGTCGCCGTCGACATGCAGGCGGCGATCGGCCTGGCCGAGGCGGCGTAGGAGCACGCGCGATGAGTCTGACGCTCGGCACCTCGCTTGCGCTGCTGGGCGTGGTGGTGCTGCTGCTGATCGCGCTCCAGGGCTGGTGGCGCGCGCGTCGTGCCAGGCCGCGCCGGGCGGCGACCGCAACCGCAGCGGCGACGACGGCCGGCGAACGCATCGAACCGGGCCTCGGCGCGGTGGACGATGGCCCGGGCGGCAGCGCGGACGCGCTCGGCGCAGCGGCGCGGCCGGCGGTCTCCGTGCGCCGCAGCGCCCGCATCGACGCGCTCATCGACGCCATCGTGCCGCTGGCGCTGGAAGCGCCGGCCAGCGGCGATTTCGTGCTCTCGCACCTGCCGGCCAGCCGCCGCGCGGGCAGCAAAACGCTGCTCGTCGAAGGCCTGGACGCCGAGACCGGTGAGTGGGAGCCGCCCGAGCCGGGCCGGCGCTACGGCGAGCTGCAGGCGGCGGTGCAGCTGGCCAGCCGCAGCGGCGCCCTCAACGAGATCGAGTACTCGGAGTTCGTGCAGAAGGTGCAGGCCTTTGCCGACGCCGTCGGCGCGGTGCCGGACTTCCCGGACATGCTCGACGTGGTGGCGCGGGCGCGCGAGCTCGATGCCTTCGCCGCGCCGCTGGACGCGCAGCTCGCCGTGACGCTGCGCGCCAACGAGGTCGCCTGGTCGGTGGGCTACGTGCAGCAGTGCGCGCAGCGCCTTGGCTTCGTCGCCGGCGCCGTGAGCGGCCGGTTCGTGCTGCCCGCGGCCGAGGAGGCCGCGCCGCCGCTGCTCGTGCTCTCCTTCGACCCGCAGGCGGCGCTGGCCGAGCAGCCGCAGGACGCGGCCCTGCGCGAATGCACGCTGGGCCTGGACGTGCCGCAGACCCCGGAGGAGGCCGAGCCCTTCCCGGCCTGGCACAACGCCGCGCGCACGCTCGCCGACGACATGGGGGCGACGCTCGTCGACGACCAGGACCAGCCGGTGACGCTGCACGCCTTCGCCACCATCGGCGTCGAGCTGCAGCGCATCTACCGCGCGCTCGAGGCGCGCGACCTCGCCGCGGGCACGCCCGCGGCGCGGCGCCTCTTCAGCTGATGGACGCGGCCTCGAACCTGGTGGCCATCGCGCTGCTGATCGCCGCCAGCGGCTTCCTCTCGATCGCCGAGATCTCCCTCGCCGCATCGCGCCACCTGCGCCTGCGCCAGATGGCCGACGAGGGCGATGCGCGCGCCGCGCGCGTGCTCGCCGTGCAGGAGCAGCCGGGCCACTTCTTCACCGTCGTGCAGATCGGCGTGAACATGATCGCCATCCTCGGCGGCATCGTCGGCGAGGGCGCCTTCACGCCCCATTTCGCCTCCGCGCTCTCGCCCTGGCTGGGGGCGGAACTGGCGGGGCAGGTCGGCTTCTGGTGTTCCTTCGGTCTCGTCACGGCGCTCTTCGTCGTCCTCGCCGACCTCATCCCCAAGCGCATGGGAATGGTCGAGCCCGAGCGCGTGGCGGTGCGCATCGTCGGCCCCATGCTGGTGCTCGCGCGCCTGCTGCTGCCGCTGGTGTGGCTGCTCAACGGCGCCACCAACCTGCTCATCCGCGCGCTGCGCCTGCCCGCCGAGCGCGAGGAGCGCGTCACCGCGGCCGACATCCTCGCCCTCACCGCGGCCGGGGCGCAGTCGGGCGCGGTCGCCGGCGCCGAGCAGCGCGTGATCGAGAACGTGTTCGAGCTCGACACGCGCAACGTCGAGAGCGCGATGACGCCGCGCGAGCGCATCGTCTTCCTCACCCTGGACGACGACGAGGCCTACATCCGCAGCCGCATCGCCGCGCAGCCGCACTCGACCTTCCCGGTCTGCGACGGCGCCATCGACCGCCCCGTGGGCTACGTCGATTCGGCCGACCTCTTCCAGCGCGTGCTCAACGGCCAGCCCCTGTCGCTGCGCGGCGAGTCGGGCAAGGCCTTGCTGCGCAAGGTGCTCATCGTCCCGGACCGCCTCACGCTGGCGGAGATGCTGGCGCAGTTCCGCCAGGCGCACGAGGACTTCGCGCTCATCGTCAACGAGTACGCGCTCGTCGTCGGCGTCATCACGCTCAACGACGTCATGAGCACGGTGATGGGCAGCCTCGTCGTCTCCGAGGACGAGGAGCGCATCGTGCGCCGCGACGACGGCTCCTTCCTCGCCGACGGCATCACGCCGATCGCCGAGCTCACGCACGCCCTGGGCATCGTCGACTGGCCCCAGGCCGGCGAGTACGACACGCTGGCGGGCTTTCTGATGGTCATGCTGCGCCGCATCCCGCGCCGCACCGACTGTGCCCAATGGCAAGGCTGGCGCTTCGAGGTCATGGACGTCGACAGCCACCGCGTCGACCAGGTCATGATCACGCGCGCCGATGCGCCGGCGGCGATCGCGGAGGGCGGCGCCGCGCCGCAGGCATCGTGAACCCGTGCGCCGACGCCCGTGCCGCCGAGTTGCGCGCGCTGCTGCAGCATCACGCGCACCGCTACTACGTGCTCGACGCACCCGAGATCCCGGACGCCGAATACGACCGCCTCTTCGCCGAGCTGCAGGCCCTGGAGGCGGCGCATCCCGAACTGCGCGCGCCCGACAGCCCGACGCAGCGCGTCATCGGGCAGGTTCTGGACGGACTCGCTCCCGTCCGCCACGCGCTGCCGATGCTCTCCATCCGCACCGAGACCGACACCACCGCGTCCGGTGCACAGGCCTTCGACATGCGCGTGCGGCGAGAACTCGGCCTCGGCGACGACGCGCCGCCGGTGGCCTACTGCGCCGAGCTGAAGTTCGACGGCCTGGCGATCAACCTGCGCTTTGAAGACGGCGTGCTCGTGCAGGCGAGCACGCGCGGCGACGGCCACACCGGCGAGGACGTGACGCACAACGTGCGCGCCATCGGCCAGGTGCCGCTGCGCCTCTTCGGCGACGCGCCGCCGGTGCTCGAGATCCGCGGCGAGGTCTACATGCGTCGAGACGACTTCGAGCGCCTGAACGAGCGCCAGCGCGAGAAGGGCGCCAGGACTTTCATCAACCCGCGCAACACCGCCGCCGGCGCCATCCGCCAGCTCGACAGCGCCGGCATGGCCGACAAGCGCCTGAGCTTCTTCGCCTACGGCGTGGGCGAAGTACGGGGCTGGACGACACAGCCGGGCACCCACAGCGGCACGCTCGACGCCATCGCCGCCTTCGGCGTGCCGGTGTGCGCCGAGCGCGCGCGGGTGCAGGGCGCCGCCGGCCTCGTGGCCTTCCACGAGCGCATCGGCGCGGCGCGCGACGCGCTGCCCTTCGACATCGACGGGGTCGTCTACAAGGTCGATGCGATCGAGCTGCAGCAGCGCCTGGGTTTCGTCACGCGCGAGCCGCGCTGGGCGGTGGCGCACAAGTACCCGGCGCAGGAGCAGACGACGCGGCTGGAGGCGATCGAGGTGCAGGTCGGTCGCACCGGCAAGTTGACGCCGGTGGCGCGGCTCGCGCCCGTCTTCGTCGGCGGCACGACGGTGAGCAACGCGACGCTGCACAATCTCTTCGAACTGCGGCGCAAGGGCGTGCGCGCCGGCGACGAGGTCATCGTGCGGCGCGCCGGCGACGTCATTCCGGAGATCGTCGGCCGCATCCCCGCGCCACGGGCGCACTACGTTCCCAACTTCCGCATGCCGCCCGCGTGCCCCGTCTGCGGCAGCGCGGTGCTGCGCGAGCGCGGCAGCGTCGAGCACCGCTGCAGCGGCGGCCTCTTCTGCGCCGCGCAGCGCAAGCAGGCCATCCTGCACTTCGCCGGGCGCCGCGCGATGGACATCGAGGGTCTGGGCGAAAAGCTCGTCGACCAGCTCGTCGACGGCGCCGTGGTGCAGGGTCTGCCCGACCTCTACGAGCTCGACGCGCAGCGCCTGGCCGCGCTCGAGCGCATGGGCGAGAAGAGCGCCGCCAATCTCGTCGCGATGCTCGCGCGCAGCAAGTCGACGACGCTGGCACGCTTCCTCTACGCCCTGGGCATCCGCCACGTCGGCGAAGCCACCGCGCGCGACCTCGCGCGCCACTTCGGCCGCATGCAGCTGGTGATGGACGCAGGCGCGGAGGAACTGCAGCAGGTGCCCGACGTCGGCCCGGTGGTCGCGCAGAGCATCGCCGGCTTCTTCGCCCAGCGACACAACCGCGACGTGGTGCAGCAACTGGTCGATGCGGGCGTGCACTGGGAAGAGGGCGACGGCGCGGGCGCTGCCGCCGCGGCGCCGTCCGGCGTGCTGCCGCTTTCGGGCCGCACGCTCGTGCTCACCGGCACGCTGCCCACGCTCACGCGTGACGCGGCCAAGGCGCTGATCGAGGCCGCCGGGGGCAAGGTCGCCGGCTCGGTTTCGAAGAAGACCGATGCCGTGATCGCCGGCGCGGATGCAGGCAGCAAGCTCGACAAGGCGCGGGCGCTGGGCATCACCGTGCTCGACGAGGAGGGTTTGCGGGGTCTGCTGGGCGACGGCGGCGCAACGGCGCAAGCCGGCACCGGCCCCGCCTGAACGCCCCGCCTGAACGCGCCGCAGTCGGGCCGCTTCACCAAGGTTTACACGTCAGCGGTCCGCGCCGATCACCGGCCGCGCGTTGTTCGTGGAGACTTCCTGCGATATTCCCGCGAAAGGTGTCGCCATGCGCCCGGCCCGAAGCGTCCCATTCCGTACTTCCGTCCTTCCCCTGGTGGGGATGGCGCTGCTGTTGCTGCTGGGCCTGCTGGCGGCGCTGCCGGCGGCGGCGCAGGACGAGTCCGATCCGCCCGGGCGCGTCGGTCGCATCGCCGCGAGCGAAGGACCGGTCTGGTGGTTCGACCAGGAGCAGCAGCGCTGGGCCGACGCGCAGCGGAACCTGCCGCTGACCGGGGGTGACCGCGTGTCCACCGACGCCGGCGGCCGGGCCGATCTGCGCATCGGCTCGACGGCGCTGATGGTCGACGAGGCGAGCGAGCTCGCCTTCGACCGCCTGGACGACGAGCAGCTTCGCGTGCGCGTCCTGCGGGGCAGCGTCGCGCTGCTCCTGCGCTCGAACGAGATCGCCTCCGAAGTCTGGATCGGCACCGGGGACGCCTGGCTGCGGCCCCTGCGCAGCGGCGCGTACCTCGTGCAGCGCGCCGGTGCGATGACCGAAGCCACGAGCTGGCGGGGCGAGTTGCAGCTCGACGACGGCAGCAGACTGATCGTCGACGGCGGACGCCGCCTGCAGCTCTGGCGCGATGGCGACGAGCTGCGCCTGCAACTGCTCGCCGCGGCCGAGGACGCCTTCGCGGCGCGGGTGTTGGCGGCCGACCGCGAGGCAGGCCGTGCCGCCGCGGCCCCCTACGTCTCGACCGAGATGACGGGTTACGAGGACCTGGAGCGCTACGGCCGCTGGGAGCAGGACGTGGAGTACGGTGCCGTCTGGGTGCCCACCGCAGTCGCTGTCGATTGGGTCCCCTATCGCGACGGGCGCTGGATCTGGGTCCGGCCCTGGGGCTGGACCTGGGTCGATGCCGCGCCATGGGGCTTCGCGCCCTTCCACTACGGCCGCTGGATCCAGTGGCGTGCGCGCTGGGTCTGGGTTCCGGGGCCGGTGGTCCCGCGCCCGGTCTATGCGCCGGCGCTCGTGGCCTGGATCGAAGCGCCGGCTGTGGGTATCGGCATCCGCGTCGGCAACGTTTCGCTGAGCTGGATGCCGCTGCCGCCTTGGGACGTGTTCCGCCCCGCGTACCGCGTCAGCCCGCGTTACCTGACGCGCGTCGATCCCCCCCACTGGCGCCGCCATCGCCCACCGCCGGGATGGAAGGGTGGCATCGAACGCGGCCGCGACGACGCCCGGCATGGCGTCACGGTCCTTCCGGTCGATGCGCTGCGCCCTCCGCCGCCGGCGATGCGGCGCCCTGAACCTCCGCGTCCGCTGCTTCCCGGCCGCGAGCCGGAGCGGCCCGGGATCGGTCGTCCGCCGGATCGGGAACCGGGTCACGTCGGCAGGCCGCCCGGGTTCGTCCCCCGCCCGGACCGTCCGCGCGACCGGGACCGCGGCTCCGAGCGCGTGCCGCGCGCGATCGGCGGTCCGCCCGAAGCCCCCGGGGCGAGCCGTCCGGAGCCCCCCGGCGCGCCGAGGCTCACGCCGCAGCCGGAAGGGCGCCAGCGCATCCCCGAGCGGGCCGCGCCCCCGGAGCGGCGCGCGCTGCCCGAGGCCGAGCCGGGGCAGCGTGGCGAGGCGCCCCAACGCGGGGGGCGTCGCGCAGAGCGCTGAAGCCCGGCACCGCTTTGGAGCCGGCGCTCCCTTCGGGCCCGCCCGGTCCGAGGTTTCAGCGCAGCAGCGGCTGCAGCGCGGACCAGACGTTGTCGAGCATGCGCGGGTGCGCCTCTGCCCTCGGGTGGATGCGGTCGGGCTGGAAGAGGGCGATCGGGTCCGGCGCATCGGCCACGCCGGCCAGCAGACGCGGCACGAGTGGCAGCTTCTCGACCTGCGCCACGCGTGCGAAGACCTGCTCGAAGTCCTCGGTGTAGCGCCGCCCGTAATTGGGCGGCACCTGCATGCCCACCAGCAGCACGCGCGCGCCGGCGGCCTTGGCCGCGCGCGCCATCGTCAGCAGGTTTTCCTCGGTGCCCGACAGCGGCAGGCCGCGCAGCGCGTCGTTGCCGCCGAGTTCGATCACCACCAGCGCCGGTGCGTGCTGCTGCAACAGCGCGGGCAGGCGGCTGCGGCCGCCGGCCGTGGTGTCGCCGCTGACGCTGGCGTTGACGACGCGCCAGGGCAGACCCTGCGCCGCCAGCCGCCGCTCGAGCAGTGCCACCCAGCCGCTGCCGCGCGCGATGCCGTACTCGGCCGAAAGGCTGTCGCCGACGACCAGCAGCGTGCGCGCCTTGCCCTGCGCCCTGGCGGCGACGGGCGTCCATGCCGCGGCGGCGACGGTCGCAGCAAGCGCGCTACAGTCCCGCAGCCACCGCCGTCTGCCTCGCCCTTGCATGCACTCTTCGATCATCTCTGTCCACAACCTCTGCAAGCAGGTGAGCGATGCCACCGGCACGCTGACGATTCTCCATGACATCGGTTTCGAGCTCGCACCGCGCGAGTCGGTGGCCATCGTCGGCGCCTCCGGCTCGGGCAAGAGCACGCTGCTCTCCATCCTCGCCGGGCTGGACGTGCCCAGCGCGGGCCGCGTCGTCGTCGCCGGCATCGACCTCTTCACGCTCGACGAGGATGCGCGCGCGGCGCTGCGCGCGCAGCAAATGGGTTTCGTCTTCCAGAGCTTCCAGCTGCTCTCGCACCTGACGGCGCTGGAGAACGTGATGCTGCCGCTCGAACTGATGGGCCGTGCCGACGCGCGCGCGTCGGCGACCGAAATGCTGCAGCGCGTGGGTCTTGCCGAGCGCCTGGGGCACTATCCGCGCGTGCTCTCGGGGGGCGAGCAGCAGCGCGTGGCACTGGCGCGCGCCTTCGTCGTGCGCCCGGCGCTGCTGCTGGCCGACGAGCCCACCGGCAGCCTGGACTTCGCCACCGGCGAGAAGGTGATGGAGCTGATGTTCGCGCTCAACCGCGAGGTCGGCACCACACTCGTGCTCGTCACCCACGACGCGGCGATCGCCAGGCGCTGCGACCGCCAGCTGCACATCGAGGCCGGCCGCCTCGTCGGCGCAAGCCAGGCCGATGATCAGCTGACGGCTGCGGCGGGCAGCGCGTAGGGCAAGGTTCCGAGCGTCAGCACCGGCCCCGATGCCTGCCCGAGGTGCAGGCTGCCATCCGCGGCGGCCGCGATCTTGAGCTCGGCCAGGGCGTCGAACTGCCCCGGGCCGAGCGCTCCGGCCAGGGCGATGCAGCCCGCGGGCTGCCCGGGCTCGGCGCTGTGGAAGATCTCCTGGCCCGGCGCCATCGCGGTGCTGCCGCTCACCAGGTAGGCGCGGCGCGTCTGCGTGCCGCGGTACTGGCTGCGCGCGACCACCTCCTGCCCCGGATAACAGCCCTTCCTGAAGTCGACGCCGCCGACGAGTTCGAGGTTCACACGCTGCGGCACGAACTGCTCCTGCGTTGCGGCGACGATGCGCACGACGCCGCTGCGCGCCTCGAGCGCTGCCCAGGCGGACGGCGCCAGCGCCGGCAGGGCGGGCGCCGCGGCGTCGGCGGGCTGCACGAGCAGCGCGCGCGGCAGCGCCTGGCCGTGCAGCGCGGCGTCGGGCAGGCGCAGCACGCGCACGGCGCCGTCGTCGCGCATCGCCCAGGCGGAAAGCGTGCCCGCGAGCACCTGCGCAGGGGCGCCGGCGACGCCCCAGAGCGCGATCTCGGTGCTCGCATCGCTGAGCCTGCACCTGGCGCGCAGCACGTACATCGACAGGCGCTTCAGCGTCGCCGGCAGCAGGTCGGCGCTGCAGGCGAGCAGCAGTTCGTCCTCGCCGCCCCCATCGCCAGCCTCGGGCCAGACGACGAAGCTCGCCAGCAGCCGCCCTTTGGGCGAGCAGTAGCCCGCCAGGCGCGCCTGCCCGGGGCGCAGGTGCAGCAGGTCCTGCGTGAGCTGGCCCTGCAGGAAGCTGCGGGCCTCGGGACCGCGGGCGCGGATCAGGCCCCAGTCGTGCAGGCGTAGCGCACCCTCCGGCGCGACGGCGTTCGCGTTCATCGCTTCATTATCATCGGCCCCATGCTGCAAAGGGCCATGGGGATGCGCTTGCTGGCAGGGCTGGCGGCCATCCTGGTCCTCGCTGCTGCCGTGCTCGCCGCGACCGCGTGGTGGTGGCTGCAGCGACCGCTCGCGCTCGCGCAGCCGCGCGTCGAGCTCTCGATCGAGGCGGGTGCCACGCCGCGCCAGATCGCGCAGGACTGGGTCGATGCCGGTGTGCGCACCGACGCACGCTGGCTGTACGCGTGGTTCCGCTTCTCCGGCCAGGCACCGCGCATCCGCGCGGGCAGCTACGAGATCGAAGCCGGCGTCACGCCGCGCGGCCTGCTCGAGACGCTGGTTCAGGGGCGTGAGCGCCTGCAGACGGTGCGCATCATCGAAGGCTGGACGGTACGGCAGATGCGCAGCGCCTTGGCCGCGGCGCCGGGATTGCGGCCGACCACCGCCGGCTGGGACGACGCGCGGCTGATGCAGGAGCTGGGACTGCCCGGCGTTCCCGCCGAGGGGCGCTTTTTCCCCGACACCTACGCCTACGCGCGCGGCGTCAGCGACCTCACCGTGCTGCGCCGCGCACAGCGCGCGCTGCAGGCGAGGCTCGACGAGGCCTGGGCGGGGCGCGCCGACGCGCTGCCCCTGAAGACGCCCGAGGAGGCGCTGGTGCTGGCCTCGATCATCGAGAAGGAGACCGGCCTGGCCGCGGACCGCGGCCTCGTGGGCGCGGTGTTCGTCAACCGGCTGCGCATCGGCATGCCGCTGCAGAGCGACCCGACGGTGATCTACGGCCTGGGCGAAGCCTTCGACGGCAACCTGCGCAAGCGCGACCTGCAGGCCGACACGCCCTACAACACCTACACCCGGGGCGGCCTGCCGCCGACGCCGATCGCGCTGCCCGGGCTGGCCTCGCTGAACGCCGCGGTACGGCCGCAGCAGACCAAGGCCTTGTACTTCGTCGCCCGCGGCGACGGCAGCAGCGTCTTCAGCGAAACGCTCTCCGAGCACAATCGCGCCGTGAACCGCTACCAGCGCGGCCAGCCGTGACCCGAGCGCAGGGGGCGACGGTGCAGGGCCGCTTCATCAGTTTCGAGGGCATCGACGGCGCGGGCAAGAGCTCGCACATCGAGCAGACCGTCGCCTGGCTGCGCGCGCGCGGCCATGAGGTCGTGCAGACGCGAGAGCCCGGCGGCACGGAACTGGCCGAGCGCCTGCGCGAGCTCCTGCTGCACGAGCCAATGGACGTGCTGACCGAAGTGCTGCTGGTCTTCGCCGCGCGGCGCGACCACCTGCTGCGGCAGATCGAGCCGGCACTGGCCGCGGGCCGCACCGTCGTCTGCGACCGCTTCACCGACGCCAGCTTCGCCTACCAGGGTGCGGGCCACGGCGCCGACACCGCGGTGCTGACCCAGCTCGAGGCCTGGGTGCAGCAGGGGCGCCAGCCCGACCTGACGCTGTGGTTCGACCTGCCCGCGGCCGATGCCGCGGCGCGGCGCGCCGCCGTGCGCGCGCCGGATCGCTTCGAGCGCCAGGACGAGGCCTTCTTCACGCGCGTGCGCGACGCCTACGCCGAGCGCGCGGACCTTGCGCCCGCGCGCTTTCGGCGGCTGGAGGCCCGCGGCAGCCGCGAGCAGGTCTGGCAGCGCGTGCAGGCGCAGCTGCTGGCCACCGGCTGGTGGTGAGGGGAGGGAAGCTTCGTGACCCGCGCGATGGCCACCGACGCCGCACTGCCCTGGCTGGAAGCGACGATCGCGCAGGCGCAGGCGCTCTCCGCGCGTTCGCACGCCCTGCTGCTGCACGGCGCGCCGGGGGACGGCCTCTTCGCCTGCGCGCAGCGCATCGTCGAGGGCTGGCTGTGCGAGGAGGGCGGCGCGGCGGCGGGATCCTGCGGCGCCTGCGAGTCATGCCGCATGCTGGCCGGCGGCGCGCACCCCGATCTGCACCGCCTGCTGCCCGAGGCGCTGCGGCGGCAGCTCGGCCTGGCGGGCGGCGAAGTGGGCGAGGGCGCCGAGGGCGCCGAGGGCGAGGGCGGCGCGAAGAACAAGCGCAAGCCCAGTCGGCAGATCCGCATCGAGGAAGTGCGCACGGCGATCGACTGGTCGGCGACGACCTCCTCGCGCGGGGGCGTGAAGGCGATCCTCATCCACCCTGCCGAAGCGATGAACCTGCAGGCCGCCAGCGCGCTGCTGAAGACGCTCGAGGAGCCGCCCGGCGGCGTGCGCCTGCTGCTGGCCAGTGCCGCGCCGGCGCGGCTGCTGCCCACGGTGCGCAGCCGCTGCCAGGTGCTGCGCCTGCAGCCCCCCGACGCCGCGCAGGCACGCCAATGGCTGCGGGAGCAGGGGCTGCAGACGCCCGAGATCCTGCTCGCCGCCTGCTCGGACAGGCCGCTGGACGCACTGGAGATGGCCAAGGCCGGAATCGACGCCGCGCGCTGGAGCGCCCTGCCGCAGGCCGTGCTGCAGCGGCAGGCGGGGGCGCTTGCCGGCTGGGCCGTGCCAGCGGTCATCGACGCGCTGCTGAAGCTCTGCCACGACGGCCTGGCGCTGGCCGCCGGCGCGACGCCGCGCTTCTTTCCCCTGCCGGCGCTGGCGCAGCCCACGGCGGCGACGGCGCTGGCCGACTGGAGCCGCGAGCTGGCAGGGTTCGCCCGCCAGGCCGATCACCCATGGCACGAAGGGCTGCTGCTCGATGCGCTGCTGGCGCGGACGGCGGCAGCCTGGGCTGGGGAGCGCGAAGCCTGATGCACGCGCCGATGCGTGCAGGATCGCCGCTGTTCGCGCGCTCGAAGAGCCCGCCAGCGGGCAGCCGGGGCGGGCGCTCCGATACACTCGCCCGATGAACGAAAGAGTCGCCGTCGCGATGAAGCCTGCGCCTGCCGCGGCCGGCGGCCGGCCCAGCGTGATGCAGCTCGTCTTCCGCGAGAAGGGTGCGCTCTACGCGGCTTACATGCCGGTGCTCGCCGATGGCGGCCTTTTCGTGCCGACCTCGCGTGACTACAAGCTCGGCGAGGACATCTTCCTGCTGCTGTCGCTGCCCGACGACCCGCATCGCTACCCGGTGGCCGGGAAGGTCGCGTGGATCACGCCGGCCAACGCCTCCGGCGGGCGCACCCAGGGCGTGGGCGTGCGCTTCCCGGCGGACGAGAAGACGCGCGCACTCAAGCTGCGCATCGAGGAACTCCTGGGCACCGCGATCGGCTCGGGCAAGCCCACGCAAACGATCTGACGCGGCCCCGCGCGCGGGGCCGGCGGCCGGCTGCATGTTCGTCGATTCGCACTGCCACCTGAGCTTCCCGGAGCTGCACGCGCGCCTGCCCGAGGTGCTTTCCGAGATGGCCGCGGCAGGCGTCGAGCGCGCGCTGTGCATCTGCACGACGCTGGAGGAGTTCGAGCGCGTGCACGGCCTGGCGCTCGCGCACGAGCGGCTCTGGTGCACGGTGGGCGTGCATCCGGATACCGAGGACGGTGCCGAGCCGGACGTGGAGGCCCTGCTCGATCGCGCGGAGCGGCCTCGCGTCGTCGGCCTCGGCGAGACCGGCCTCGACTACTACCGGCTCGGCCAACGAACGGTGGCCGACATGGCCTGGCAGCGCGAGCGGTTCGCGGTGCACATCCGCGCCGCGCGCGCCTGCGGGCTGCCGCTCGTCGTGCACACGCGCAGCGCCAGCGCGGACACGCTGGCCATCCTGCGCGACGAAGGGCAGGGCGCGGTGGGCGGCGTCTTCCACTGCTTCACGGAGACACGCGAGGTGGCGCGCGCGGCGCTGGACCTCGGCTTCTACGTCTCCTTCTCGGGAATCCTGACCTTTCGCAACGCCGAGGACTTGCGCGCGGTCGCCGCCATGGTGCCGATGGACCGCTTGCTGATCGAGACCGATTCCCCCTATCTGGCGCCCGTGCCGCACCGTGGCAGGATCAACCGCCCCGCGCTCGTCGTCCACGTGGCGCGTCAGTTGGCCGCGATCAAGGGCATCGCCGTCGAGGAAGTGGCGCGGCAGACGACAGCAAACTTCGACAGCCTGTTCACGCGTGTGACGTCCGATGGGAGAGTGGATTGAAGCGCCGACACCTTCAGCAAGGCTTCTTTGCGGCCTGCGCCGCCGTCCTGCTGCACTTTGCCGTGCCGGCTCGGGCCGGCGCCTACGAGGATTTCTTCACTGCCGTCGAGGTCGACGACGACGGCGGCCTGAGCCGCTTGCTGGCGCGCGGCATGGACCCGAACACGCTCGACCCCAAGGGCCAGCATGCGCTCTACCTGGCGCTGCGCGCGGGGTCGCCCAAGACCTTCACGCTGCTGCTGCAGCATCCGGCAATCCAAGTCGATGCGCCCAACGCGGTGGGCGAGACGCCGCTCATGATGGCGGCGCTGCACGGCCGCGTCGATGCGATGAAGACATTGATCGAGCATGGTGCCCAGGTGAATCGCCAAGGCTGGACACCGCTGCACTACGCCGCCAGCGGACCTTCGGCCCCCGCGGTGGCGCTGCTGCTCGAGCGCGGGGCCGGCGTCGATGCGCGTGCGCCCAACGGCAACACGCCGCTCATGCAGGCCGCGCGCTATGGCAGTGAGGACAGCGTGATCCTGCTGCTGAAGAGGGGCGCGGACCGCAGGCTGCGCAACCAGCGCGGACTGGATGCGGCGGACTACGCACGGCTGGATGGCCGCGATTCGCTGGCGCGGCGGCTGGAGAGCGGTGGCATCTGAGCAACAGCGCCGCGCCCTGTGCGGCGCGGCAGTTGTGGCGGAATGCCGGAAAGCACAGCATCGCGCTGTCGGGGGGTGGCCGTCTTCGTGTCGGAAATCATCCGACGGAGTCTGTGCCTCCGGGCCGACTGTCCACGCCCCTTCTCTTGTCACTACAGTCGGCCCCTGTCAAGTCACGTCCCGACTTCAGGAGTAGCGAGATGTCCCAGCAGTCACAGGTTCGCAACCCGTTCATGCTCATGCTCCAGCCCGAAGTGGTGTTGGCGGCAATCCAGAATTCCGAGCGGCTCGAGCGCCTCAACCGGCATCTGTGCCGGCCGCTGGATCAGCAGCACATCTCCTTCAGCGCGAGCGCGTCCGCCGGGAAGGCCATGTCGCAGCTTGACGAAACCGACGAAACGGACGAATCGAACGGATCGAACGAATCGGACGTGCTGGACGCCTGATCGACCCGCGCCGTCACGCGGCGTGCGCAGCGATCGTCAGCGCGACCGATGGCGGCGGTCGCGGCCCCGATAGGTGGCCGTGAACCAGACCGCGGCCAGCAGCCCGAGGCTGGCCCCGATGCTGAGCATCCGGTTCTCGCGGATGAAGCGCACGACCGGGTTGGCAAGCAGCCCGCTCCCCGCAGCACCCGAACCCGACGAACGCACCGAGGTGCTTGTCGGTTGATCGACACCACGGGCGGTCGCAGAGGTCGGCACATCGCCCGGCCCGACCCGAAGCGCATCGCGCTCGCTGCCGCTGAGCGCTGCCCCACCGGTGCCGAGTGCGCCGACGGCGTCTTCGGTGGTGCCGAAGAGGCTGTCCTTCAAGGCCTTCAGGCTCTTTCCCGGCGACGCTTGCGCGTCCTTCGCCTCGCCCGCGACGATGGGCGGCGCGGCCCGCGTCCCGGGCACCGCATCGCCGCCGGCTCCGGAGGCCTGGTGCAGGCGCAGCAGCATCTCCACGGTGTCGGAGGTCGAGCCTGCGCCCGGAACTGAGGAAGACGTCGGTGCGGTGATGCCGTTGGCTGAGCCGGCTCCGAAGCTCGGATCGGGCGCCCGAGGATCGCCGGGCTCGAGCGGCGCCGCGCACAGGGGTGCCGACGCGGTCGCGGCGGCAAGGAATGCGGCGGCCAGCGCCCGCGAGGCGGCGGTGGCGCCATCGGCGAAAGGTCTGAAGCGGCACATCAAGGTGTCCCGAGTCGTCGGTTGCGCGCGCGCACTGGCAAGCAAGCGCCGGGCCCATCCGCGCAAAGCCTTGCGCATCAAGGCACTGGCGTGCTCCGGGCCTTGGTAGGGGCACGGCTCGGGATGGGACTGTCAGTTTCGCCGACAGCGCGGGACCTGGGACGCCGGATCGAGTTCACGGCGCACGATGTGTCTTATGTCTACTTCTTGGAAGAGATGGCGCCGCTGCAAGGCAGCGCCATGAACGCGCCAAGCGTGCCCGTCAAATCAGCGGCACGCCGGTCTTCTCCTGCACTTCCTCGCGCGTCACACCGGGGGCGAGTTCGGCGAGCTTCAGGCCGGTTGGCGTCACGTCGAGCACGCACAGGTCCGTGATGATGCGGTCGACGACGCCGACGCCTGTGAGCGGCAGCGTGCACTGCGGCAGGATCTTGAGGTCGTGGCCGCCGTCCTTGCGGCGCGCGACGTGCTCCATCAGCACGACCACGTTCTTCACGCCGCCGACCAGATCCATGGCGCCGCCCATGCCCTTGACCATCTTGCCGGGGATCATCCAGTTGGCGAGGTCGCCCTTCGCGCTGACCTGCATGGCGCCGAGGATGGAGAGGTTGATCTTGCCGCCGCGGATCATCGCGAAGCTGTCGTGGCTGCCGAAGATGCTGCTTCCCGGGATCGTCGTCACCGTCTGCTTGCCGGCGTTGATGAGGTCGGCGTCGACCTCGCTCTCGTCCGGGAACGGGCCGATGCCCAGCATGCCGTTCTCGCTCTGCAGCCAGACCTCGATCGCCGGATCGACGTAGTTGGCGACCAGCGTCGGCAAGCCGATGCCCAGGTTCACGTAGAAGCCGTCCTGCAGTTCCTTGGCCGCGCGCGCAGCCATCTCGTCATGCGTCCAGGCCATTCTTCAGGCTCCCTTCGGGTTTTGCTTGGTGGTGCGCTTCTCGATTCGCTTCTCGGGCTGGGCATTGAGCACGAGGCGGTGGACGTAGATCCCCGGAAGGTGGATCGCGTCCGGGTCCAGGCTGCCGGTCTCGACGATCTCCTCGACCTCGACGACGGCAATCCTGCCGGCCATGATCACCGCCGGGTTGAAGTTGCGCGCCGTGCGGCGGAAGACCAGGTTGCCGCTCCTGTCGGCCTTCCACGCCTTGCCGAGCGAGACGTCGGGAACGAGCGACCGTTCCATGACGTAGGTGCTGCCGTCGAAGTCGCGCGTCTCCTTGCCCTCCGCGATCACCGTGCCCACGCCCGTGCGTGTGAAGAAGGCCGGGATGCCGGCGCCGCCGGCGCGCAGCTTCTCGGCCAGCGTGCCCTGCGGCGTGAACTCGAGCTCGAGCTCGCCGGCCAGGTACTGGCGCTCGAACTCCTTGTTCTCGCCGACGTAACTCGAGATCATCTTGCGGATCTGGCGCGTCTGGAGCAACTGGCCCAGGCCCCAACCGTCGACGCCGGCGTTGTTCGAGACCACGGTCAGGCCCTTGACGCCGCTGTCGCGCAGCGCGCCGATCAAGGCCTCGGGGATGCCGCAAAGGCCGAAGCCACCGACGGCCAGCATCTGGCCGTCGGCGACGATGCCCGAGAGCGCCGCGGCGGCGCTCGGGAAGATCTTGTTCATGAAAGGGGTTCTCCGGGAGGGACGACGGGTCGAGGAATCAAGGGCGGAAGGCTACTACCGGAAGACCGTTCTGCGTCTTAAGTAGATTTCACTAAGGCCCGGCTCAGGGGCATCGGCGCGGCGCCGCGCGGGCCGGTGCCGCCCACGGGCTTCGAGGAAAATCAGCAGTGCATGGACGTGAACGCCCTGCTCCTGGACTATCGCGTCGCCTTCGAGCAGGCGCCGGTGGGGCTCGTGCTGTCGCGCAACCGGTTGATGATCGACTGCAACCGCGAACTGCTGGCGATCTTCCGCGCCGAGCGCGAGCAGGTCGTCGGTCGCTCCTTCGAGGTGCTGTATCCAACCGCCGACGAGTTCGAGCGCACCGGCATGCGCATCGTCGCCAGCCTCGATGGGCGCGGTCGCTATGCCGACGAGCGCGTCATGAAGCGCCTGGGCGGCGCGCGTGCTGGCGAGCTCTTCTGGTGCCGCGTCTCGGGCCGCGCGCTTCAGCCCAGCGAGCCGCACGCCGCGGGCATCTGGACTTTCGAGGACCTCTCGGCGCGGCGCGTGCTGAAGGCGGAATTCACCGCCCGCGAGCGCGAGATCGCCGCCCTCCTCGTCGATGGCGCGACGAGCAAGCGCATCGGGCGCCAGCTCGCGATCAGCCCGCGCACGGTCGACGTCTATCGCGCGCGCCTGATGCGCAAGCTCGGCGTCTCGACGACGGTCGAGCTCGTCAACCGGCTCCTCAACGGCTGAAGCGGGCGGCCTTCAGCCGACGAGCGCGCGCAGCCAGTCCGGCAGCGGCACCGCGGCTTGCGCACCGTGGTCGCGCCAGACCATCTTCGCGCCGCCTTCGGCACAACGCACGCCCGGAGCGTCGGTGCGCTCCAGCGTGACGAAGGTCTCGACGCTGCTGCGTCCGGGCCTGGCGGCGTACTGCCGCGCGAGGATTGCGCCCGGGTACTCGAGCTGGCGCAGGAAGCTGCAATAGGCGTTGACGATCACCGGTCCGCGGTCGTGCGACTCGTCGGCCGGCCGTACGCGGGACAGCCAGTCCAGACGCACGATCTCGAAGTAGCGGAAGTAGACGGTGTTGTTGACGTGGCCCATCGCGTCCATGTCGCCCCAGCGGATGGGGATCACCATCTCGTGAACCAGCTTCTTGTCTTCGGGTAGCTCGAAGCGCATTTCATTCGCTCGGTGTGAAAGGGTTCAATCCGTCGCGATCCCGAGCTCGCGCGCCAGACGCCTGACGACGCCCTGCAGACGCTGCAAGTCCTCGCCCTGGCGCGCAAGTTCGGCCTTGAGCGCGGCCAGTTCGGCCGCGGCCGCGGACGCGTCGGCGCCGCGCGCAGCGTCGGTGCGGCCGGCGGCCAGCGGCACTGCGGCGTCGTCGACCGGGCCGCAGAGCAGCTGCGCCCAGCGCGGCTCGCGCGTGCCCGGGGCGCGGGCGAGCCGCACGACGCGCGGCGGGGCTTTCCCGGCCAGCTCCTCGAGGAAGCCCTCGACCGAGGAGACGTCGGCGAAGCGATGCAGGCGCTCGCAGTTCTGGCGCAGTTCGGCGGCGGTTTGCGGCCCGCGCAACATCAGCACCGCCAGCAACGCCACTGCGGCAGAAGGCAGCGCGAGCACACGCCCCATGTTGTGCTCGTAGCGCAGGACGCGCGCGCCCGAGACTTCGACCACGAGCGAAAGCGCCTTCAGCTCGTCGATCGCCGCGGCCACCTCGGCTTCGCGCGTCTCCATGACCGGATCGCGCGCCGTCTTCTGGTTGCAGCCGGCGACCAATGCGTTCAGCGACAGCGGGTAGGTGTCCGGAACGGTGGCCTGCTTCTCGACCAGCACCGCAAGCACGCGGGCCTCGAGGGGCGTCAGCTCGCCCATCGGCCGCGGCTCAGATGCCGAAACCGTCGTCGGCGGCGATCACCGCGCCGTTGACGAAGTGGCTCTCGTTGGCGCAGAGCATCAGCAGCGCCGATTCCAGGTCCTCGGGCTTGCCCACGCGCTTTCTCGGCAACACGCTGACGAGCTTCTGGCCGGCCTCGGTCTGCCAGTGGTGGTGGTTGATCTCGGTGTCGATGTAGCCCGGGCAGAGGGCGTTGACGTTGATGCCGAAGCGCCCCCATTCGAGCGCCATCGCCTTCGTCATGTGCACCACCGCGGCCTTGCTCATCGCGTAGACGCCGATCTGCGAGAGCGGGCGCAGCGCCGCCATCGACGCCACGTTGACGATGCGCCCGCCGATGAAGGTGCCCGGAGCCGCGCCGCGGCTGCGCGCGATCATGCGCTTGCCGACTTCCTGCGCGACGAAGAAGGCGCCGCGCGTGTTGACGTTCATCTGGAAATCGTAGTCCTCGGGCGTCACGTCGACGAGCTTCTGCGTCGTGCTCACGCCCGAGTTGTTGACGAGGATGTCGAGCGTGCCCATCTCGGTCTCGGCGCGCGCCACGGCGGCGCGGATGCTCGCCGGGTCGGCCACGTCCAGCGCCACCACGTGCGCGTCGCCGCCCGCGGCCTCGATCTCGGCGCGCAGCGTCTTCAGGCGCTCCAGCCGCCTGGCGGCGAGGACGACCGCCGCACCCGCCTGCGCGAGCGCACGCGCAAACTGCTCGCCCAAGCCGCTGGACGCGCCCGTGACCATCGCCACGCGGCCGGAAAGATCGATCTGATAGGCCAAAGCTGGGCTCCGGTCAAAGCCTGTCGTCGAGGTTGCGGGCACGATAGCACGCGCGCCGGAACGCACGCCGGCCCACATGCGAACGAGCGTTCGTTTTCCCTCGCTGCACCGTAGAATGCCCACGCCCGACAAGAAGAGAGCCCACGCATGACCCCGCAGGAGATCCTCGAACAGTACGGCCCGCGCGAAGCGATGGACTACGACGTCGTCGTCGTCGGCGCCGGGCCCGCCGGGCTGGCGACGGCAATCCGGCTCAAGCAGATCAAGGCCGAACTCTCGGTCGTCGTCCTCGAGAAGGGCTCGGAGCCGGGCGCGCACATCCTCTCGGGCGCGGTGATGGATCCGCGTGCGCTCGCCGAACTCTTCCCCGACTGGAAGGAGCGCGGTGCGCCGCTGAACCAGCCGGTGACGGAAGACGAGGTGCTCTTCCTCGGCGCCGGGTACGCGCAGCGCACGCCGCAATGGCTGATCCCCGACTGCCTGCACAACCACGGCAACTACGTCGTCAGCCTGGGCGCGGTGACGAAGTGGCTCGCCGAGCAGGCCGAGGGCCTGGGTGTGGAGATCTTTCCCGGCTTCGCCGCGGCCGAAGTGCTGTACGACGTGTCCGGCGCGGTGCGCGGCGTGGCCACCGGCAACATGGGCATCGGCAAGGACGGCCAGCCCACCGACGGCTTCCAGCTCGGCATGGAGCTGACGGCCAAGTACACGATCTTCGCCGAAGGCGCACGCGGGCAGCTCGGCAAGCAGCTCATCGCGCGCTACCGGCTCGACGAGGGACGCGACCCGCAGAGCTACGCGCTGGGTGTGAAGGAACTGTGGGAAGTGCCCGCGGACAAAGCGCGTCCCGGCCTCGTCGTCCACACCGCCGGCTGGCCGATGGACGAGAACACCTACGGCGGCGGCTTCATCTACCACCTGGAAGGCAACAAGGTGACGCTGGGCTTCGTCACCGGCCTGGACTACCAGAACCCCTGGCTGAGCCCCTTCGAGGAGATGCAGCGTTGGAAGACGCATCCGGCGGTGCGCGCGCACGTCGAAGGCGGCAAGCGCATCGGCTATGGCGCGCGCGCGATCACCGCCGGCGGCCTGCTGAGCCTGCCGCGCATGATCTTTCCGGGCGGGGTGCTCGTCGGCTGCGACGCCGGCACGCTCAACGCCTCGCGCATCAAGGGCAGCCATGCGGCGCTCAAGACCGGCATGCTCGCGGCCGAGGCGGCTGCCGCGGCCATCGGCGCCGACCGCCGCGGCGACGTGCTCACCGCCTATCTGCAGGCCTTCGAGCAGAGCTGGCTGCACGCCGAGCTTCACCAGGCGCGCAACTTCAAGCAGTGGTTCAAGTACGGCAACACCGTGGGCGCGGTGATGACGGGAATCGAGCACTGGCTGCTGCCCAGGCTCGGCATGCGCAACCCGCCCTGGACCAAGCACCGCAAGACGCCCGACCACGCGCGGCTGCACGCGGCCAGCCAGGTCGAGCCGATCCGTTACCCGAAGCCCGACGGCGTGCTGACCTTCGACCGCCTGAGTTCGGTCTTCATCAGCAACACCAACCACGAGGAGAACCAGCCCGCGCACCTGACGCTCAAGGACGCGTCGGTTCCGGTGGCGGTGAACCTCGAGAAGTACGCGGGCCCCGAGAGCCGCTACTGCCCGGCAGGCGTCTACGAGTTCGTGCAGGACGAGGCCGGCAGTGCGCGCCTGGTCATCAACGCACAGAACTGCGTGCACTGCAAGACCTGCGACATCAAGGACCCGACGCAGAACATCGTCTGGGTCGCGCCCGAGGGCGGCGGCGGACCCAACTACGCCGGCATGTGAGGGGTGCCCGGCGCAAGTTTCCTCTTGCGCTCCGGGACCTCAATTCCAGTTCGGCTTGCGCTTCTCGATGAAGGCCTGCACGCCTTCGAGCGCGGCTTCGTCCATCATGTTGCAGGCCATGGTCTCGCCGGCGTCGTCGTAGGCCGCGGCGATGCCCTTCTCGAGCTGGCGATAGAACAGCCCCTTGCCGGCGGCGATGGCCACGCGCGGCTTGGCGACGATGCTCGCCAGCAGGCGCTCGACTTCGGCGTCGAGCTGCTCGGGTGGCGCGACGCGGTTGACGAGACCCTTGGCGCGCGCTTCCTCGGCGCCGATGAACTCGCCGGTGACGAGCATCTCGAAGGCGTGCTTGCGCGAGAGGTTGCGCGAGAGCGCGACGCTCGGCGTGCTGCAGAAGAGCCCGAGGTTGACGCCGCTCACGGCAAAGCGCGAGTCGCTCGCCGCCACTGCGAGGTCGCACATGGCCACGAGCTGGCAGCCCGCCGCGGTGGCGATGCCGTGCACGCGCGCGATCACCGGCACCGGCAGGCGCTGGATCGCGAGCATCATGCGCGCGCACTGGCCGAAGAGCTTGCGGTAGTAGTCCATCGACGGCTCGGCGCGCATCTCGCGCAGGTCGTGGCCGGCGCAGAAGGCGCGCCCGGCGGCGGCGATGACGACCGCGCGCACGGTCTCGTCGCCCGCCAGCGCGTCGAGCTGCTCCTGCAGCGCCGAGAGCATCGCCTCGGACAAGGCATTGAAGGCCTGTGGCCGGTTCATCGTCAGCGTCACGACACCGCGCGCGTCGCGCGTCTGCAGCAGCAGGGGTTCCTCGCTCATGGTCATGCTCCGGCGCGGCACGGTTGCCGCGTCGTGCCATCGTAGCGCGCCACAGCAAGCTCTCGAGCCCATGTGGCTCTGCCACTTTGCTTGATCCACACGGAGGACGGCCGGCTTCTGCCGGCCTTGGGCCGCTCAGGGCGAGCCGAAGGGATTGGCCAGCGTCAAGCGGCGCTCGACGACCAGGCCGCCATGCATGTCCTCGGTGTAGAGCGTGCGGCATCCGGCCTGCAGCGCGGCAGACACGATGAGTGCATCGTAGAACGCCAGTCCGTAGCGTGCGGCCAGCCGCAAGGCCTGCTCATGGGTCTGGATGGTCACGGGCTCCACGACGCAAACGGCACGGATGGGGGCCAGGGCTTCCTCGATCTCGACCCAGCTCATGTGGAGCTTGCGCGAGGCGACCGATGCGAACTCGTTGAGGACCTGCACACTGACGGTTCCGGCCCCAGCGAGGAGTTCTTCGGCACGATCGGCCTTGGCCGCATCGCCCGACAACAGGTAGAGCAGGACGTTGGTATCGAAGAAGACCTCAGCTGCGTTCATGAGCGCCGAGGCGGTCGAACTTGAAATCCGCGGGCAGGCGACCTCGGAACTTGCGCAGCCTGGCCAGGAGTTCGCGCGTGCCAGGCGCTCTCGCGATCGCAAACGAGCGGGCGCCGTCGACGCGGATCTCGATCCGGTCGCCGGGCTTCAGGTCCAATGCCGCCACCACCGATGCCGGTAGGCGGACAGCCAAGGAATTGCCCCATTTCGCCACTTGCATCGGAAGCCTTTGGATCTACCTAAAGATACGTATATCTTAAGCCTTCGACGGCACGCTGCCCACGGACTGTTCCCGGACTATTCGATCGCACTGCTGCTGCGCGCGCGCTCGCGCAGCTGGAACTTCTGGATCTTGCCCGTGCTCGTCTTCGGGATCGGCTCGAAGCGGATCTCCTTGGGCACCTTGTAGCCCGCGAGCAGGCTCTTGCAGTGCGCGATCAGCTCGGCGGCCGTCGTCTGGGCGCCCGGCTTGAGCTCCACGTAGGCCAGTGGCGACTCGCCCCACTTCGGGTCGGGGCGCGCGACCACGGCGCAGGCGAGCACGGCGCCGTGGCGGTAGAGCGCGTCCTCGACCTCGATCGAGCTGATGTTCTCGCCGCCGCTGATGATGACGTCCTTGCTGCGGTCCTTGATCTTCACGTAGCGGTCGGGCTCGAGCACGGCCAAGTCGCCGGTGTGGAACCAGCCGCCCTCGAAGGCCTTGTCGGTGGCGCCCGGGTTCTTCAGGTAGCCCTTCATGACGATGTTGCCGCGGAACATGATCTCGCCCAGGGTCTGGCCGTCGGCCGGGACTTCGGCCATGGTCTGCGGGTCCATCACCGTCATGCCCTCCTGCAGCGCGTAGCGCACGCCCTGGCGGCCGTTGAGGCGCGTCTGCTCGGACAGGCTCTGTGCCGCCCAGTCCTCGCGCTTCACCGCCACGCTGGCCGGCCCGTAGACCTCGGTGAGGCCGTAGACGTGGGTGATGTCGAAGCCGATGGCGGCCATGCCCTCGATCATCGAGGCCGGCGGCGCGGCGCCGGCGACCATGCCGCGCACCTTCGGCGGGATGCCTTCGCGCCAAGCGGGCGGCGCATTGATGATCAGGCTGTGCACGATGGGGGCGGCGCAGTAGTGGTCCGCGCCGTGCTCGCGCATCGCGTCGAGGATCGCCTTGGCCTCGACGCGGCGCAGGCAGACGTGCGTGCCGCCCAGGAGCGCGATCGTCCATGGGAAGCACCAGCCGTTGCAATGGAACATCGGCAGCGTCCAGAGGTACCTGGCGAAGTGCGGCATGGTCCAGGTGGCGGCGTTGCAGACCGCGTTCAGGTAGGCGCCGCGGTGGTGCGTGACCACGCCCTTGGGGTCGCCGGTGGTGCCGCTGGTGTAGCTGACCGCGATCGCGTCCCACTCGTCGGCCGGCCCCTCGAGCCGCGGCAGCGGCGCGTGCGCGGCCAGCAAGGCCTCGTACTCGTGCTCGCCGATGCGCTCGCCCGCGCCCTCGTACTCGCTGTCGCAGACGTCGATCACCCTGATCGCCACGCCGTGCTGCTCGCGCAGCCTGGCGACGGCGTCGGCCATGGTCGGCGCGAACTCGCGATCGGTGATCAGCACCGTCGCCTCGCAGTGGTTCATCTGCCACGCGAGCAGGGCCGAGTCCAGCCGCGTGTTCAGCGTGTTGAGCACGGCGCCGAGCGCCGGCACCGCATAGTGTGCCTCGACCATCTCCGGCGTATTGGGCAGCATCACGCTGACCGTGCTGCCGCGCCCGATCCCGAACGCGCGCAGCGCCGCGGCCAGGCGCGCCGCGCGCTCGCGCGTCTGCGCCCAGGTGTAGCGGCGATGGCCGTGGATGACGGCGGGCAGGTCGCCGAAGACCTCGGCGCTGCGCTCGACGAAGCTCACCGGGCTCAGCGCGGCGTGGTTGGCCGCCTGGCGGTCGAGGTGCTGTTCGTAGATGCTCATGCTCGATCTCCTTGGGGTGCTGGCATGCGGGCACGGCGGGTTTCGCACTTGCGCGTAAGCACAAACCCGGGCGTGACCGCGGAAAGGCAGCCAGAATAATCCCGCACGACCGACTTCGCCTTCAAGCCCGCGCGCCACCCCATGCCTGCCGATGTGATCCTCGAGACCCGTGGTCTGCTCAAGGACTTCAACGGCTTCGTCGCGGTGGACAAGGTCGACCTGAAGGTCCGCCGCGGCACGATCCACGCGCTCATCGGCCCCAACGGCGCCGGCAAGACGACCTGCTTCAACCTGCTGACCAAGTTTCACGCGCCCACGCAGGGGCAGATCCTCTTCGAGGGTGTCGACATCACGCGGGAGAAGCCGGCGCAGATCGCGCGCCGCGGCATGGTGCGCTCGTTCCAGATCTCCTCCACCTTTCCGCGCATGACGGCGCTTGAGAACGTGCGCGTGGCGCTGCAGCCGACGCTGGGCACGGCGTTCAACTTCTGGCAGTCGGCGCGCACGCTCGACCAGCTCAACGGGCGCTGCATGGAACTGCTGGACCACGTCGGCCTGGCCGACTTCGCCGAACTGCCGGCGATCGAACTGCCCTACGGGCGCAAGCGCGCACTCGAGATCGCCACCACGCTGGCGATGGACCCGCGCCTGATGCTGCTGGACGAGCCCACCCAGGGCATGGGCCACGAGGACGTCGAAATGGTGACGCAGCTCATCAAGAAGGTCGCTGCCAACCGCACCATCCTGATGGTCGAGCACAACATGGGCGTGGTTGGCAGCATCGCCGACACCATCACCGTGCTCCAGTACGGGCAGGTGATCGCCGAGGGTCCTTACAGCGAGGTCTCGCGTGATCCGCAGGTGCTGCAGGCGTACATGGGCAACGCCGCGGAAGAGCTGCAGGGCATCGGCGCCTGAACACGCGATCGACCATGAGCGACCACCGCCCCGCGATCGAGTTCAAGGACGTGCACGCCTGGTACGGCGAATCGCACATCCTCCATGGCGTCAACTTCCACGTGCGCGCCGGCGAGGTCGTCAGCCTGCTCGGCCGCAACGGTGCGGGCCGCACGACCAGCCTGCGCGCGCTCATGGGCCTCGTCGGCAAGCGCACCGGCGCCATCCGCGTCGATGGCGTCGATACCGTGCGCATGCCGCCGCACCGGATCGCGCGCCTGGGCGTGGGCTACTGCCCCGAGGAGCGCGGCATCCTCGCCTCGCTGAGCTGCGAGGAGAACCTGTTGCTGCCTCCGAAGGTCGCCGAGGGCGGAATGGGCATCGACGAGATCTACGAGATGTTTCCCAACCTGAAGACGCGCCGCACCAGCCCCGGCGGCCGCCTCTCGGGTGGCGAGCAGCAGATGCTGGCCGTCGCGCGTATCCTGCGCACCGGCGCGCGCATCCTGCTGCTGGACGAGATCTCCGAGGGCCTGGCGCCGGTGATCGTGCAGGCGCTGGCGCGCATGATCCGCGAATTGCGCGCACGCGGCTTCACGGTGCTGATGGTGGAGCAGAACTTCCGCTTCGCCGCACCGCTGGCGGACCGCTTCTACATCATGGAGCGCGGACTGATCCTGCGCGAGTTGAGCGCAGCCGAACTTCCCGACAACATGGAGATGCTGCATCAGGTTCTGGGCGTCTGAGCGCCCGGGGCCCCGCGAGCGACCCTCACACCACACCCCTCACCAGCCAGAAGGAGAAACACCATGAAACGCACCATGCTCAGCACGCTGATCGCCGGCCTCGGACTGGCTCTCGCCGGAGGCGCCCAGGGTGCCATCAGCGACGGCGTCGTCAAGATCGGGGTACTCAACGACATGAGCGGACCCTACGCCGACCTCGCCGGCCCGGGCTCCGTCGCCGCGGCCAGAATGGCCGTCGAGGATTACGTCAAGGCGACCGGCTCCAAGCTGAAGATCGAGATCGTCTCCGCCGACCACCAGAACAAGCCCGACGTCGGCTCCAGCATCACGCGCAAGTGGATCGACTCCGACGGCGTCGACATGATCCTCGACGTCCCAACCTCCTCGGTCGCGCTGGCGGTCGCCCAGGTCGTGAAGGAGAAGAACAAGCTCATGGTCAACTCGACCGGCGGCAGTTCGGACCTCACCGGCAAGGCCTGCACCCCGAACACCGTGCACTGGACCTACGACACCTGGATGCTCGCGCACGGCACGGGCTCGGCGGTCGTCAAGAACGGCGGCGACACCTGGTTCTTCATCACCGCCGATTACGCCTTCGGCCACGCGCTGGAGAAGGACACCTCGGACGTCGTCAAGGCCTCGGGCGGCAAGGTGCTGGGCGCCGTGCGCGTGCCGCTGGGCACGACCGACTTCTCCTCCTTCCTGCTGCAGGCGCAGTCGTCCAAGGCCAAGATCGTCGGCCTGGCCAACGCCGGCAACGACACCATCAACTCGATCAAGCAGGCGGCCGAGTTCGGCATCGTCGCGGGCGGCCAGAAGATGGCCGGCCTGCTCGTCTTCCTCTCCGACATCCACGGTCTCGGGCTGAAGACGGCGCAGGGCCTGCAGGTGACGACGACCTTCTACTGGGACATGAACGACGCCACGCGCGCCTGGTCCAAGCGCTTCGCCGCGCTCAACAACAACCGCATGCCGACGATGGTTCAGGCCGGGGTCTACGCTGGCCTGCTGCACTACCTGAAGGCGGTGGACGCGCTGCAGGAGGACGCCGACGGCGCCAAGGTCGTGGCCAGGATGAAGGAGATGCCGACCGACGATCCGCTCTTCGGCAAGGGCAGCATCCGCGCCGACGGCCGCAAGATCCACCCGGCCTACCTGGTCGAGGTGAAGAAGCCGTCCGAGTCGAAGTACGCCTACGACTACTACAAGGTCCTGCAGACCATCCCGGCCGACCAGGCCTTCCGGCCCGTGAACGAAGGCAACTGCCCGCTCGTCAAGTAGGACGCGCTGCCGCCAGCCCCAAGCGACCTTTACGCGCCCGAGCATGTTCGACATCCCGATCCAGGCCTTGATGGGCCAACTGCTCATCGGCCTGATCAACGGGTCCTTCTATGCGCTGCTGTCGCTCGGGCTGGCGGTCATCTTCGGCCTGCTCAACATCATCAACTTCGCCCACGGCGCCTTCTACATGATGGGCGCCTTCGGTGCCTACCTCCTGCTCAACAAGTCCGGCCTGAGCTATTGGTGGGCGCTCCTCATTTCACCCCTCGTCATCGGCGCCATCGGCATCGTGGTCGAGCGCACCATGCTCGCGCGGCTCTACAAGCTCGACCACCTCTACGGCCTGCTTCTGACCTTCGGCCTCGCGCTCATCCTGCAGGGCCTGTTTCGCAACGAGTACGGCTCCACGGGCCTGCCCTACGCGATTCCCGAGCAGTTGCAGGGCGGACAGAACCTCGGCTTCATGTTCCTGCCGAACTATCGCGGCTGGGTGATCGTCGCCTCGCTCGTCATTTGCCTGACGACCTGGTTCGTCATCGAGCACACGCGCCTGGGCGGCTACCTGCGCGCCGCCACCGAGAACCCGCAGCTCGTGCAGGCCTTCGGCATCAACGTGCCGCGCATGATCACCCTCACCTTCGGCTTCGGCGTCGGCCTGGCGGCGCTGGCGGGCGTCATGGCGGCACCGATCTACCAGGTCAGCCCGCTCATGGGCGCGGACCTCATCATCGTCGTCTTCGCGGTGGTGGTGATCGGTGGCATGGGTTCGATCATGGGCTCGATCGTCACCGGATTCGGCCTCGGGCTGATCGAGGGCCTGACCAAGGTCTTCTATCCCGAAGCCTCGACCACCGTCATCTTCATCATCATGACCATCGTGCTGCTGACGCGCCCGGCCGGGCTCTTCGGCAGCCAGAAGTGAGGCCATGAGCAGCGCAGCGAGCTCCTCTTCCCGGTCCGTCCAGGCCGCGCCCGCGACGGACGCGCGCGAGCGCGCGACGGCACGGACGCACGGCATCGCCTTCGCGATCATGCTCGCGGTGCTGATCGGTGCACCGCTGCTGGGCGTGTACCCGGTGTTCATGATGAAGGTGATGTGCTTCGCGCTCTTCGCCTGCGCCTTCAACCTGCTGCTGGGCTATGGCGGATTGCTCTCCTTCGGCCACGCGATGTTCATCGGCAGCGCCGGCTACGCCGCCGCGCACGCGGCCAAGGTCTGGGGCTTCACGCCCGAGCTGGCGGTGCTCTTCGCCGCCCTCTGCGCCGGTGCGCTGGGTTGGGTCACCGGCCTGCTGGCGATCCGCCGCCAGGGCATCTACTTCGCCATGATCACGCTGGCGCTGGCTCAGATGGTCTTCTTCTTCAGCCTGCAGGCGCCCTTCACCGGCGGTGAGGACGGCATCCAGGCGGTGCCGCGCGGACACCTCTTCGGTCTCTTCGACCTCTCGCAGCCGCTGGCCATGTACGTCTTCGTGCTCGCGATCTTCCTCTTCGGCTTCGTGCTCATCTACCGCATCGTGCACTCGCCCTTCGGGCAGGTGCTGCAGGCGATTCGCGAGAACGAGCCGCGCGCGATCTCGCTCGGCTACGACGCCGACCGCTTCAAGCACCGCGCCTTCGTGCTCTCGGCGACACTCTCGGGACTCGCCGGCGGCACCAAGGCCATCCTGTTCCAGCTCGCCTCGCTGACCGATGTGCACTGGAGCATGTCCGGCGAGGTCGTGCTGATGACGCTGCTGGGCGGAATGGGCACGATCTTCGGCCCGGTGGTCGGCGCGGCGTTGATCGTGACGATGCAGAACTACCTCGCCGAGCTCGGCGCGTGGGTCACCGTCGTGCAGGGCGTGATCTTCGTCGTCTGCGTGCTCGCGTTCCGCCGTGGCATCGTCGGCGAGATCGGGCACTGGCTGAAGAAGTCGCTTTGACCGGCGGCGACACGGGCGGCCCGCCTCAGGCGCTGCCGCCCGCGGCCTGATCGCGCAGCTTGAACACGGCCACGGCCGACACCAGTTCGCTCGCCTGCAATCAGCTCTGTTGAAAAACGAGTGGGTCACCTTGGCACCCGCGAGGGTCGGAAGGGCGGTGGATCAAGGGTTCTCCCGACCCCCGACCCCGCCCCAGGGGCGGGGCGGTCCTCGCCGCCGGAGCGCCGGCGCGGCCGCGAGCGCTTTCCCCAGTTGCCGTCGCGCTTTCTGGCCGAAATGCAGCTCGAGGCCCAGCCCCGGGCCACGGCCACCGTCAGCGCCGAGTCGGCGAAAGCCCGGCTGGCCGGGCTGCGGGCCCTGCTGGTGCGCCCGGGAGCGTACGGCCCGTTCGCACCCGGATCCCGGAAAAACGATCAATATCGCCTGAAGCGCGTTTCCGGAGAGGTCATGAACGTGATCGCCCGACTGCATCGACATGAGGCCGTGAGCATGCGGGCACGAACTGCTTGCCACAGACGAGTTGCTTTCGACAGGCCATTCGTGCGACAGGACAGGCTGGCCTGGCGAGCCTTCTGGCTGGTTGTGCTGCTGGCGGCAGCTTGCCGCGTGTGGGCGCAAGCGCCGCAGGGTGAGCGCCACCTCGTATTGCAATCGTTGACGGTGCACGAACGCGCTGACCTGCGCTCGCGCATCGTGGACGACGTGCCGGCGATGCGACTGGTCTACGCCAGACCCACGGCGAATCCGGACTGGCTGCAGGTCTTCGCCGCTTCGGTGGACCAACATCCGACGCAGCGCATCGGCGGGATGGCCGTGCCCGTGCATGCGGAAAACGGCCGCTTCATCGTGAACGACGAGCTGCCCGAGCGCCACCAGTTTCGCGAGCTGAAGGGCTATGTGCAGCGTGCGCGGATTGCTTCGCTGCGGCCAACGGAGATTCCCCGGCCGTTGCTGGGTGAGCGCCAGACCGTGCCGCAGGTGCTGGCTCGCTATGGGGTGAAGGATCGGCGTTTCATGCCGGTGGATCCGGACCGGTATCCATATGCCGCGGTGGTGATGCTTTCCGGTGAGGACCCAGGCGGCAAGGACAAGGGCTTCGTTTGCAGCGGCTTCCTGGTGGCCCCCGGGCTGGTGGCCTCGGCCGGCCATTGTTTCGCGGATGGCAGAGACCGCTTCCAGTGGTCGGTCCTGCAGCGTCGCCCCGGCCAGGCAGGCTATCGACAGGTGCCGGCGCGGCTCTTGTTCTGGTCCTTGGAAGAAGCGCCAGGCGGGCCGGTCACGGATTCAGCCTTGCTGGCAGTCGATGCGTCGGCGTTTTCCGGAATTCAGCCGCTGGCGCTCGCTTCGCCGGGGCCCTGGATACACGCCTCTGCCCTGCAGGTGATGAGGTTGGGGCACGCTGAAGATCTCTCGCACGTGAAGATCGTGCGCGACTCCAGACACGGGCGGCCGAGTTACGGGGCCAGCCTGTTCGTGCCGCATGGCGATCTGTGCCAACTGCCCGCCGGGCAACTGGAGTGGGCGCGGACAGGTGAGGCCTTGCGGCTCACCTGGCCCTATGCCGACTGCACCGGCGGCCCGGGCGACTCCGGTGGGCCACTGCTGATCTGGAACGAGCAGAGCAATCGGCTGGAGGTCCTCGGCATTGCGGCGCAAGGCCAGCCCGTCTGGCTGAAGGGGCGCCGCGCGGAGCGCCATTGGACCGAAGAGGCGCAGGCACTGGTGGCACAGGCCGCGCGTGAAACCGCGGCCGAATACGGGGCCGCCTTGACGGACAAGCAGGGGGTGGCGGTGCCTCACGCATCCAATGCGCTGATCCGCCATGCCCGGATGACGAGCCCCTGGCAGGCGGATTGGGCCGTTATGTGGACCATCGACCGGCGCCTGTATGCCGAGATTGCCAAGGCTGGCGGCCAGGCCGACGGCTTTCCTCCCCTGGCCCGCGCGCTGGGCATCGCGGACGGCCAGCCGCGGCCTGCCGTCGTGCGCTGGAAAGACCCGGCGGTGCCCATCCTGTCGGGGCCGTTCGAGCAAGATCTGCGCGCCTCATGGTGGCGCCACAGCCAGCAACAGGCCGCAAACGCGCCAGCGCCTGCCCAGTGGCGCGGCACCCACGAAACCCCCATCGACTGGGCAACCCAGGTGCATCCCCGCGGCCCCGCGCGCGCCTGGCGCCTGGGGCGCTTCCTGGAACTGGGCGAACACCTGGTTCCCGATGACGAAACGCTGCAGGCCTACCTGCAGTCGATGCAACAGCGTGTGAACGAACTGCTCGGGCAGCGGCCGGAGCTGGAAAGCTCGCTTTCGCGATATATCGAGCGCAGCAGCCGCTACCGTGTGCTGGTCGTCGGCGATGACTGGTTCGTCGTGGACGGCCAGACCAGCGAGGTGGTCGAAGTCAAGCGCGGCTGGTCGGCGCTGGCCCGCGCAGAGGCGGGCGCAGCCCAGGCCCGACCTCCAGGCGGTCCACCGGCGCCGGCGATTCGCCATCGCTAGCCGGCCACCGTTGCCGTTTCCAGGCACCCTGCCTGGGCAGGTGCCGGAACCCGTTCTTGGCCTTTGGCCGGGTGGGCGGCTAAGCTCGGCCATCCGCTCCTTCCATCCCGTTCCCCATATCCGGCGCCTCGACCACAAGGAATCCGTCCGCGATGGAATTGTTTGGCAGAAACAAACCGGTGGTCTTCGACCCTTACGGCTCGAGCCGGCGCTCTGGTTTCCCGATCCCGCGCTGGCTGATCATCCTGATGCTGGGCATCGTGATCGGGGCGGCCGGCCTGTTCTACGCCGAGGAGAACGACCTGCCGCCGCGGCTCACGCCGGCCGAGTCCGAGCGCCTGCAGTCCTATGCGGCGCAGCTCGAGGGCGAGCGCCAGCGCCTGCAGGCGGCGCTCGACAAGGCCACCGGCGACGCGCGGGTGGCCGCCGATGCCGCGGCCAAGCAGATCGCCGCTACCCGCTCCGAGAACGAGAAGCTGACGGCCGCGTTGGGCGCATAGGAATTTCAAACGCCCCCGCAAGGCCCGGCGACCAGGCCGCGACCTACCAGGACGGGATATCTGCGGCAGCAAGATCGTGGCAGCGGTGCCCATTGGGCCCGCCTCACCACTCCCCTGGGGGCTCGTCTGGCCTTGATTTGCGGCCTCGATCTCAGGGTTGACCCTCGTTCGGTCACGCCGCGCCCACTCGGCGCGCAGCGTCGCCCGGCAGCACTTCGGCGCTGCAGTCTGCGGGGTGTGGTGTTGATGACAGCTGGCGCGGCTCAGGTGGCTTCAGTCTTGCCCGATCTCACGCGCCCGCCCACGGGGAGGGGCCTGCGGGTCCAGGCCCAGGTGCGTCAGGATCTTCTCGATCACCGGCCGCTCGAGGATGGCCGCGATGATCTTCAGCTGCCCGGCGCCGCAGTTCGGGCAGTGCTGCATGTCGATGTCGAGAACCCGCTTGAGCAGCCGCGCCCAGCCGATGCGCTGCGGCCGAGCCTGGATGGTCTCGACTTCGCACTCGGCGGCGCCCGCTGCTTCGGTGGCCGCTTGCGCCTGTGCGGGCGGTTCCTGCGGCACCACCAGCGCGCGAAGCTTGGCGTTGGGTGCCAGCACGCTGTGGAAGCGGATGAGGTGCAACCGCGGCCGCAGCACGGGTTCCCGATGGGCGCCCTTCGGTCGCTGTCACGGCCAGCCGCTGCATGAACTCCAGTGGGCTCATCACCAGGTGCGTGGTCCCGTCGCGCCACGGTGTCTTGAGCTTGAGCTCCACCTGCCCGGCGGCGTTGAGCTGCACCCGTTCGTCCGACAGCGCGGGGCGGGTGATGTAGCGGCACAACTGCTCAGCGCCACGGGCAACGCGGGGCGCCGCCGCGCGACGAGCGGCGCCACACAGTCAACGCCTGCTGTTCAGGAGCCGACGCCCAGGTAGCGCCGCAGCCCGGCCTCGCCGGCGCGCATCACGCCGTTGTGGTTCCACCGGAACACCGGCGCCAGCAGCGGCGCCAGCCAGCGCATCCAGCGGCTCGTGACCTCCACCCGCCAGACGTAGGTCACGTCGGTGTGCTCGTCGCGCGCGCGCAGCAGCCACAGCCCCTCGCCTTCGAGCTGGCCGCACGCGCGGGCGCGCAGGCGCTGTGGCGCGACCGATTCGAGGTTCTCGACCTCGATCACGATCCGGTACGGCAGCCGGGTCGCCCACTCGATCCGCCGCCGGCTGCCGACGCCGCCCGGCCCACCCGCGGCGAGAGTGCTGACGCGACGCACGTACGGCCACCAGCGGGGCCACGCATCCGGGTCGGCGATCGCATCCCACACGCGCTGCACCGGCGAGCGGATCTGCCAGTGGCTGACGAGTTCGAAGCAGGTCGACTTCATGGCCCGTGCCCCGTCCGGTCGTCAGCGCGCCGCCGGCGCCGGCGCCGGGTAGCCGAGAACCTCGATGTCGTGCTTGTCCTGCCGTGCCGCGGCCCGCACTTCGCGCCGGATCTGCGCCTGCAGCAGCGGGCGCACGAGCGGCCCGAGCAGCGGCGGCAGCGGCAGCCGCACCACGATCTCGACCTCGGTGCTGCCGGCGCGCTCGCCGGTTCCCGGCGTGAAACGGAACAGCAGGCTGCCGCCGCGGTTGAAGCCTTCGACCGACCGGTCCTCGATGCTGCCGTCGGCAGCGATGCGACGCTCGAACACGTCGCGCTGGCGGATGCCCAGCAGCCTGACCTCCTGCAGGAAGCGCACGCCGCGCGGGCCGCGCGCCAGGACCTCGAGCCGCAGCCCGGGGTGGACGCGGCGGCGGATGTGGTGCTCCAGGTCGCCGAACTGCGCGCGCACGACCTGCGGCGCGGCGGCGATCCACTCGCGGTGGGTGACTTCGGCAAAGTGCGGCATGGGGTGCCTCCGGTGCGACACGGTTTGCCTCTGCGATACGGCGCGCGCGGGCGCGCGGATGCACGCCGGTACCCGCTCGGCGCGCGGCGGCAGCGCGAAAGTCCCAGTGGATGCTGAGTTGACGCGCGATGCGCGCGCAGGCTGCGGCTACGATCCCGGGCCCGCAACCCGGCAAGCCGCCCGTCTCCCGTGCCGAGTCCAGACCGCGCCCCGCTGCCTGTGCCCGCCAGGGGACGATCCCGCGTCCAGCTGCGTGCGGCGTTCTTCGCCTCGCTGCTGCTGCATCTGCTGCTGCTTGGCCTGAGCTTCGGCGGCGACGGTTTCGGCCTGCCGGGCTTCAGCCTCCCCTGGCAGGAGCGTCGAGCCCAGGCGCCGCCCTTGCGCGTGCGCCTTGCCCTGGAGCAGCCGCAGCCCCTGCGCGCGCCCGCGGGCGACAGCACGCCCACCGGTCGGGCTGCGACGACGGCGACGACGGCCACGCTCGCGTCACCGCAGCTCGCATCCGCCGAGTCGGGGCCGGTCAAGGCGGCGCCCGTCACCACGCGCGCCGCGCCTGCCGACCCCGCGCCGACCGGGCCCCGCGCGCGCAAGCCCTTGCGTCGCCTCCCGCAGCCTTCGGCGCCATCGACGGCACGCGACTCCCCGCAGCCAGGCGCTGCGGCTATGCTGCCCGCGCCCGCGCCCGCGCCGCAGGCGTTCGCTGCGGCAACACCACCCGCTCCCGACGCGCCACCTCCGCCCATGCCGGACGAGGATCTCGAAGCCCTCGTCGCGCCGCTGCCGGCACCGGAGGCGATCGCCGCACCTGCTCTTGCGGCCTCGCAAGCCGAGAGGCCCGCGTCGGCAGCCCAGGCGCAATCCGCTGCGAGCGCATCGGCATCCGACCCCGAGATCGCTCCGCCCTCGCATGACGCTGCGCGCCTGTTCGCCCGCACCGAGCCGGACGCAAGCGCCGATGCCGAGCGCGAAGCCGCCCGCGTTCAGGCCGAGGCAGGCGCCGCGGAGCAAGCCGAAAAGGAGCGTCTCCGGGCAGAGGAGGAAGCGCGCGCGAGGCTCGAAGCGCAGCGCGTGGAGGCCGAACGTCAGGAGGCGGAACGCCAGGCGGCGCAGGCAGCGGCAGAGCAAGCCCTCGCGCTTCAGCGAGCACAAGCGCAAAGGGAAGCCGCCGAACGCGAAGCGGCAGCAAGAGCGGCTGAAGAGCGCGCTGCACGAGAGCGCGAGGAGGCCGAGCGTGAAGCTGCGGAGCGTGCGGCAGCCGAACGAGCAGCGGCCGAGCGTGCGGCGGCGCAGGCAAGAGCCGAAGCCGAGCGCCTGGCCGCGGAGAAGCTGGCGGCGCAGCAGCGGGAAGCGCAGGAACGCGAAGCGCAGCGTCGGCAGGAGGAGGAGCAGGAGGAGCGGCGCGAGGCCATCAAGCGCGCCATCGGGCGCCAGCTGGACGCGGAGTCGGCCCGACGCACCCCGGCCGAAGTGGACACGCGCCCCGTGTCCAGCGCCCTGCGCCGCGCGCGTCTGTGGGGCCGCAGCGATCCCAACCTCGAACTCGCGCTCTATGCCGAAGCCTGGGCGCGCCGCATCCAGATGAACACGCCACCCGAGACGCTGCGCGAGATCGCCGCGCGCCCGCACAAGCCGCCTCTCGTCACGGTGGCGGTGCGCAGCGACGGCTCGGTGGAGTCGGTGACCTTCGTGGTCGGCAGCGGCGTCCCCGAAGTCGACGAGGCCGTGCGACGGATCGTGCAGGCCCTGACGCCCTTCCCGCCCTTCGCCCCCGCCCTGGCGCGCGAACTCGACGTCGTCGAGATCCGCCGCACCTGGCAGTTCGACAGCGCCGTGCGGCTGTACTGAAGCCGCTGCTAAACTGCCCGCCGTCAGGAGAGTGTCGCGGCGCGCGCCGCGGCCGCCGAAGGCGCAGGGCTGCGGCCCGAACGTGCAGGCACAAGGGACTGACCAGCCAGAACCTCACTGGAGAGAGACGAGTCCGGGGGCGGTCGACCCGGGCGGATCCACCGAAGGGGCAAGGGCCGGTGGCAGCAGGCGCTCGCGCTTGCCGCGCACCGGCACCGAATCTCTCAGGTAAAGCGGACAGCGAGGACTCGTGCCGCCGACCGTCGTGAGCGTGGTCGGCGTCCTGTGTCCCGAACGAGCCCGAGGATCCGCCATGAGCACGTCCGAGAACCTGCTGCAGACGCCCCTGCACGAGCTGCATCTGCGCCTTGGCGCCCGCATGGTGCCGTTTGCCGGCTACGCCATGCCGGTGCAGTACGGCGAGGGGCTGGTCGCCGAGCACAAGCACTGCCGCAGCGCCGCTGCGCTCTTCGACGTCTCGCACATGGGCCAGGTGAAGCTGGTCGGCGCGGGCGCGGCAGCGGCGCTCGAGAGCCTGGTGCCGGTGGACGTGATCGGCCTCGAGCCCGGCCGCCAGCGCTACGGCTTCTTCACCAACGCCAGCGGCGGCATCCTCGACGACCTGATGATCGCGCGGCCGCCCGCGCAAGCCGGCTTCGGTGACCTGCTGCTGGTCGTCAATGCCGGATGCAAGGCCGACGACATCCAGCATCTGCAGACGAACATCGGCACGCGTTGTGCCGTCGTGCCGATGCCCGAGCAGGCGCTGCTTGCGCTGCAGGGGCCGCAGGCGGTGACGGCGCTGGCGCGGCTGGCCCCCGGCGTGGCCGCCTTGAGCTTCATGGACGCTGCCGTGTTCGAGCTCGCCGGCGCGCGCTGTTTCGTCACGCGCTCGGGCTACACCGGGGAAGACGGCTTCGAGATCTCGGTGCCCGAAGCGCAGGCCGTCAAGCTGGCCGAAGCCTTGCTGGCCCAGCCCGAAGTCAAGCCCGCGGGCCTGGGCGCGCGCGACACGCTGCGCCTGGAAGCCGGGCTTTGCCTCTACGGCCATGACATCGACAGCGGCACGAGCCCGATCGAGGCCGGGCTGCAATGGGCGATCCAGGCCGTCCGCCGCCCCGGCGGCGCACGCGCCGGCGGCTACCTCGGTTCCGCGGCGCTCGAGCGCCAGCTCTCGGCGGGCGCGCCGAGCAGGCGCGTGGGCCTCGTCGGCGTCGAGCGCGTTCCGGTGCGCGAGGGCGCGGCGATCGTCGACATCAACGGCCACGCGCTCGGCAAGGTCACCAGCGGCACGATCACGCCGACCTTGGACCAAGCGATCGCCATGGGCTACGTGCCCGTGAATCGCGCGCATCCGCAGGGCGAGGTCTACGTCGAGGTGCGGCGCCAGCGTCTGCCGATGCGCATCACGCCGATGCCCTTCGTCCCCCATCGCTACCGCCGCTGAGGCGCCACCGCACCACCATCACCGAGGAGAACCAACCCATGACGACCAAGTTCACGCCCGACCACGAGTGGATCAACATCGAAGATCACGATGCCGCCGTCGTCGGCATCACGCCGCACGCGCAGGATGCGCTCGGCGACGTCGTCTTCGTCGAGCTGCCCGAGGCCGGGCGGATCCTGCGCAAGGGCGAGGTGGCCGGCGTCGTCGAGTCGGTGAAGGCCGCCGCCGACCTCTACATGCCCGTCGATGGGGAGATCGTCGAGGTCAATGCCGCGCTCAAGGACGACCCGGCGGTCGTCAACAAGGACCCGATGGGAACGGGCTGGTTCTTCAAGGTCAAGGTGGCGGACATGGCGCAGTTCGACGCGCTGATGGATGCACCCGCCTACGACGCGCTGCTGAAGACGCTCTGACCGGGCCACGCCCGATCTCCCGCCTGCGCCGCCCCGGCTCGAGCCGGAGGGCGCTCCCCTGTCCTCCTCCCGACCCACCCCGACCCGTCCCGCACCATGCCGACGTCCCCCCTGCCGCCACTGGCGGCGCTCGAGAATGCGGCCGAGTTCCGCCCCCGCCACATCGGCCCATCCGAAGCCGAACAGGCACACATGCTCTCCGTGATCGGCGCCGCCTCGCGCGCGGCGCTCATCGACGCGCTCGTGCCTCGGTCCATCCACCTGCAGGGCGAACTCGATCTGCCCGCCCCGGTGAGCGAAGCGCAGGCGCTGGCCGAGCTGCAGGCGATCGCGGCCAGGAACCGCGTGCTCAAGAGCTTCATCGGCCAGGGCTACCACGGCACGCACGTGCCCGGCGTCATCCAGCGCAACATCCTCGAGAACCCGGCCTGGTACACCGCCTACACGCCCTACCAGGCGGAGATCTCGCAGGGCCGCATGGAGGCGCTGGTGAACTTCCAGACCATGGTCTGCGACCTCACCGGCATGGCGATCGCCAACGCCTCCATGCTCGACGAGGCCACCGCCGCGGCAGAGGCGATGACGCTGGCGCGGCGCAGCGTGAAGAGCAAGAGCCAGACCCTCATCGTCGCCGACGACTGCCACCCGCAGACGATCGAAGTCGTGCGCACGCGTGCCGCGCCGCTGGGCCTCGTGGTCGAGGTCGGCGCGCTGCCGCGGCTGATCGAGGAGCACGACTACTTCGCCGTCCTCGCCCAGTACCCGGCCACCGATGGCCGCATCCACGACCTGCGCCCCTGGGTCGAGGCAGCGCATGCGCGCGGCGCGGCCTTCATCGTCGCCGCCGACCTGCTGGCGCTGACGCTGCTGCTGCCGCCGGGCGAGTTCGGCGCCGACATCGTCATCGGCAGCACGCAGCGCCTGGGCGTGCCCATGGCCGCGGGCGGACCGCACGCCGCCTACCTCGCCTGCCGCGACGAGTTCAAGCGCAGCATGCCCGGGCGCCTGGTCGGCGTCAGCGTCGACGCGCACGGCCAGGCCGCGTATCGCCTCGCGCTGCAGACGCGCGAGCAGCACATCCGGCGCGAGAAGGCGACCTCCAACATCTGCACCGCGCAGGTGCTGCTGGCGGTGATGGCGAGCATGTACGCCGTCTACCACGGCCCCGAAGGGCTGCGCCGCATCGCGCAGCGCGTGGCCAGCTACACCGCCATCCTCGCCGCCGGCCTGCAGGCGCTGGGCCTGCGCGTCACCACCGAGGCCGCCTTCGACACCCTGGCCGTCGACACCGGCGCACGCACGGAAAGCATCCATCAGCGCGCGCTGGCGGCTGGCGCCAACCTGCGCCGCCTCTCGGCGGACCGCATCGGCATCAGCCTGGACGAGACGACGACGCGCGCCGACCTGCAGGCGCTGTGGTCCTGGTTCGCCGCCGAGGGCCAGGCGCTGCCCAGCGTGCAAGCCTACGAAGCGGGGGTGCAGCCGCTGATCCCGCCGGCGCTGCGCCGCCAGAGCCCCTATCTCGAGCATCCGGTCTTCAACACGCACCACAGCGAGACCGAGATGCTGCGCTACATCCGCAGCCTCAGCGACAAGGACCTGGCGCTGGACCGCACGATGATCCCGCTGGGCTCGTGCACGATGAAGCTCAACGCGACCAGCGAGATGATTCCCGTCACCTGGCCGCAGTTCGCCAACGTGCATCCCTTCGCGCCGGCCGATCAGTTGCAGGGCTGGCTGGAGCTCGACGCCCAGCTCTGCGCCTGGCTGGCCAAGGCCACGGGCTATGCCGGCGTCAGCCTGCAGCCCAACGCCGGCTCGCAGGGCGAGTACGCGGGCTTGCTCGCCATCCGCGCCTGGCACGCGGCGCGCGGACAGGCCGAGCGCGACCTCTGCCTGATCCCCGAGTCGGCGCACGGCACCAACCCGGCGAGCGCGCACCTGGCGGGCATGCAGGTCGTCGTCGTCAAGTGCGACGCCATGGGCAACGTCGACCTCGCCGACCTGCAGGCCAAGTGCGAGCAGCACGCGGCGCGGCTGGCCGCGGTGATGATCACCTACCCCAGCACCTACGGCATCTACGAACCGCGCGTGAAGGACTTGTGCGCCATCGTGCACCGCTACGGCGGGCGGGTCTACGTCGACGGCGCCAACCTCAACGCCCTCGTCGGCGTGGCCGCACCGGGTGGCTTCGGCGGCGACGTCAGCCATCTCAACCTGCACAAGACCTTCTGCATCCCGCACGGCGGCGGCGGACCCGGCGTCGGCCCGGTGTGCGTGGTCGAGGACCTCGTGCCCTTCCTCCCCGGCCACGGCAGCAGCGGCCAGCCGCGCGCGGTCGGTGCCGTCTCGGCGGCGCCGCTGGGCAACGCCGGCGTGCTGCCCATCAGCTGGATGTACATCCGCATGATGGGCGCACAAGGCCTGCGCGAAGCCACCGAGGTCGCCGTGCTGGCGGCCAACTACGTCGCCGCGCGCCTGGCCGCGCACTACGACATCCACTTCAGCGCCGAAGTCCCGGGCCTCGTCGGCGGCGGCGTCGCGCACGAGTGCATCCTCGACCTGCGCCCGCTGCAGAAGACTTCGGGCGTGAGCGCCGAGGACGTCGCCAAGCGTCTCATCGACTACGGCTTTCACGCGCCCACGCTGTCCTTCCCGGTCGCCGGCACGCTGATGGTCGAACCCACCGAGAGCGAGCCGCTGGTCGAGCTCGACCGCTTCTGCGAGGCGATGATCGCCATCCGCGGCGAGATTGCGGAGATCGAGGCCGGGCGCTGGCCGCAGGACGACAACCCGCTGAAGAACGCGCCGCACACGGCCGCCGCGCTGCTCGCGGCGGACTGGACGCACGCCTACACGCGCGAGCAGGCGGCCTACCCCGTGCCCGGCCTGCGGCGGCAGAAGTACTGGTCGCCGGTGGGCCGCGTCGACAACGTCTACGGCGATCGCAACCTCTTCTGCAGCTGCCCGCCGCTGTCGAGCGAGGCGGGCGCAGGCGACTGAACGGCGCGCGGCGATGGCGGTCTCGGTCTTCGATCTCTTCAAGATCGGCATCGGGCCGAGCAGCAGCCACACCGTGGGCCCCATGCGCGCGGCGCGCATCTTCGCCGTGCGCCTGGGCGGCGAAGGCGTGCTCGCCCGCACGGCGCGCGTGCGCGTGCAGCTCTACGGCTCGCTGGCCGCCACCGGCAAGGGCCACGGCAGCGACAAGGCGGTGCTGCTGGGCCTGGCGGGGCACGAGCCCGAGACCGTCGACGTCGACGCCATCCCGGCGCTGCTGCAGGCGATGCGCAGCGAGCAGCGCATCACGCTGCCGGGCGGGCATGCGATCGCCTTCCACGAGCGCGAGGACCTGAAGTTCCAGCGCCGCGAGACGCTGCCCCTGCATGCCAACGGCATGCGCTTCACCGCCTTCGACGCGCAGGGGGCCGAGCTCGCGCAGCACGTCTACTACTCGGTCGGCGGCGGCTTCGTCGTCAGCGAGGAGGTGGCATCCGACGGCGCGCGGCGCAAGGCCATCGTTCCCGATGCGACGGTGCTGCCCTATCCCTTCGCCAGCGGTGCGGAGCTGCTGCAGCGCTGCGCGCAGAACGGCTTGTCGATCGCCGCGCTCATGCGCCGCAACGAGCGCCACTGGCGCAGCGAGGCCGAGATCGACGCCGGCCTGGCGCGCATCTGGCAGGTGATGCAGGACTGCGTCGAGCGCGGCCTGCACGCTGGCGGCGTGCTGCCCGGCGGCTACAAGGTGCGGCGCCGTGCGCGCGCGCTGCGCGAGGCGCTCACCGCGCGCCCCGAGGAGGCGCTGCGCGACCCGCTGCAGGTGCTGGACTGGGTCAACCTCTACGCCCTCGCGGTGAACGAGGAGAACGCCGCCGGCGGCCGCGTCGTCACCGCGCCGACCAACGGCGCGGCCGGCATCGTGCCCGCCGTGCTGCACTACTACGCGCGCTTCGTGCCGCAGGCCAGCAGCGCCGGGGTGCAGGACTTCCTGCTCACCGCCGCGGCGATCGGCATCCTCTACAAGGAGAACGCCAGCATCAGCGGCGCCGAGGTCGGCTGCCAGGGCGAGGTCGGCGTGGCCTGCAGCATGGCCGCAGCCGCCCTGTGCGCGGTCATGGGCGGCAGCGTGGCGCAGGTGGAGAACGCCGCCGAGATCGGCATGGAGCACCACCTGGGCCTGACCTGCGATCCGGTCGGCGGCCTCGTGCAGATCCCCTGCATCGAGCGCAACGCCATCGCCTCGGTGAAGGCCATCAACGCCGCGCGCATGGCGCTGCGCGGGGACGGCACGCACCACGTGAGCCTGGACCAGGTCATCAAGACCATGCGCGAGACCGGCGCCGACATGATGAGCAAGTACAAGGAGACCGCGCGCGGCGGGCTCGCGGTCAACATCGTCGAATGCTGAGGCGCGGGGCGTCGGCCGCCGCCGCGGACCTCAGCCCGCCCGCGCCGCGCGCTGCTTGACTTCGCGGTTCTCGACGATGATCAAGGCCTCGGCGAGGGTCTCGACCGTCAGACCTTGCGCACGCAGCAACTCGAGCTGGCGCACGGCAAGCTCGACCGGCGTCCGCGGCATGACATCGCGGGCGGGAGTGGCCACGGGTGCCGCCGCAGGCTCCGCAGGGGCCGGCGGACGATGTGCGCTCCCGGCCAGCAGCGCGTCGATCTGCCCCTGTTCGGCCTCCACCGCAGCACGTCGTGCGTCGCGTGCCGCATCGCTGCCGAAGGCCTTTTGCGCGAACTTGGCAAGTTCATGCCCGTCGCGCGTATTGAGGAATTCGGTCTCGGCCGGGGCACTCGGGCCTGCGGTCCTGTCGCGCAGCCAGGCCTTCAGCAGCTGGAAGGCGCTGAGCCGGCCCTTGCGCGGCGTGCCGCGGTCGTCAGTGGACTGCATGGTCATGTGTTCCGGACAGAGCATGCATTCTGACATCCGCGCGGGAGCCCGGACGCACCGCAGCCTCTGCGCGGCCGGCGCACGGGCGCCCAGGCAGGGCGCTCAGCCCATGTGCAGGCCGCCGTTGCAACTGAAGTCGGCGCCGGTCGTGAAGCCCGAGTCCTCGCCCGCCAGCCAGGCGACGATGGAACCGATCTCCGCCGGCGTCCCCAGGCGCTTGATCGGGATCGTGGCGACGATCTTCTCCAGGATCTCGGGTTTGATCGCGCGCACCATGTCGGTGCCGATGTAGCCGGGGCTGACGGTGTTGACGGTCACGCCCTTGCTCGCCAGCTCCTGCGCCAACGCCATCGTGAAGCCGTGCATGCCGGCCTTGGCCGCCGAGTAGTTCGTCTGGCCCGCCTGCCCCTTTTCGCCGTTGACCGAACTGATCTGGATGATGCGGCCCCAGCCACGCTCCAGCATGTCGGGCACCACCTGCTTGGTGACGTTGAACATGCTGTTCAGGTTGGTGTCGATCACCGCGTCCCAGTCCTCGCGCGTCATCTTCACGAACATGCGATCGCGGGTGATGCCGGCGTTGTTGACGAGCACCTCGATCGGCCCGTGCTCCGCCTTGGCCTTGGTGAAGGCCTCGACCGTCGAGTCCCAGTCGGCGACGTTGCCGACCGAAGCGTGGAAGGTGAATCCCAGCGCCTTCTGTTCATCGAGCCACTTCTGGTAGTCGCGGCTGGGCCCGCAGCCGGCGATGACCTTGAACCCCTCCTTGGCCAGGCGTTGGCAGATCGCCGTGCCGATGCCGCCCATGCCGCCGGTGACGTAAGCCAGTCTTGCCATTGCTCGCTCCTTTTCGTGGACTTGGTGGACTTGGTGGACTTGGGCTCACGCCCAGGATGGTTGCTAGCGTGGGACCGTCGCCGCCGGCCGTCAAGCAGGGTTCCCCCGTGGCCGCGCGGCGCCGCTTCAGGCCTTGGCCTTGACGTAGCGGCCGGGGGCGGCTTCGATCGGCTTGAACTGCCGGTTGCCCACGGTCTTGGGGGCGGGAACCAGCTTGCCGCCGTGGCCGGCCAGCCACTCGCTCCAATCGGTCCACCAGCTCCCGGGCTTCTCCACCGCGCCGTCGAACCAGGCCTCGGGGCTCGCCGGCAGCTTGTCGTTGAGCCAATGGCTGCGCTTGCCCTTGGCCGGCGGGTTGATGACGCCGGCGATATGGCCGGAGGCGCCGAGCACGAAGCGGCGCTTGCCGTGCAGCAGCCGCGTCGATGCGTAGGCCGAGGTCCAGGGAACGATGTGGTCCTCCCGCGAGGCGTAGATGTAGGCCGGCGCCTCGATCGCCCCGAGGTCCACCTTCTGGCCGCAGACGGTGGTCGCACCCGGCACCTTGAGCTTGTTCTCCAGGTAGGTGTTGCGCAGGTACCAGCAGTACATCGGCCCAGGCAGGTTGGTCGAGTCGCCGTTCCAGTACAGCAGGTCGAAGGGCGGCGGCGACTCGCCCTTCAGGTAGTTGCCGACGACGTAGTTCCAGACGAGGTCGTTCGGGCGCAGGAAGTTGAAGGTCGTGGCCAGGTCCTTGCCCGACAGCAGGCCCGGGCCGGTGGGCGACTTCTCGCCGATCGTCACCTCGCGCAGGCGCACGGCGGCCTCGTCGATGAAGACGTCGAGGATGCCGGTGTCGGCGAAGTCCAGCAGCGTGGTGAGCAGCGTGAGCGAGTGCGCGGGCTGCTCACCGCGTGCGGCCAGAACGGCCAGCGCCGTTCCCAGGATGGTGCCGCCGACGCAGAAGCCCAGCATGTTGATCTGCTCGACACCGCTGATGGCCTGTACGGTGCGTATGGCCTCGATTGCACCCTGCTCGATGTAGTCGTCCCAGCTCGCCCCGGCCAGGCTCTCGTCGGGGTTGCGCCAGCTCACGACGAAGGTACGGTGGCCCTGATCGACGGTGTAGCGGATGAAGGAGTTGTCCGGCTGCAGGTCGAGGATGTAGTACTTGTTGATGCACGGCGGCACGAAGAGCATCGGTCGTTCGTGCACCTTGGCCGTCGTCGGCCGGTACTCGATGAGCTGGAAGAACGCGTTCTCGAACACCACGCTGCCCTCGGTGGTGGCGACGTTGCGCCCGACCTCGAAGGCCGACTCGTCGGTCTGCGAGATGTGACCCTTCTGCACGTCCTCGAGCAACTGGCGCATGCCGGTGGCGATGCTTTGCCCCTGCGTGGCCACCGCCTTGGCGAGCGCCTCGGGGTTGAGCGCGAGGTAGTTGCTCGGCGCGGCCGAATCCACCCACTGCTGCACCGCGAAGCGGATGCGTGCTCGCGTCTTCGCGTCGCCCTGCACCGCCTCGGCCAGCTCCATCAACGTGCGGGCATTCAGCAGGTACATCTGCGCCGTATAGGCTGCCGCCGGATTCTCGAGCCACTCCTTGCCGGCGAAGCGCCGGTCGCGCAGCGCCTTGGCGTCTCCCTCGCCGCCACGCAGGCGCTCGAGTTGCTGGTTCCAGATCTCGCTGGCACCCTGAACGTAGTCCGCCTGCAGCTTGCACAGCGCCTCCTGCGGCACACTCAGGCCGGCGAGCGACTTCATCAAGCCCTCGACCGCAGGCACCAAGGGGCTGGCCGAAGGGTCGAACGCGGGCAGCGTGGGGAAAGCGTCTTGCACGATGTCTCCTGTTGTTGCGGGCGCCGGGCCTGAACCGGGTCGTCGAAGGCCGCGCGGCTTGCCCCTGCATCCCAGGCGCACAGCTTAGGCCAAATCGCTTACCTTGCCATGACATGATGCTTCCGCGACGCGTCCCGGACGCGTCTGGAACACGTGCGCACGCCCCCTCCCCTGCAACACGATGCACATCCATCTGATCGTCGCGGCCTGGCTTTACGTGGCCTTGATGATGGCGGTGGCCGAGGCGCTCTCCCCCCAGGGCAGCGTGCTCGGCGCCGTCGTCACCTTCGTGTTCTACGGCGTGCTGCCGCTGTCGGTGCTGGTCTACATCCTGGCCACGCCCGCGCGCCGGCGGGCGCGCCGCGCGCGCGAGGCCGCAGCGTCATCGGGGGAGGAGGCGGATGGCCGCAACCATGCGTCCGAGAGCACCGTCGCGACGGAACGAGAAGAAGGCTGAAGCGTCGTCGACGGTGCACCAGTGGCCTCCGCTGCTGCGTCCGACCCCGGCATCCGCGAGACGCTGCCGCGCCAATGCCGGCAGATCGGCCAGCCAGCGAGCGCTGCCGTCGGCACGATCGCGGCGCCTGAAATGCGCCCGCGCCGCCTCCTCGTCGTCGCACGCATCGGGGTCGACGCCGAAGGCCCGCAGCACGTCGGCGCCGACTTCGAAGCGCCGCGGCCCGATGCAGGGGCCGAGCCAGGCCTGCAGTGCAGCGGGCTCGCAGCCCGCCGCCTCGCACAGCGTCGCCACGCTGCGTTCGATCACGCCTGCGGCCAGGCCGCGCCAGCCGGCATGCGCCGCCGCGACGGCGCGGCCCGCGTCGTCGCACAGCAGCAGGGGCAGGCAGTCGGCCACCAGCACCGCGCAGGCCACGTCGGGGCTGGCGCTGACCGCGGCATCGGCCACCGGCGGCACGCACGGCGCGCACCGGTCCACGCGCACGACTTCGGCGCCATGCACCTGTTGCAACCAGCGCGGCGGGACGCCGAGTGTTCGTTCGAGCTGCTCGCGATTGCAGCGCGCGGCTTGGCTGCTGCCTTCACGTCCCGGGTCGAAATCGGCGTCGTCGAAGGCGGGTCGCGTGCGCCGCGTGCTCATCAGCGCGCGCACGTGAGCGGCGGCGCGCGCGTCGGGCCAGGACGGACGCAGCCAGCCGGCGGCGTCGAGTTCAGCTCGCATCCGGGCACTTCTCGGGCCGCGTCTCCTCGAAGGCCGGCAGCTTCATGCAGGCCTCGAAGACGCGCATCACCTGCGGCACGTGCTCGAGACGGCAGTCGAAGCGCTGCGCGTTGAAGATCTGCGGCACGAGCACGCAGTCCGCCAGCGTCGGCGTCCGGCCATGGCAGTAGGTCGAGGGGGCGGCGGCGAGCTGGCGCTCGACCGCCTCCAGCCCCGTCTCCACCCAATGACGGTACCAGCGGTTCTTGTCGTCCTCGGACACGGCCATCGGCCCGACGAGATACTTCAGCACGCGCAGGTTGTTCAGCGGATGGATCTCGCAGGCGATGTCGAGGGCGATCGCGCGCACGCGCGCACGCGCCGCGGGCGCGCGCGGCAGCAGCGGCGGCTCGGGGTGCGTCTCCTCGAGGTATTCGAGAATCGCCAGCGACTGCGAAAGGCGGTGCTCGCCGTCGACGAGCAGCGGCACCAGCCGCGACGGGGCCAGCGCGGCGTAGGCTTCCTGCATCTGCTCACCCTTCACGAGCTGCACCGCGCGGTAGTCGTAGTCCAGGCCCTTGAGGGCAAGCGCGATGCGCACGCGGTAGGAGGCGCTGGAGCGGAAATAGTTGAAGAGCTCCATGGGCAGTACTCGCTCCCGGCGCGCTCAGCGCACGACCACGCTGAGCTCGGGCAGGCCGTCGATGTGCGCCTGCAGGTGATCGCCCCGTACGACCGCGCCCACGCCGGCGGGCGTGCCGGTGAAGATCAGGTCGCCGGGCTGCAGCGTCCAGGCGCGGCTCAGGTGCGCGATCGTCTCGGCCACGCTCCAGATCAGCTCGCGCAGGTCGCCGCGCTGGCGCGGCTGTCCGTTCACGGCGAGCGTGATCGCCCCCGCGCTCAGCGCCGGCGCCGCGGGCGCGCGGGCGACGATGGTGCCGATCGGCGCCGACTGGTCGAAGCCCTTGGCGATCGACCACGGCCGGCCGTCCTTCTTCATCTGCGCCTGCAGGTCGCGGCGCGTCATGTCCAGGCCGACCGCGTAGCCGAAGATGTGCTGCGCGGCGTCGGCGACGTCGATGTCGCGCCCGCCCCGGCCGATCGCCACCACCAGTTCGACCTCGTGGTGCAGGTTCTGCGTCAGGCTCGGGTAGGCGATCTCGCCGCTCTGCCCTTCCCCGACCGCGACCACGGCATCGGCCGGCTTCATGAAGAAGAAGGGCGCCTCGCGCCCGCTCTCGCCCATCTCGCGCGCATGCTCGGCGTAGTTGCGGCCGACGCAGTAGATGCGGTGCACCGGGAAGCGGCCGCCGCCGCGCACGGGCACGGCGACGATCGGCGCGGGGGGAATGACGAAGCTCATCGGAAGTTTCCATCGTGGCCGTCGGCCGTCGTGTGCCCAGGCGCTCGGGGACCGCAGGGCTTGCGACGATGATGCCACGCCGCCGGCTCGCCACGAGGGTCGAAGGCTAAACTCCGCGCGATGATCGTGCCCCAGCGCATCAAGCATTGCCGCGTCTGCGGTACCGCGGTGCACTACCGGGTTCCGCCGGACGACAACCGCGAGCGCGCGGTCTGCCCCGCCTGCGGCGAGATCCACTACGAGAACCCGATCAACGTCGTCGGCACGGTGCCGGTGTGGGGTGAGCAGGTGCTGCTGTGCCGGCGCAACATCGAGCCGCGCAAAGGCTTGTGGACGCTGCCTGCGGGCTTTCTCGAACTCGGCGAAAGCACCGCCGAGGGCGCTTGCCGCGAGACCGACGAGGAAGCCGGCGCGCGCATCGAGCTCGAGGGCTTGTTCACCGTGCTCAACGTCGTGCGCGCGGGGCAGTTGCACCTCTTCTACCGCGCGCGCCTGCTGGACACGCGCTTCGCACCGGGCCCCGAGACGATCGAGGCGCAGCTCTTCGCCGAGCACCAGGTGCCCTGGGCCGAGATCGCCTTTCGCACCGTGCGCCAGACGCTCGAGCACTACTTCGCGGACCGCAGGCGCGGCCGCTTCGAGATTCACGCCGGCGACATCGCCTGATCGTCGTCGGCCGTCTCGAGCGCCAGCGCCGCAGCGTCGACCGGCTGCGCGGCGCTCCCGGTGGCACCGTCGAAGCCGAGCGCCCACAGGGTCCCGAGGTCGGCGGGGTCGTCCACGCCTTCGGCGATCACCAGCGCCCCCATCTCGTGCACGAAGGCGACCAGGCCTTGCGCGCGCTCGCGCTGCACCGCGTTTGCGGCGATTCCGCGCACGAAGCCGGACGCCACCTTGACGTAGTCGAGCTCCAGCTCGGAAAGCCGCACGAGGCTGCGCAAGCCCTCACCGGCGTGCTCGATGCCCACGCGCGCCCCACAGCGCTGCCACACGGTGCCGGCATTGCGCAGGCGCGGCGACAAGCGCTCGAGCGACACCTCCGCGATCTCGATCCACAGCAGCGCGGCAGCCTCGGGCGCGGCCTGCAGCCGCGTGCGCACGGCGCTGACGAAGCCGGCGGCACAGAGCGACTCCGCAGCCAGGTGCACGCAACGCGGCACGCCGTCGCTGGCGATGGCGGCAAGCGCCAGTTCGATACCGGCGAGCTCGATCTGCGTCGTCAGGCGATAGCGCATGGCCACCGGGAGCCAGGCCTGCGCTGGCGCCGGCGCGTGCCCAGGCGCCAGCTGCAGCCGCATCGGGCATTCCAGGTGCAGCAGCTTCCCCTGGGGATCGATGACGGGAAAGGCCGCCAGGGCCATCGCGTTGACGCGCAAGGCTTCGACGATGCGGCGGCGCAGGACCGCGTCCTCGCAGCATGCGGCCTCGTCACGCTGCGGCGCACGGCAGACGACCCGGCCCGGGCCGCCGGCGGCGGCCTCCGCGGTCGCCAGCTCGAGCTGCGCCAAGGCTCCGCCGAGGGAAGCGCCGCCGAGGTGGTCGGCGCAGCCGATGGCGCAAGCCCGACGCGCCGGACCCGCGCCGAGTGCCGCGAGCAGGCTATGCGCGCTTTCGGCGACGACGTCGTGCGCCGGCAGGCAAAGGGCGAGCTCGGCGTCGGCGAGCCGGCCGAGGAATGCGCCCGGGATGCGACGGGCCAGGAGCTGCAGCATCTCGGCAGCGCTTCCCAGGGCCTGGGGGTCCGGCGCCTGCCCGCACTCCGACGGCAGCAGGCGTAGGGCGAGCAGCGCGGTCTGCGCGCCGGATCGGTCGGAGAGCCGCTCCGTCAGGCGCGCGATGAAGGTGTAGCGGCTGTCGAGCCCGGTCTCGGCGTCGCGGCGTGCGGTGCGGCGCAGCGCCCGCACACCCTGGCCCGGCGCCTCGTCGATCGCCGCCTGCAGGCGCCGCACGGCGGCATTGAGGCTTCGCGCCAGCGGCAAGGCCTCGGGCGCGGGCGGATCCTCGGCGATGACGAAGCGGCCCTGCTCGAGCGCCTGCACCTGCTCGCGCAGGAGCGCGAGGCTATGCTGCAGCGGGGCGCCGCTGCGCCGCAACTGCCACGCCACCGCCGCCGCCAGCACGAGCGTCCAGGAGCCCTGCACGAGCAGCGGCATCCAAGCCGATGCCGGGTCCGCGGCACCGGGCGCGGGCGGCCAGGCGAACCACACCCAGCCGGCATGCGCGAGGCCCGCGGCCAGTACGCCCGCAGCTCCGAGAATGCCCCGCCGATCGTTCGCGCCCATGCCCTGCCGCCCTTGTCCGAGGAGGAAGGAGCGGCCCCGGACGGGCCGCCACTGCGGCCTCTTCGTCGCCGGGACGCGAAACTTGAGCCCGGTCGGCCTGGCCTCAGCGCCGCGAAGGCGGCAAATCGGTGCAAGTTCCGTGCGCGGCCTCGGCGGCCATGCCGATGCTCTCGCCCAGGGTCGGGTGCGGGTGGATGGTCTTGCCGATGTCGATCTCGTCGGCGCCCATCTCGATGGCGAGGGCAACCTCGCCGATCATGTCGCCGGCGTGCGTGCCGACGATGCCGCCACCGAGGATGCGTCCCGTGCCGGCGTCGAAGAGCAGCTTGGTGAAGCCCTCGTCGCGGCCGTTGGCGATGGCGCGGCCGGAAGCGGCCCAGGGGAAGAGCCCCTTCCTCACGGCGACGCCCTTGGCCTTGGCCTCGTCCTCGGTGAGGCCGACCCAGGCCACCTCGGGATCGGTATAGGCCACGCTCGGGATGACGCGCGCGTCGAAACGCGCGCGCGAGAGAGCCTCGTCGCCCTTCGCGCTGCCGGCCGCGACCTCGGCGGCGACGTGCGCCTCGTGCACCGCCTTGTGCGCCAGCATGGGCTGGCCGACGATGTCGCCGATGGCGAAGATGTGCGGCACGTTGGTGCGCATCTGCACGTCCACCTCGACGAAACCGCGGTCCGTCACGGCCACGCCCGCGTTCTCGGCGCCGATCTTGCGGCCGTTGGGGCTGCGGCCCACGGCCTGCAGCACGAGGTCGTAGACGCCGTCGCTCTTCGTCCCGTCCAGACCCTCGAATTCGACGCGGATGCCGTCGGCCGTGGCCTGGGCGGCCACCGTCTTCGTCTTCAGCAGGATGCGGTCGAAGCGCGGCGCATTCATCTTCTGCCAGACCTTGACGAGATCGCGGTCGGCGCCCTGCATCAGGCCGTCGAGCATCTCGACCACGTCCAGCCGCGCGCCCAGGGTCGAATACACCGTTCCCATCTCGAGACCGATAATGCCGCCGCCGATGACCAGCATGCGCTTGGGCAACTGGCGCAGCTGCAGCGCGCCGGTGGAATCGACGACGCGCGGGTCCTCGGGCAGGAAGGGCAGGCGCACCGCCTGCGAGCCAGCGGCGATGATGCATTGCGCGAAACGCACGCTCAGCGTGCGACCGCTCTTCTCCTGTCCGTCGCCGCTCGTTTCCTCGACGCTCAGGTGGTGCGGGTCGGCGAAGCTGCCGTAGCCGCGCAGCACGGTCACCTTGCGCATCTTGGCCATGCCGGCAAGCCCGCCGGTGAGCTTGGCCACGACCTTGTTCTTGTGCGCCAGCAGCTTGGCCGCGTCGACCGTCGGCGCGCCGAAGTCGACGCCGAGTGCGGCGAAGTGCTTGACCTCGTCCATCACCGCGGCCACGTGCAGCAGCGCCTTGCTCGGGATGCAGCCCACGTTCAGGCACACGCCGCCCAGCGTCGGGTAGCGCTCGACGAGCACGACCTTCAGGCCGAGGTCGGCGGCGCGGAAGGCGGCCGAGTAGCCGCCGGGGCCACCGCCGAGGACGAGCAGTTCGCAGTCGAGGTCGGCGCCAGCCTCACGCCCCGCCCTCTCCCGCTCCGCGGAAGAGGGCGGGGTCGAGGGGGCCGGCCCCGCCACTGCGGTTTCCAGCGACAGCAGCACCGAGCCCTCGCTCACCTTGTCGCCGAGCCCCACCTTCAAGGCCTTGACGACGCCGGCGTGCGACGAAGGAATCTCCATCGACGCCTTGTCGCTCTCGACCGTGACCAGGCTTTGCTCGGCCTTGACGCTGTCGCCGGGCTTGACCAGCAGTTCGATGACGGCCACGTCCTTGAAATCGCCGATGTCCGGCACGAGGATGTCGATGAGCGGCATATCAGGCTCTCCGCGGGAGGGTCCAGGGCCGCCCGGCGGCGGCCGACGAAGGGTCGGGCACGCGGGCGCCGGTCACAGGAGCGCCCGGCGGAAGTCCGTCAGCAACGCACCGAAGAACGCGTTGAAGCGTGCCGCAGCGGCACCGTCGATGACGCGGTGATCCCAGCTCAGCGACAGCGGCTGCACCAGGCGCGGGTGAAAGCCCTTGCCGTCCCAGCGCGGCTCCATGCTGCTCTTGCACACGCCCATGATCGCGACCTCGGGGGCGTTGATGATGGGCGTGAAGTAGCGCCCGCCGATGCCGCCCAGGCTGCTGATGCTGAAGCAGCCGCCGCTCATCTCGGCCGGCGAGAGCTTGCCTTCGCGAGCCTTCTTCGCCAGCTCGGACATCTCGACGCTGATCTGCAGGATGCCCTTGCGGTCGGCGTCCTTGATCACCGGCACCATGAGCCCGTTGGGCGTGTCGGCGGCAAAGCCGATGTGGAAGTAGTTCTTCAGCACCAGGTGCTCGCCGTCGAGCGAGGCGTTGAACTCGGGGAACTTCTTCAGCGCCGCGACGGCGGCCTTGATCATGAAGGCCAGCAGCGTGACCTTGATGCCGCTCTTCTCGTTCTCCTTGTTGAGCTGCAGGCGGAAGGCCTCGAGCTCGGTGATGTCGCAGTCGTCGTGGTTGGTGACGTGCGGGATCAGCACCCAGTTGCGGTGCAGATTGGCGCCGCTGATCTTCTTGATGCGCGAGAGCTCGCGGCGCTCGACCGGGCCGAACTTCGCGAAGTCGACCTGCGGCCAGGGCAGCAGTCCGGGCAGGCCCCCACCCGCCGCCCCTGCGGCCGGAGCGCGCGCCTGTTGCGCGGCCGTCTGCGCAGCGCCGCTCATCACCTGCTTGACGAATGCCTGCACGTCCTCCTGCGTGATCCGCCCCTTCGGTCCGCTGCCCTTGACCTCCGCCAGCGGCACGCCGAACTCGCGTGCGAGCTTGCGGATCGACGGCGAGGCGTGCGGCAGCGCCGCGCTCACCGTCGCGGCAGGGGCGTGCGCGGGCAGCGGCGTCGGCGCGGCTGCCGGCGCGGGCGCCGCAGTCGGCGCCGCTGTCGGCGCCGCCGCGGGTGCCGCCGGAGCGACTCCGGCCGCAGCCGCCGGTGCGACCGCGGGGGCGGCCCCCTCGAGGGTCAGCAGCGGCGTGCCTTCCGAGACCCTGTCGCCGAGCCTGACCTTCACTTCGCGCACGACGCCCGCGTGCGACGACGGGATCTCCATCGACGCCTTGTCGCTCTCGACCGTGACGAGACTCTGCTCGACCCTCACCGTGTCGCCGGGCTTGACGAAGACCTCGATCACCGCGACGTCCTTGAAGTCGCCGATGTCGGGAACGAGAACCTCGACGCTGGCCGTCGTCGCAGCGGCGGCAGGGACCGCGGGCGCGCTCGGCGTGGGAGCGGCTGCGGCAGGTGCCGGCGCGGCCGGCGCGGCCGCAGCCGCAGCCGCGGCGGCGGTCTCGAGCACCGCGATCACGCTGCCCTCGCTGACCTTGTCGCCGAGCGCGACCTTGAGCTCGCGCAGCACGCCGGCGTGCGAGGACGGGATCTCCATCGACGCCTTGTCGCTCTCGACCGTGATCAGCGACTGCTCGCCGGCGATCGTGTCGCCGGGCTTGACGAGCAGTTCGATGACGCCGACGTCCTTGAAGTCGCCGATGTCGGGGACCCTGACTTCAACCAATGCCATGTCGCGCTCCCCTCAGGCGTACAGCGGGTTGATCTTGTCGACGTCGATGCCGTACTTGCCGATCGCCTCGGCGACCTTGGCAAGCGCCAGCTTGCCATCGTCGGCCAGGCTCTTGAGCGCGGCCACGGCGATGTAGTGGCGGTCGACCTCGAAGTGCTCGCGCAGGCGGTAGCGGAAATCGCTGCGGCCGAAGCCGTCGGTGCCGAGCACCGTGTAACGGCGGCCATCGGGGATGAACGGGCGGATCTGCTCGGCGTAGTTCTTCAGGTAGTCGGTCGAGGCGATCACGGGACCCGGATGCGCGCCCAACTGCTGCGCGACGAAGGGCAGGCGCGGCTGCTCGAGCGGGTGCAGCAGGTTCCAGCGTGCGGCCTCCTGGCCGTCGCGCGTGAGTTCGTTGAAGCTCGGGCAGCTCCAGACGTCGGCCTGCACGCCCCAGTCGGCGGCGAGCAGCTTCTGCGCTTCGAGCGACTCGCGCAGGATCGATCCCGAGCCGAGCAACTGCACGCGCCGCTCGCCCTCGGCACCGGGTTTGCACAAATACATGCCCTTGAGGATCTGCGCCTCGGTCCCGGGCTGCAGGCCGGGCATGGCGTAGTTCTCGTTGAGCAGGGTGATGTAGTAGAAGACGTCCTCCTGCCTCTCGACCATGCGCTTGAGGCCCTCGTGCAGGATCACGCCGACCTCGTGCGCAAAGCTCGGGTCGTAGCTGATGCAGCACGGGATCGTGCCCGCCAGGATGTGGCTGTGCCCGTCCTCGTGCTGCAGTCCTTCGCCGTTGAGCGTCGTGCGCCCGGAGGTGCCGCCGAGGATGAAGCCGCGCGCCAGCATGTCCCCCGCGGCCCAGGCGAAGTCGCCGAAGCGCTGGAAGCCGAACATCGAGTAGTAGATGAAGAAGGGGATCATGATGCGGTTGTTCGTCGAGTACGACGTCGCCGCGGCGATCCACGAGCACATGCCGCCGGCCTCGGTGATCCCCTCCTGCAGGATCTGGCCGTCGGCGGCCTCCTTGTAATACATCACCTGGTCGCGATCGACCGGCGTGTAGAGCTGTCCCCGGGGGTTGTAGATGCCGATCTGCCGGAACAGCCCCTCCATGCCGAAGGTGCGCGCCTCGTCGACGAGGATGGGCACGACGCGCGGCCCGAGCGCCTTGTCGCGCAGCAGCTGCGTGAGGAAGCGCACGTAGGCCTGCGTGGTGCTGATCTCGCGCCCTTCGACGGTGGGCTCGAGCACGGCCTTGAATGTCTCGAGCGCAGGCACCGTGAAGCTCTCGTCGGCCTTCTCGCGGCGCACCGGCAGGTAGCCGCCCAGCGCCTTGCGCCGCTCGTGCAGGTAGCGCATCTCGGGCGTATCCTCGGCCGGCTTGTAATAGGGCAGCTTGTCGAGTTCGCTGTCGGGGATCGGGATGTTGAAGCGGTCGCGGATGTAGCGGATGTCCTCCTCGTCCAGCAGCTTGGTCTGGTGCACGGTGTTCTTGGCCTCGCCGGCCTTGCCCATGCCGTAGCCCTTCACGGTCTTCACGAGCAGCACCGTCGGCTGGCCCTTGTGCTCGTTGGCGGCGTGGAAGGCGGCATAGACCTTTTCCGGGTCGTGGCCGCCGCGGCGCAGCTCCCAGATGTCGTCATCGGTGAGGTGCTCGACCAACTTGGCGGTCTCGGGATGGCGGCCGAAGAAGTGCTCGCGGATGTAGGCCCCGTCCTTGGAGCGATAGGTCTGGTAGTCGCCGTCGAGCGTCTCCATCATCAGCTGGCGCAGCTTGCCGTCCTTGTCGCGGCGCAGCAGGTCGTCCCAGCCCTTGCCCCAGAGCAGCTTGATGACATGCCAGCCGGCGCCGCGAAAGTCGCCTTCCAGCTCCTGGATGATCTTGCCGTTGCCGCGCACCGGGCCGTCCAGGCGCTGCAGGTTGCAGTTGATGACGAAGATCAGGTTGTCGAGGTTCTCGCGCGACGCCAGCGTGATGGCGCCACGGCTCTCGGGCTCGTCCATCTCGCCGTCGCCGAGGAAGACCCAGACGCGGCGGTTGTCGGTCCTGGCGATGCCGCGCGCGTGCAGGTACTTCATGAAGCGCGCCTGGTAGATCGCCATCATCGGACCCAGGCCCATGCTCACGGTCGAGTATTGCCAGAAGCCCGGCATCAGGTGCGGGTGCGGATAGCTGGACAAGCCCTTGCCGTGAACCTCCTGCCGGAAGTTCTCGAGCTGCTCCTCGGTGATGCGGCCCTCGAGGTAGGCGCGCGCGTAGATGCCCGGCGCGCTGTGGCCCTGGAAGTAGATGCAGTCGCCGCCGTGGTCCTCGCTCTCGGCGTGCCAGAAGTGGTTGAAGCCCGCACCCCACATGCTCGCCAGCGAGGCGAAGGAGCCGATGTGGCCGCCCAGCGTGCCGCCGTCCGCGGGGTGGATGCGGTTGGCGCGCACGACCATGGCCATCGCGTTCCAGCGCATGTACGCGCGCAGGCGCTTCTCGATGGCGATGTTGCCGGGACAGCGCGCCTCCTGCTCCGGCTCGATCGTGTTGACGTAGCCGGTGTTGGCGGAGAACGGCAGGTCGATGCTGCTCTGGCGCGCGTGCTCGAGCAGGTTCTCCAGCAGGAAATGGGCGCGCTCGGGACCTTCGCGCTCGATCACCGCCGAAAGGGCATCGAGCCATTCGCGCGTCTCCTGCGCGTCGGTGTCGTTGGCAGCGAGGCCGGGGACGGACTGGGGCACGGCGGACATGCTTGTCTCCTGGTCGGTTCGGTGATCTCGTGGGTCGGGATTGGCAAGTTTGACGAGTTTGACACAAACGAGCATCGTTTCAAATCATGCGTTTAATTTTCATATCATGAATTGCGAGATCCCGGTTTT
>WBZO01000565.1_pt1 | contig 73956 bp, 72 predicted proteins | sample 5204261 | NCBI WGS metagenome assembly WBZO01 (sample SAMN12412400, study PRJNA552823) | activated sludge metagenome | isolation source: activated sludge from anammox sidestream of wastewater treatment plant... | place: USA: North Carolina | collected 2017-09
ATAGAGTCCATCGCCAGCGCCCCTTTCACCGTCCCGATGAAGCGCTCGACCCGGCCATTTTGCCAGGGGCACCCGGGCTCCGTCCGCTGCTGGCGGATGCCGAGGAGGCGCAACCCCCATGTGAACCAGATAGACGTGAACACGGCTTCATTGTCCGTCCGGAGGAGTTGGGGACGCCCATATTGCTTCACGGTGTGAGCCAGTTCCTGCAACAGTCTCATTGAGGATTTGTCGGAGAGCCGCTGCAACCGTACACAGGCGCGGCTGGCGTGGTCGACAATTGCCAGCCCGAGATGCGCCGTGCCGCGCTGATCCGTCTTGACGAGCAGATCGCAGCCCCAGACGTGATTGCGTTGCATGGGTCTGGGAATTCTGTGCTTCACCTTTCTCCTGGCCTCGAGAATCAGATACTGATGTTTCTGGAGCGTCGTCGCCGCATAGCTTTTGCCGACCGTCATCTGCCGCCGGGATTTCCACCGCCGATTGAAGTGATGCGCAATCGTCCGACAGCCGGCGTCCGGTAGCAAGGCCTTCAGTCGAATCAGTTCCTGTCGGACTCACCGTGGCTTGGGCACGGCCCGGAACCGTGGAGGAGCTGACGGTGTACCTGCCCGAATCCATCGGCGTGGCGTGGGACGCAGCCTTTCTCTGAGCCAGCGCAGGACATGTTGGAGAACTTGAAGTCCTACGAAGAGCACTCGCCGAGTAAGCGTCCACATCGCGTCTCCTGATGTCAGCGAGGAGGATTATCCCAGCATTGCGCGGAGGGCCTGATTCAGGAACAGGTGACGGGGGTAGAGCCGGTTGACCTTTCCCCCAATCCTGAGGATGCCCGGTTAAGCAAAGCGGTCCTCGCCTCGAACTCGGCTGGGGACTGATAGCTACGCGTCGAATGAGACCGCTGCCGATTGTAAACCCCTTCGATGTACTCAATGATCTCCTGCGTGGCGCCCGGTTGCGTGGTTGCGTGAACCAATTGGACTGTTTGCTGCGTAGAGGCGTCCGAAGTCTGCCGACGGAGTGGGTGAGACGTGGGTATTTCCGAGGTCATCACTCTCTTTCTTCTGGGAGTGTTTGCGAAAATCGTGGAGAAGGTCAGGACCTTGTTGGAAGCCGGCAATCTACCGGGCACTCCGTGAGGTCTTTCTTGTCACATCTTTCCTGCCTTTTGCCGTACAATTTCTCTGGAAAGCGCAGGAAACATAGTCACTCAACTGTCTGCATCGGAGAACCCTCGTGATCGTCGAAGTGGAATCCAGCGAGAATTGTGAGGCCGGCTGCTTTGTCCGCTTCAAGGACATCGGGCCTCCTCGACCGATCCTGCAGGTCAAGCTCTATGATCGTAATCCTGCGGGTGAATGGTATTGGGTCACCGGGTGGAGTGACGATGCCCCGGCGCGGACCTGTCCGGCCTATGGTCGTGTGGTGGAGGATTCCGGGGCGGGACTGGCGTATCTGGTGACTGGAGGGCTGTATGGCCTCCGGTTCAAACCCCTCGGCCGGAGTGAAGAATGGGACCTCGACAGCCCGCATCAATGGGGGGAAGCCTACCTGTTGCTCGCGGATGTCGCCGATATCCGATACGCCGACTAGTGCTCCACCGCGTCCTTCCTCACGAGGCCTCTTCGGGGCTTGGGCCCAGACCCGCCGTTGCTATGCCGGCGGTGCTCCTGTTCATGCTGGCTATTTCTGATGGCCTTGGGTGCCTTCGTGAATGCCGTGATGGCGAAGATCGGGGCTGAGGGAGATCAGCCGCACGAGACGACTTGTGGAGATGATACGACTACGCACCGCCACTCGCACCGGAAGACGGCGTAGAATAGCGTCTTCCCATTGTGGTGACGACCGATTTCCTTGTCGTGCGTCGAGCGTGTGCTGCAAAGAGACGGCGGCCTGAACCGGCAGGTTGGACAGAAGCGGGCTGGGTGCTCAAACGCACACTGGAGCGACGCTCTGCCGAACAAACCATCGAGTGCGTGCCTCCGGTAATCACGTGATGCCGTCAGGCCGTCGGAGGATTTCTGCGTCGGCTAACCCACGATCCAGAGCGCAATTCCTGCAAGTTCTCGCGAGAGCCGGTCGATGACCCCATTGCCGAAGAGCCGTCTTGCCCCTCCGCCTGCGTGATGTGCCACGGCGATGGTTCCATACCCTCCACCTCGGGCTTCATCGATAATGGCGTCTGCGATATCACGTTCGTACCCGAACTTGAGATTGACCCGGTCGAGGGGGAACCCGGTTCGGCCGAGTTCCTCGAGTGCCTTGATCAGAATGGGATATTCGATCATTCCCTCCGTGCGGACCCACTCGTCCTGAGCCTTCCGTAGCTCGGCGCTGAGCCGTTCCTCCGTTTCAGGGTTCTCCGACCCTCCATGTTCCATCAATTCGCGGGGCATGGGGTTCAGGACATGGAATAACGTAATCGTCACGTCTCGGATGTCCCGGAGTAGGGTGCCGACATAGTAGAGCGCACGGGCGGACTCGCTCGAGTCATCGACGGCAATGAGAATGTTTCTTGCCGTGGCCGGGTCGCCGAACGGATGTTGGGATGTGAAGAGGGACTGGTTGCCTGCCGTCGTGGTTGTCATAGCTTCACCATGCGTGCGCAAACAGCGCAGGTCGCACTGTGTACGTCAGGTTGGTCAGTTGGTTGGGCGGTGACGCCGATCGGGTGGAGTCTGGTCTTCCATGCCGACCCCTCTTGAGGTGTGCGGTGATCGTAGGCTGAGAACCGCGGCCGCTTCGTCATGGGCTACGGACGGCCGCAGCAAAACCAGCTCCCTAGCCTATGCCTCTGTGAGAAACAAATCAACGCCGGTGGGTGCCGGTCCAGCTCTGTGATTGTCGGACTCACTGAGTCACCCGGGCTTGCGGCATCTTTCTGAACACATCAGCCAGAAGAACACCGGAGGATCGGCTTAGCCGAGCCGGACCACGTACGGGGCTCCCTGGAGCCATGTGATTCCGCTTCAGGGAGCCCTGTGGGCGGTGGAGTGCTCACCGCTTCTTCTTCGTGCTTCGCCGAGTCGCCCTTGTTTTCCCACTCCCGACCACCAGAGATGTCGGAGGGAGCGGAGGAGAGACTCGGTTTCGGACGAGATAGGACGAAATCTCCGGAAACCGTTGTCCGGCTGCTCTTCCGGGGTTCGTGTCCGCGTAGGAACCGTTCGGATTGTTCTTGAAAAGCCATAGCTGTGCCACGCTCATGGGCGTGGCCGGAGTCGGGGTACCGGCGCCGCGAAATTTCATCATGCCTTGCGACTGGACCAACACGGAGCCGCTGGTGACCGAGGGGTGCAACGTGACGCCGTTCATCATCTGGAGGAGGGTTTCCATCGAGGCGTGATTGCTTGCCGGAAACGGCACCACCTGGGTTAGACCGAATTTCGTGATACCCGCATGTTGCCAGAGCGCCGAAATCTCCGCGCCGGTGGCGTACCGGAAACCGTAGGTTGTCGTGTACCCACCGGCCCCTCCGAGGATGTCCAGGTACGATCGATTGGCGGTGGCGGTGAGGTTGAGCCACTCCAAGTCGGTGTCGGTGTCGAGGGTGATGAGTTGATCGCCGGAGCCCGGCACGAGGTTGAGTTGAATCAAAGCCATGTGTGGTCCTCCACTCCCTACGCTGGTGAGTTGCGGTCGGATTCAAGCGCTGTCGAACAATTCTGTCGGCGTGACGCGAGGCTCGCGTAAGCCAACGGGATTGCCGGGACCGGCAACGTTGAGTGCGTTACGTCGCCGCGGTCTCCGGCTCGACCGGGCGCCTTGGCACCACGCGGCCTTCTTCCAGATCCTGAAGATCCGACCAAGACGTAATGTCGGTCCGGGACGGGTCCACCGCATCACGGTACTTTCTGAACTTCGCCGCACTCTCGGGAGAACTCGGGCCACGGGCGAGGAGGTTCCGGTTCCATTCCTCCAACTCCGTTGCACCGTGCGGGGTGGCGGTGCGTCGAAACCACTCAGCCACCCCGTCATCGGTCGGATTGGCCTTCACCGCGGCCGTAAATTGGTCGGCCGTGATGCCGGCATAGTCCAGCAGCCGGTCGTCCATCGGGCAAGGATAGATGTACTCGCCTTCCGTGCCCGCCAGGACCGCGCGGCACTTGTCGATCATCCGCGCGAGATGGACATAGCCCACCAGTCTGGCCTTCATGCTGCGGGGGAATGCGTTGCGCAAATCCATCAGGCCCGCAGCTTGTGGTTGGTGAAGGTCAGGGTTCGCACCTGCACGGCTCCGTTTTCAAAGGAGATGATCCGCCGCGTGGCCGGCAGGTCGGATTCGCCGACCCGCACATGTGTATCGGTGAAGCTTTCCACATTGCGCAGTTTCGAGTCCTGCGGCGAGAAATAGTAGACGGTATAGCGGGTTGTGAGATGTTTGTGCTCCTGGGTCGTCATGCTGTCTTCCACGTTGATCGTGAATCCGACATGGGGCATGACTCGGTTGATTTGGGTGATGCGATCGCCCTTGATCCGGTAGTGGGACTGCATCCCATCACCGTGGATATCCAGGCGGCGGCCGAGGGGATGGTCCGTGTCCTCGCCGAAGGTCAGCCGATGCCGGCCGTCGGCTTCCTCAAATTTCCTGGGCCCGCGATGGACCGCGATCATGCCGATCTGGTCTTCCGCCCACTTCTGGAGTGCCGCGTCCGGTAGAGAGACCGTCACCTGTCTGGGGCCTTCGATGGTGACGGTTCCGCTGATGGCGGTACCGTTGGTGTTGACGGTCAGTTCGGCCGTGAAGCCTCGGAAATCCGGCTGCCAGCGGGCGGTTTGTTCAAAGGCCTGTTTCAGACAGGCGCGGGCTTCGGGATCGTCGACGGCATCCGTGGCCTGGTCTTGTGTCGTATAGGCTTGCATGGATCGGCTCCTTTGGTCGGAATTAGGGGGTGAACGGGGAGATTATAGTGGCGGGCCGGTTCGTTCCACAACGGGCGACGACGGCAGGAATTTTGGGTAGTCATGTGTAGGCCGAATCTGTTATACTGCGGCGCCTTTCCCCTTGTGTTCTGGCCAGTTAGATGTTCAGCGCCCCGGAGATTCTAGAAAGGTTCTCGAAAGGAGTGCTATGGAGCGGCGAGCCGCGTCTCACACAGAAGAAGAAGAAATGAATCAACGCCGACGGCTGCTGGGGTTGGCCCGCAAGGGCGACCCCAAGGCCATCGCCAAGTTGTTTGAGCTGTATCAGGTCCGTGTGCTCAGCGGGGAGATGCTCAACAAACTGAACAAATCGTACTACAAGGCGGCGGCGACCCAACAGCAGAAAGGTTCCCAGCCGCAGACCGGCAAGGGGGCGAAGCTGCAGAAGGCCGGTCATGGGGACGCGAAAGGCACGCAGAAACCAGCCAAGGCCCAACCGTCCAAGTCCGCCGCCCGAAAGGGCTCGGCGTCAGCGGGGAGCAAGCGGTCCGGTCACTGACCCTTCCAATCGACAGGCACCTCCTGCCGGACGGCGCGTTGTGCGACAGGCTAATGGACCGACACGCGCAGCCCTCCGGAGGCCAACTGTTTGCCGATATCTTCCGCCGCCTTCCGCTCTCCGGTATAGACCGTCGCCTGCCCTTCATGGTCGATACGCCAGGCCAACTCGAAAGCCCGGGACGAACTCATACCGGGAATCACCTTGCAGAACAGTGCAATCACCTGCTGGTAGGTGTGGCAGTCACAGTTGAAAACGATCACCCGCGATTCCAAGTCGTCGCCGGTACCGACGTCCGTCGTCTCCTCGGCCTCGGGAGTGAAAACCGGTGTGAGGGTGTTCATGGGATGGGCGGAAGTGTAACAGGTGACGAACGGCCTGTGAATGAAAAACGTCTAGCCGAGAATCAGTTCCTGTGTGATCGGCGAGCCTTCGCGTTCCAAGGTGAGCGCGAGCAAGTCATGGTGGGAAGCGGAGTCCGTGACGGCGACCAAGCCATGTGCTGTCGCGAGTCGCACGGTGTGGAATTCCGCCGCCGCCGTTTTCAACAATGCCAAGCCGTATTCAAAAGCATAGCCTGCTTCCAGACTCCGTGCCGGACGGCTCTGGCGCCGGACCGTCTCCACCGTGTAGGAAGCTTCGACGAAGCCCTGGTCCAGGAGCCGGAGCAGGGCCGCCGGTCCCGGTACGGTCTGTTGTCCGATCCGCATGGCGTGAGTGAGATCGAAGAGACCGCGCTGAAACCGTCGATCCTCCGTGAGTGCCTGATGCCATCGCCGGCGCCAGGTCCGATCCACCAAAGTCCGGTCGATCCAAGTCACGGCCCCTGATTCGAGGGCGCCGCTGACCGGGTGGCCTTGGACGATACGGCCGGTGGTCACCAAGTCCGGATGACCGTCCCCCATACGGTCGTTGTAAGCCGTGGTGCCCATTAACGGCGTGAGACGCAAGGCCATATAGTCGCGGAAATGGATGCGACGGAATCGCTGCAACAGCAATTCAAGCGTGTGCGGGGCGCAGAGATGAAACGGATGAAACAGCACATCTGGTCGTCCGTCCGCCGTCGTTGGCACGATTTCTCCTCAGCCAAGGGAGCGCTATGCGATTTTTACTCGAATCCTGGCTCAATCTGCTACTGATCTTCGTGCCGATCGCCGCGGGGTTGGAGGTCCTGCATGCCGACCCGATTGTGATCTTTGCGGCCTCCGCACTGGCGATCATTCCCTTGGCGGGGTTGCTCGGGACCGCCACCGAACATCTGACGGCCCATGTCGGCGCCGGGGTCGGCGGGCTCCTCAATGCATCCCTCGGCAATGCCGCGGAACTCATCATCGCCCTGGCCGCGCTGCGCGAAGGATTGCACGACGTCGTGAAGGCCTCCCTGACCGGCTCGATCCTCGGCAACATTTTGCTGGTGCTCGGCGCCTCGATGGTGGCGGGCGGGCTCAAGCATGAGCGGCAGAAATTCAACCAGACCGCAGCCGGGATGGGGGCAAGTCTGCTCCTCCTATCGGCAGTCGGGTTGGTCGTGCCCGCGTTGTTTCACGCGACTGCGCCGGACCGAGGCCCCGCCATCGAACACGAACTGAGTTTGGCCATTGCCGTCGTCTTGTTCTGCATTTATGTCCTGAGTCTGGCGTTTTCGCTCCGAACGCACCGGCATTTGTTTTCGGGGGAAGAACAAGGACACGGCGAAGGCGAAACACCTTGGCCCATGTCCAAATCGCTCACGGTCCTGACCATTGCGACGGTGGCCATCGCGGTGTTGAGTGAATTTTTGGTCGGTTCCATCGAGCCGGCGGCCAAGGCGCTCGGGATGACTCAGATCTTCGTCGGCGTCATTCTCGTGGCGTTGGTGGGCAACGCGGCCGAGCATTCCACAGCGGTGATGGTCGCGCTCAAGAACAAGATGGACTTGGCCTTCGGGATCGCGGTGGGATCAAGTCTGCAGATCGCGCTCTTGGTGGCGCCCGTGCTGGTCTTTGCCAGCTACCTGTTCGGATCGCCGTTGGACTTGATGTTCACGCCGTTCGAGGTAGCGGCGATTACGATGTCGGTGCTCATCGTCGGGTTCGTCGCCATGGACGGGGAGTCGCATTGGATGGAAGGGGTCATGCTGCTCGGCGTCTATCTGATTCTGGCGATTGCTTTCTTCTTTCTCCCGGCCTGAACGAGCGCGTCGGCTAGAACGTATCCATGTCGATGACTTCCGTCGCGTCCCACAGGTTCTTGCTTTCCGCCTCAGCCAAGTCCTTCTCCTCGTCGTCCGCGGTCACGCGGCCGAACTCGGGCTTGGATGTGGGGGCCTCGGCGGTCGCCTCGTCGGATGCTTGCTCCTGCGACGGGCGTCGGCGTTTTTTTGTCGGGTCCATGTTGACTGGCATGCGGTGATCCTTCTTGTATATGTGCTACACAGTTTCCGCTCGTCCCGTTCCGGAAGTCAATGGGAAGGGACGGGCTGTCGCCGGCCCGCAATCGAGGCTGCTCAGCAGGCCGACCGCGACGGTGTCGAAATGGGTTCGTCCCAATGGTGTCAGCCGCAACCGGGTGTCATGCCGTTCCAGCATGTTCTCCCGGCGCAGGCGATCGAGTCGGTCGCGCAAGCCGGTCGGGAGATCCTGTTCCAGATCACCCACCGGTAAGCCCTCACACAATCGCAGCCCGAACATGACCTGCTCAGTCGTGACTTGCGTCTCGGACAGGGTTTCCTCGTCGGCGAGGGGACGCTGTCCCGCCTCGAGCCGGGTCCTGTATTCTTCCAAATCGGCGACGTTGCCGAAACGACTGGTGCCGACGTAGGACTGGGCGCTCGGCCCGAGACCCAGATACCGGCCATTCGTCCAATACAGCAGGTTGTGGCGACTCGCAAAACCCGGCAGGGCATAATTCGAAATTTCATAGCGGACGAATCCGGCCTGCGTGAGCACCTGTTCAGCACAGGCTTCCATCCGGTTTTGCAGCTCCTCGTCGGGAGCCGGCAGGGAGCCTCGCGCGATTGCCGTCTGCAGATGGGTGCCCTCCTCGATCGTCAACGCGTAACAGGACACATGAGTCGGCGCCAGGCGGAGGACGCCCTCCAAACTCCGCGACCAACTCTCCAGCGTTTGACCCGGGAGACCGTACATGAGGTCGAGACAGATGTTGCGGAATCCGACCGCGCGGGCCAAGGCGACGGCTTCTTGCGTCTCCTGCGGCGAGCCGGGACGGCCGACGCGCTGCAGTTCGTGTGAATCCATGGACTCCGCTCCGAAACTGACTCGGTTCACGCCGACAGCGAGGAGTTGAGCGAGTGACTCGGCCGAGGTGCTGGCCGGATGGGCTTCAACCGTGATCTCCGCGCCAGATCGGAGTCCGAAGCATTCCCCGGCCCTTGTGACCAGTGTGGCCAGTTGGTCGGAGGAGAGCGTGGTCGGCGTGCCGCCGCCGAAATACAGAGAGTCGAGCGGTTGTCCGGCGAACGGCTGACGGCGCCGATAGAGGTCCATCTCGGTCAGCAGCGCGGACAGGAATCGGTCGGCCGTTCGAGGCTGATGGATCTCGAGGTAGAAGGCGCAAAAGTGACAGCGCTGGTGGCAGAACGGGATGTGGATATACAGGCCTCGTTCCGGTCGGTTCATCAGGTCATCACATGTCATAACGGAAGTTGCGGCTTGGAGAAGTCCCGCTCCAGCGCGACTTCGATTTCTTCGAGCGGGGATTTCCCGCGGTTGCGGACATGGGCCTTCCAGGCCGGGTATTGGCGGAGCGAGTCGAAGAGTTGCTTGAGGAGATGGGGTTTGATCCGTGTCTCCCATTCGCGCAGCCAGGTGTATTCATCCTCCAACCCGTCATAGTCGTCCGGAAATCGTGCCTCGAGGGAAATGCGAAAGGTAAACTCGCGCTCTTCGGTGACCATCGTACAACTCCTGTGGGGCCCATGATTGCGAAGTGGTTTCAGGCTTTCTTATAATATCGCAGCCATCAGGGAGTATAGACCATGCCTATTTTCGAGTACGTGTGCCAGCAATGCAATCACCGGTTCGAGCTGTTGGTCCAGGGCAACGCCGTGCCGGCCTGTCCCTCCTGCAAGGGAACTCTCCTCAACAAGCAATTCTCCGCCTTCGGCGTCGGCGCAACGGCCGATTGGTCGAGCCCGTCCGGCGGCGGCGCATGCGGTAGCTGCGGGGATCCTCGCGGACCAGGCGCCTGTTCGATGAATTAACCCGACGGTGATCGTCAACGGTCCGCCCCGCTCCGGTAGCGGATGAGTGCTCCATGTCGAATGATGACGAAGAACAACTCCGTCGTGCGATCGGCACGATTTCCCAGTCCGATCCGCTGATCAAGCTCCTGCAGCAGGTGCGGCTCGGTAGAATGAAAGGGTCGGACGCGGGGCTGCGAGCGGTCACCGAATCGTGGCTCGGCGTCTATGCCCAGGTGCTGAAAACCCTGTCGGTCGCGCCCTCGCTCCTGCCTAGGCTCGACCCGACCCCGCGCGTCACGGTGCTCGTCGAACTGGGCGTGGTCGGATGGGATCACCCCGTCGTTCGCGCGTTGATGGATCAATTCTCCCGGCTACGGGGCCAGGTTCCGGTCTAGCCCCATGGTTGTCATCCGCTGGGCGCTGCTCGTTATCATCGTGGCGCTGGCCGGTACCCCAACCCCGTCGAGATCCCAGGAACTGTCCGGTATTCGCCCGCTCCACGCGTCCCTGCAGGAGGCATGGCGTGAGTTGCCGGCAGACACCCAGCCCCTGTTGGAATCCTCTCAAATTGAAGCGTTTCTCGCCGCAGTCGAAGGGACTCCGCCGAATTGGGCGGTCGTGTATGGCGGAGGCCACCATGACCCCGGTCACGACGACCGGCTCTTTGCCTTGAATCGTGAGCGGGATGCCAAACGGATGGGGAGCGACAGGTTCCCCCGACTTCTGGCGTTCGTGTGGCAGGGGGAATTGTCCGGTTTCGACGAGGAGGAGCAGGGATTTCGTGTCGCGCTCGGGCCGAGGATGATTCCGACGGCCTGTGGAGTCGTGCGGTTCAAGTATGAGGATCTGCCTGGGCGGTTGGTGGCCGTTGCGAGGGATCGGACCAAGGCGATTGCGCATCGGTTGGCCGACGGCAACCCGGTGGAGATCGACGTATTGCTGGCCGGCCGGCTGATTCCGGAGGAGTCCGTGATCTACGACTTTTCTCACGAGGAAGAAGGTCGGGGGTTGATTATGCCGGTGGTGCGGATCGAGGCTGTGGAATACGCGCTCCGGGATTCGGTTCTCCCGTGACGCACAGAGAGGGCGTGGTGGAACCCTGCGGCCTACTTGATCTGCTTCAGGTGAGGATAGGCCTGGTGCATGCAGGTATCGCACACGGCTTCGGAAATCCTTCTCCCGGAATGCTGGCGCAGGAAGTCCTCGATCCGTTGCCAAAAGCTGCCGTCGGACTTGACCCGTTTGCACTTGGCGCAAATCTGCAGCGTGCCGTGCAGGCGCGTCATCTGCTCGAAGGCGTGATCCAATTCCTTTGTGCGCTCCAGCAGTTCTTGTTCTCGCTGCTTCCTCGCATCGGTTTCCTGCTTCAGGCTCAAGGCATTGGCGGTGCGGGCGATCAGTTCGGCGGGGATGACGGGTTTTCTGATGTAGTCTGTCGCGCCGGCGGTATAGGCCGCCTGAATGTCTTCCGCTTCCGTCCGCGCGGTGATGACAATAATGGGAAGAGATTGGAGGCGGTCTTCCCCGCGAATCCGTCGGCAGGCCTCCAGGCCGTCTATCTCAGGCATTGCCAGGTCCATGAGGACCAAATCCACCTCGGTCGTCGTGCGCAGCTTCCTGCCGACTCCCAGTATCTGCAGGCCTTCACGGGCCGCTCCGACGGCGACCAGCGGTCCGAAACCTGCGCCGCGCAGGATCGTCTGAAGCAGCTCGCGTTCTTCGTCGAAGTCGTCGATGATCAGTATGCTCATGGCCGTCCGTCCTCCCAAAGCCCTGCGGCGAAGCGATCAAGCCGCTTCGTCCTGCCGTTTCAGTAATGCCCCCAGCTGTTCCAGTTGGGCCTGAATCACGACCAGATCCTTGATGCCGGCGGCCGCTTCCAGCCGCCGGCCGATCGCGCCGATCTCGGGGAAACCGTATGAACCGGCCAATCCCTTCATCCGGTGGCCGAGGAGGGCGACGGTCTCGTACTCGCCGCGGGCCGCGGCGTCCTTCAGGGCCATCAGATCTTTTCGCCGGTACTCCAAGAATTGGGGACGGCGGTCCTTCAGTTCTTGATCGATGCGCTGTGTGACTTCGAGCCAGGGGCGTTCTGCCGGTTGTCCCGCCGCTACACTGGAGGCTGTGGCGGCCGATGACGGCGCATAGCGGGCGACGGTAGTCAACAGGAGCTCACGGGCGATCGGTTTCGTGAGAAATCCGGTGCAGCCTGCGGAGGCACTTTGGTCTGCCGCCTCACGGAACGCATTGGCCGTGAGAGCGATGATCGGCGTCGCGGGGCGGCCCTGCGACGTCTCCCAGGCCCTGATCCGACGGGTGGCCTCGAAGCCGTCCATGCCGGGCATCTGTAAATCCATCAGCACGAGGTCGTAGCGATCGGCGCAGAACCGTGCCAGCGCTTCGTCTCCATCGATGACCGTTTCCACCCGATGCGGGGTACCCTGGAAATAGTAGTGGATGAGCTCCCGCGACTCCGCGGAGTCTTCGGCGACCAGGATGTGGAGGCCGCGACACCCGGGAGGCGCGGCGGCGGCCGCGGCCGCGGCAGGGGCCGGCGGCAGCGCTGTTCCGTTGTCGGTGACGGCGGTGTGCGGCGCTGCAACGGGGATCAAGGGGAGGTCCACGAAGAAGGTGCTGCCGCCGGGGTTGCTTTCCGCCCAGATACGGCCGTCCATGAGTTCCACCAACCGTTTGCAAATGGCCAAGCCGAGGCCGACACCGCCATGTTGGCGGCTGGCCGCGCTGTCGATCTGGGTAAACCGCTCGAAGATCCGCTCCAATTGGTCCGGAGCAATGCCGATGCCGCTGTCGCTGACGGTAAGGCGGACGCGCGGGTGATCCTGCCCGTCCGGGACCGGCGCCGCTTGGACGGTGATATAGCCTTGGCTGGTAAATTTCAGCGCGTTGGCGATCAGGTTCAACAGCACCTGGTGCACGCGAAAGGCATCGCCTTGGATCAACGCCGGCAATTCGTCGGCCAAGTGTGCCGAGAGGGTGAGGCCCTTCTCTTCGGCCCGAGACCCCATGAGCTGAATCGTGCGGTCGACGACCTGGCGGAGGTCGAACGGTTTGCGTTCGAGCGGCATCCGTCCCGATTCGATGCGCGAGAAGTCCAGTAAGTCGGTCACCAGGTGCAGCAGGGCTTGACTGGCCTTCTGGCACATTTCCGTATAGCGCCGCTGCGGCGGCGTGAGCGTGGTGGCGAGCAATAGGTCGGCCGTGCCGCAGATGGCGTTCAGCGGGGTTCTGATTTCATGGCTCATATTGGCCACGAAATCGCTTTTTGCCTGACTGGCACTTTCGGCGACTTCGCGGGCGCGCCGCAGCGTAGTCTCCAACTCCTTCCGCTCGGTGATGTCCCGCACGAAGGCGCAAAAGCTGACCATGCGGCCGACCCGAAGCGGCATCACGGAGAGTTCCACCGGAAATTCCCGGCCGCTCTTGTGGCGTGCCACGACCTCGATGCGCCGATTCAAGATCGGTCCTTCACCGGATTCGGCAAAGCGCTGCAGCCCTTTGCCGTGTGCCTCCCGAAATCCGTGGGGAATGATGAGGTTTGCGAGCAGGTGACCGAGGGCTTCCTCACGGCTGAAGCCGAAGGTTTTCTCCGCTTGCGGGTTCCAGGCCGTGACACGGCCTGGAGGATCGATCGCGATCACGGCATCGAGCGCGCCGTCCAAAATCTCGCTGACCCGACGTTCTTCCTCATGAATCAATTGGCCAAGGGTGCGATGCCGGTAGAGTAGGAACGCCATGGTCCAGAGGGTGATGACCGCAATACCGCGATTGAAAACGGCGGTCTCGACATAGCCGGCCGGCGGCGTCTGCAGGAACTTGGCGAGGATCAAGATCGACCAGCCGGCAACGGCGATCAGCAAGGTATGTGGGGAGTAGAGTTTCGCGACCGGCAGGGCCAGGATGAAATAGGGCAGCCAGGTGGCGACGCCGTACTCGAAGCGCAGATCCGCGATGAAGATCGCGGCGGTCATGAGCATCAAGACGACGGCGAGCGGACCCTGTTGGACTTGCGGTGATAACGGCATGACCTGTCCCATTCTTGGTAGGGCTACCGGGGCTTTCCGGCCGTACAGGGGCAGTATAAGCGGGAAAGGAAGGATGACCTAGCAAGTCCTGAAAACCGGACAGGCGGCCGAATCACGGGAAGACGAGACTGGGCGCGTGTGGAAGTGGCAAGACGGTCCGGCTATCGGTATGCATCGCGGGCGCAGCGGAATCCGGTGCCGGAGGGGCGGCTGTCCATCGTCCCCCAATCGCGATCGCTCGCGCGGAGACTGACGGCCGGCTTCAACCAGGAACCTCCGCGCATCGACTTGATGGCGCCCCGTTCCGGTCCGGGAGGGTCGGTCAGCGGGCCGGTACGGTAATAGTTGGGGTTGTACCAGTCCTGCACCCATTCAGCGGCGTTACCTGCCATGTCGAACAGGCCGTAAGGGCTCACGCTATCGGGAAAGGACCCGACCGGCATCGTCAACACCTCGCCCTTAAGGCCGTGCTGTTTGGACAGGGCGGCGCCCAGGCCCTTCAGCCAGAAATCTTCCCAGTCCTGGCTATTGGCGAACCGGACGGTGTCCTTCGCCCAATAGCTGGCGCTGTTGGCCTTCGTGACGTCCCATTCCTGTCCCCACGGGTACTTCCGCCCATCCGTTCCCCGCGCGGCCTTTTCCCATTCCGCTTCCGTGGGGAGGCGCTTGCCGGCCCACCGGCAGTAGGCGATCGCATCAAGCCAGCTCACGTTGACGACCGGGTGGCGCTCAATACCCGGCATCGGGGTGGCGCCGTCCCACAGCGTCGCCGCCGACTTGGCATTTGCGGGGGGCGGATAGTCCATGGCTCGAACGAACTGTTCATAGTCCCGATTGGTGACCTCGTAGCGGTCGATCAGAAATGCACTCAGCCAAATCCGACGGCCCGGCTGCTCGTCCGGCAACGTGTCGCCGTCACCGTTCCCGCCCATGAAGAATTCGCCGGCCGGCACAAGCACCATCTCGTCCGCCCGGCTCTCCGTCGGGAGGCTGAAAAGCGAGCAGGTGAAGAGCATGAGCAGGAGGATGAAAAGTTTCATTGGGGTTTCTTCAGTCGACAGGCTTTGGCGACGCCGTCGCGATAGCGCATCCAGAGGCGCAGGCCGGTTTTCACGCAAGCCAGGACGGCGTTCTGTTGGGCCCGCGTCAGGGCGTAGGTGGTCACCATGGTGTAGGCATCCTGACGGTGGCCTGCCTCGACCTTCTGATGGGCGCGGATGAGATCCATGTGATTGCGGTCGATCCGATGGTGGCAAACCAAGGGATGTGCGTCGACATAGGCTTCGATCTCGGCCTCGGTTTTAGGTTTTGAGGGTTCCAGGATTTCCTTGCGATCCTTGACGCTACCTTCGACGAACACTGCGAGCGCCGCTGCGCCGATTACCCAGTCCCGACTGGCCGTGACCTTTTCAAGCCATCGCCGGTACTGCGCGCTGGCGGGGAAGAGCTTGGCTCGGTCGAACTCGGCGGGATCGAATCCCAGACCCCGCATCATTTCGTTGAAGAGTTCGGGATGGGATCGACCGAACGAAAGCCCGCCGGTGTCTTCCTCGTAAATGTTCTCGGCCAACATGCGTCGCACGTCCGGCGGCGGGTTTTGCCCGTGGACACGGGCCAGGAGGACGGGGAAATCCCGCACGTAGACATGGTACTCCTGCTGGTAGTGGATCCGCATCTGGTCTTTGGAGATGCCGGGGCCCATGATGACCGGCCAGGCCCAATGGTGCTTCTGGTCCATCAACGCCAACAGTCGTTCTTGAAACGACGCCCGTGGGAGTGCTTTCGCTGCCATGGCTTGCCTTCCTTCTTTCTCAATCGCTACAATCGACGACGCGCGACTCGATGAAACCCATCACCATCCAAAATTCCGACGATATTCTGAACTTCCTGGCCGAGGTCTCGCTACGGGGCAGCGGGTTCACGACCGATTGCCTCCTGGACTATGTTCTGGACGAAGGATTCACCGAACCGATCTATCTCAACGCGTCGGGAGAAGATCCGGACGCGTTCTACAAGAATCAGCCGCAAGCGTGGGCCGTCTATCAGATACGTGAGTGGAAGCGGGTGTTGACCGTGTCCGGCGGCGCCGGGAAGGAACGGCGCGTTCAGATCACCGAGACCCCTTAGAAGCACCGGGTGTTGCCTGCTTTGCAGGTGCGTCAAAGTCAGTGTAGTCAGCATCCCGGAGAATTGCAACGAATCCCGCAGATACTGTCGAGTCCCTCTACGTAGTCGATCGTGGGGCGCGGGTCGACCGTGCGGGAGACGGCCGCGGCCGGCTGGTCGAGCAAAGCGGAGGGTCGGAATGTTGTTTCAGACGCGCGGGCCGAATTCAGGGAAGTTGGTAACGGTGCGTGAGCCGGGGGATGCCGGGGAGTTGGCCGTCATCGAGAGTTTGTTGCACGGCAACGGGATCCCCTACGTCGTGCAGCACGCGCACGTCGGCGGGCTCTATCCTGGCGTGCCGTTTCTCTCGAGTCGCGTCATGGTGGCGGAGGCAGAGCGCGATCGCGCGGAAACGCTGTTGAGCCGACTCAGTTTGCAAATTAGGGAGATGTCCGGGGAGAGCGAGTAACTGTATGCTGGACATGGCCGCCGGCTTGGGGGTCGCTTCGGCGAATGGAGGGGGGAGCGTGTGAGAATCAGTCCGACTTCAGAACTGCCGTCGGCTGCGCCCCAATCGTTTTGAACATTCAGCCGAGAGCGTTGCTGCGTCGGTCTAGATCGTCCTAAGGGTGGCCTTTGGGTTTGACCGGGTCCGGCTCTGTTTTCATCGGAATGCGCACATCCGAACCGGAGAAATGTCCCCCGATCAGTTTCCCTTCCTCGAAGTAGAGATAGCGGTGTTTGACGACGGACGAACTCTCCCAATCCTCGAAAATCCATTCTTCCCTTCGTAGCCCGTCGCTGGTGTGCGTCACGTTCATTGTATTGGGGCCGCCCCAAGCCTCAAGCACCTGCTCCCGCGTCATCCCGACCATGACCCGATGGCTTTCGATGTGCTTGGAAAAATCCGGGTCCAACCAGCCGGGGACGAATCGAAAGGCGATGAGGCTGATGAGGAAGAGGCCTAGGAACGTGTTGATGATGATCCGGACAGGGCGTTGGAGGAGAAACGACGGTTTCTCCTGATGGGCGGGGGCGGCCTGTGGGGCACTGCTGACAGAGGCTTGATCGGTCACGGGATCCCTTTCGAATTCGGTCGACTTGCGGTGCGGGCCTGCTGATGCATGCTAAACAAACATTTTTCGGTCCGTCAAGGACCATCGAGGGGGGCCGGCAGTCGCCGAGACCCGGTAGGCCGGCGCATGAATATCCCGGAGCGAGTCGTCATTCCGCGTATTTCGGAACCGGGATCTTCCTGACGGCCGGTGGCGGCGGGGGCTGTTGCGCGAACTCCTTCGAGTAGGGGTTGAGGATCGGGTCGTGCGTGTTCCGCTGTCGCAGCTTCACCAAAGGGAGGCTCTGGGTGCTGATTTCCATCCGGTCGATCAATGCCTTCGACGTCAGCGGGTCGGGGAGTCCCTGCAGGGCGAACATTTGAAAGGCCAACGACCAGTCGAGCGACTCCTTCCCCTTTTCACGCACGATGAATCGAGCGTCCGGCGAGGGAGGGCCCTTAAAGAACAGCAACATGATGTTCGATCGGAAGACGGGGGCCGAAGCCTCCTCGGAAGGACGAAACTCCGGTACCAGCTCCGGGATCCTGGCGAGCGGAACCGGCGGAGAGAATTCGACGTCCACCAGACGGACGAAGAGCGGCCTGGTTTCGTTTTGGTCGTTGGGGTCGAAGGTGTAGCTGAAGGAATAACGCACGTCCACATTGTTCCGCTTGAACATGTAGACGTCCTCTCCGTTTTCCGGCGAGACGACCTTCTTGAAATACTGGTCCCAATCACCGATGGGGTAGTAGGTGAAGACGCGCAAAGCCGATTTGCGGTCACGCACAGCTTGGGGCATCCCCATTTTCTCGTGGAGTTGCGCCTGGGTGAGACCGAGATAGCCGTCTTCGAAGTAGGGGGCGGCGGCGCACACAGGTGCCGGCGGCCAGGCCATGCTGACGATGAAGAGCAGAGAGAGTATCAGGCGGGCTACCGTCTGATGCGCCATTGGAACAGCTCAGGCTCGAGCCAGACAATGCTCGGCATCGTATCGGCCAGGTCGCTCAAAGTCAAGGCGACAAGCCGTCATTTCCTTGCCGCCCTTAGCTCGTTCCCGATATGATGGGCGTTCCCACACCAGTCATCCGGCATCGTGGTTCCTGCTCTCATGATGCGCGGTGACAGAAAGATGATTCGAGCACGTATGCCACAGCACGAAATCGACGACTTGCTCCGTCAGCGTATCCTCATCCTCGACGGCGCGATGGGCACGATGATTCAGCGCTACAAGTTGGATGAGGCCGCCTTTCGAGGCGATCGGTTCGCATCCTGGGACAAGGACCTCAAGGGTCATAACGATCTCCTGAACGTCACCAGGCCGGCCGTGATTGAAGAAATCCATCGGCAGTATCTGGACGCCGGTGCCGACATCATCGAGACGAATACCTTCAACTCCCAGGCGGTGTCGCTGGCCGATTACGGCATGGAGGATCTCGGGTACGAGTTGTCCAAGGCCGGCGCAGAATGCGCGCGCCGCGCGGTGGGGCAGGTGCTGACAAGTCAGCCGGGGAGGCGTTGTTTCGTCGCCGGGGCGATCGGACCGACGACCAAGACCTCTTCCGTTTCGACGGACTCCAATGACTCGGCCGCCCGAGGCACGACGTTCGAGGAACTCGTGCGGGCCTACGCCGAACAGGTGCGCGGGTTGCTGGACGGCGGGGCCGATCTCCTGCTGGTAGAGACGATCTTCGACACGCTGAATGCGAAGGCCGCCTTTTTTGCCATCCAGCAACTCTATGCGGAGGGCGCTCGCCAGGTGCCCATCATGGCCTCCGTCACGTTCATTCAGGCCGGGAGCAACCGGGGGTTTTCCGGCCAGACGGTCGAAGGGTTTTGGAATTCGATTTCCCACGTGCCGCTGCTCAGCGTCGGCATGAACTGCGCGTTGGGGCCGAAGGAGATGCGCCCGCTGATCGAAGAACTGTCGGGTTTGGCGCCGATCTACATCAGCAGCCATCCGAATGCCGGTCTGCCCAATCCGTTGCTCCCTACGGGATTCCCCGAGACCCCGGATTCGTTGGCGCCTCAGCTACGGGAGTGGGCGCAGAACGGCTGGTTGAACATCGTGGGGGGGTGCTGCGGGACCACGCCCGACCACATCAGGAAGATTGCGGAGGCCGTCCACGACGTCGCTCCCCGCAAGCCCGCCCAGGTGGCGCCGTTCCTTCGGCTCAGCGGCCTGGAGGCTTTGACCGTGCGGCCTGAATCCAATTTCGTCAACGTGGGAGAGCGGACCAACATCACCGGCTCGCCTTCGTTCGCGAAGGTGATCCTGGCCGGCGAGTACGACAAGGCGTTGACCGTGGCCCGCCAGCAGGTCGAGGGCGGCGCGCAGATCATCGACATCAACATGGACGAGGGGTTGCTCGACTCCAAGGCCGCGATGGAGAAATTCCTCCGGCTGCTGGCGGCCGAGTCCGACATTGCGCGCGTGCCGATCATGGTCGACAGTTCCAAGTGGGAGGTCCTCGAGACCGGCCTGCGGAACATCCAGGGCAAGGGGATCGTCAACTCGATCAGCTTGAAGGAAGGCGAAGCGAAGTTTCTCGATCAGGCGCGATTGATTCACCGCTACGGTGCGGCCGTGGTCGTGATGGCATTCGATGAGCGAGGTCAGGCCGACTCCTTCGCCCGACGTACGGAGATTTGCGAACGGTCCTACAAGCTCCTGACGGAACAGGTGGGGTTCCCGCCGCAGGACATCATTTTCGATCCGAACATCCTGACTGTGGCGACGGGGCTGGAGGAGCACAACAATTACGCGGTCGACTTCATCGAGGCCACCCGCTGGATCAAACAGCATCTGCCGTTGGCCAAGGTGAGCGGCGGAGTGAGCAATATCTCGTTCTCGTTCCGTGGCAATAACGTGGTGCGGGAGGCGATGCACGCGGCGTTTCTCTACCATGCGATCAAGGCCGGCCTCGATATGGGCATCGTCAATGCGGGCCAACTCGCGGTCTATGAAGAGGTCCCCAAGGATCTGCTGGCGCTCGTGGAAGATGTGTTGCTGAATCGCCGTCCGGATGCCACCGAACGGTTGGTCGCCTTCGCGGAAACCGTCAAGCAGAAAGGCAAGGCGGCGGTCAAGGACGACGAATGGCGCCGGTTGTCCGTGGAGGAGCGCTTGACCCATGCCCTTGTAAAGGGGCTGACGGACTACATCGAGCAGGACGTGGAAGAGGCGCGGCAAAAATATCCGAAACCGCTGGATGTGATCGAGGGGCCGCTGATGGCCGGGATGAATGTGGTGGGCGACTTGTTCGGCTCGGGCAAGATGTTCCTGCCGCAGGTGGTGAAAAGCGCCCGCGTGATGAAGAAGGCTGTGGCCTACCTGATGCCGTACATGGAGGCAGAGAAGGCCAAATCCGGCGTCTCGCGTTCGAACGGGAAGGTGTTGCTCGCGACTGTGAAGGGCGATGTGCACGACATCGGGAAGAACATCGTCGGGGTCGTGCTCGGCTGCAACAATTACGAGGTGATCGATCTGGGTGTCATGGTGTCCTGCGAGAAGATTCTCGCAGCCGCTCGCGAGCAACAGGTCGACGTCGTCGGGTTGAGCGGGCTGATCACGCCGTCCTTGGACGAAATGGTCCATGTGGCGAAGGAAATGACGCGCGAAGCGTTTCAGGTGCCGCTCTTGATCGGCGGGGCCACGACGAGCAAGGCCCACACGGCGGTGAAGATCGCCCCGTCGTACGCGAATGCGACGGTGCACGTGCTCGATGCATCACGGGCGGTCGGGGTCGTGGGCAGCCTGTTGAATCGCGAACAGCGGGAGGAGTTCACCCGCAGGACCCGCGAAGACTATGATCGGGTACGGCAGGCCCACCAGGATCGGGGCGCGAAACCGTTGCGGTCGCTTCTGGATGCAAGGAGTCGACGTTTGCCGACCGACTGGAAGGCTGCGGAGATTCCCGTTCCTGCCAGGATCGGTTTGCAGGTCATCGAGCGCCAGCCCTTGCGCGATCTCCTTCCCTTCATCGACTGGTCGCCGTTCTTCCATACCTGGGAATTACGCGGCCGCTATCCGTCCATTCTCGACGATGCCACGGTCGGGCCCAAGGCCAAGGAACTGCTGTCGGACGCCAAGCGGCTGCTGGAGGAGATTGTTCGGGAGAATCTCTTGCTTGCGCGCGGCTGCTACGGTCTGTGGCCGGCCAATGCGGTCGGGGATGATATCGAGGTTTATGCTGATCGGGAACGGCGCCGCACCGTGGCGACCTTCCACACGCTTCGTCAACAGATGGAAAAGCCGGCCGATCAGTTCAACCTAGCGCTGGCGGATTTCGTCGCGCCGAAGGAGAGCGGGCGGCTGGACTATGTCGGGGCCTTTGCCGTGACGGCCGGCATCGGGATCGAGAAGCTGTGCGCGCGGTTCGATAGGGACCACGACGACTACAATTCCATCATGGCCAAGGCCTTGGCCGATCGTCTGGCCGAAGCCTTCGCCGAATGCCTGCACCAGCGAGTGCGGGCGGAATGGGGATACGGCCGCGGAGAGCAGTTGACGAATGAGGATCTGATCCGGGAGCGCTATCGCGGAATCCGCCCTGCACCGGGCTATCCCGCCTGCCCGGACCATACGGAAAAGCGTGAGTTGTTCGCGCTGCTCCAAGCCGAAGACAAAGCCGGTGTGACGTTGACCGAATCCTATGCCATGTTGCCGGCTGCCTCCGTGAGCGGTCTCTATTTCGCGCATCCCGAGGCGAAGTACTTCGCTGTCGGAAAGATCGATCGCGACCAGGTGGAAGAGTACGCGAAGCGAAAAGGGGTGGCGACGGCGGAAGTGGAGCGGTGGCTGGGCCCGAATCTGAATTACGAACCGTAGGAGAAGAGCGTTTGGCAGCGGCGTAAGGCGTAGGGCGCAGACAGCCCTGTCCGAGCTATAGGCGATCAGCCATAGGCATCAGCCGTTTGCTTCTGATTGGGTTTAGACCGCTTCGAGAACGGGGGGACGTGAGGGGGCGAGGGCGTTCGAAGCGGATTGCAGTGAGCTCTTGATCCAGCGATAACGTTCCTCCGCCCAGGCGTTGAACGACGCCGAATCTTCAAACACCAATTCCCACGCCTTTGCTGCATCCAACAAGAGCAGTTGTTGCGATCGGTTGTCGCCGGGGAACAGCACAATCAACACGGCCGAATTCCCGGTGAGGCTCACATCCGTAAAGACATGGATCATCGCGGTCGCGGGGAGGGCGACGTCGCGGCCGGCCGCTTCAACCAGCGGTTGGTACAGCCGGCGGAGCAGCTGGTTCGTGTCTTCATAGGGGCTGATCGTGCCCAGGAGTCGGGGATTCGGTTTTTCGCCGAAGAGGTTGTCCGTTAGGTACGTGGCCGCTTCCCACGTCGGCATCAATCCCGAGGAGGCGAGGTTTTCGCAGAGATACGCGATCCAGTTTCTGGTCGCCTTGGCGGGGCGGACTTCCGCCGCGGGGACCGGCTCACCGACCGCCGTCGGCTTGGGGGCGGTGCTGTCGCCGGTGCGTTCGTTTCGGCTCTTCCTGGATCCTTGGGGTACTCGTGGTGCCATTCGTCAGCCCATCCTTGTTCCGAGAAGTGGTTTAGCGCAATGGTGTGCGGATCGACCGATCCGCATACTGATCGTGAATACGGCGGATGTCGTCGATGGAGCCCATGAACACGTCGATGAGGTCAGGATCGAAGTGTTGGGCCTTGTGTTTGACCATCAAGTCCACAGCATGTTCGAAGGGGAACGCCGGTTTGTACACCCGTTCCGTGGTCAACGCATCGAACGCATCGGCGATCGACGCGATGCGCCCCTCAATGGGGATCGTGTCTCCTTTGAGGTTGCGCGGATAGCCGCTCCCGTCCCACCGTTCATGGTGAGTCCAGGCAATGACCGCTGCGACCTTCAGCAGTTCGGCATCGGAGCCGCCGAGAATCCGGTACCCGATCTCCGCATGTTGGGCGATCACGTTGAACTCTTCGGGCGTGAACTTCCCGGGTTTCAGCAACACGTGATCCGGCGTGCCGATCTTTCCGATGTCGTGCATCGGGCTGGCGGTGCGGATCAGGTCGCAACGATCGGGCGAGAGCCCGAAGCGGCGGGCGAGGAGCTCGCAATAGTGGCTCATTCGTTGAATGTGCTGGGCGGTGGCGCTGTCGCGGAACTCCGCCGCGATCGCCAACCGCTGAATCGTTTCCTCGCGTGAGAGCCGCAGTTCCTTCTCGCTCCGCTCCAGCCAGTCCAAGGCCTGTTGGAGTGCGATGGTCCTGGTGCGTACGACCTCCTCGAGATTTTCCCGATGCATGCTGTTTTCGATCTCAAGTTTGCGGCGGCGGAGGGCGTTCGCGACGTTGATCAGGACTTCATTGGCCTCGAAGGGCTTGATGACGTAGCCGAACGCTCCCATGTCGAGCGCCGCGTTGGCGAGGACCGGGCTGTCGAGGCCGGTGACCATGATGACGGCGGTCAGCGGGTATTGAGTCAGGATATGCCGCACGAGATCCATGCCCGACTCACCCGGCATGTTCACATCGCATAGGACCAAGGCATAGCTGTTCTTTTCAAGGTGCTGCCGGGCTTCCCGCGATTCAGCCGCCAGAGTGACCACATACCCATGGGGCTCGAGCAGATACCCAAGGAGTCGACGGATCGGTTCCTCGTCGTCGACGATCAGGACCTTCCGATTTTCAATCAGGGAGGGTTGATTGTCCCGCAGGGAGGCTGTCTGCATACTCATACGCTCGGCTCGTAGGGTTCGCTCAGTAGTGGGTCAGGACTGCGGGTCGGGTCATTATCGGTAGAATACTTGTGGGCCTTAAATGATTGAGAGAACTGGGAAATGCGATGCACCTTTTGTGCCATCACGATCCGTTGGTGAAGGTCCTTGCTCGCTCTGGCCCAGTGGTCGGCTCGAATTCAGCTAACTGCTTTGAAACGTAGAGAAGAGGCTGTGGGCAAGTGCCGAGTGCGCAATGGGAGTTCGTCCGAGCCTATTGTCACAAATGACACCTGAATCGATGCCGTTGTACAGAAATCGTCGGCGTCGTATCAAGATTGTGAACAATGGATGCGGATTATACACGGCTTCAACACGATTGCCAGTCAAAAGCAGCGTCACCCGCCATCGGATTGACGCGGCCTATCGGCGATATCACATCGCAGTGGTTCATTTGCTCTTTAATACCCTGTTCACTATAATTCCGACCTTCGGTTCCGTGTGAGGAAGGAGAGTGTCGGATGAGTAGTGGTGCCTCGATGAGCAGGTTTGACGGTCGCCGACGCGATCAAGTCAGGTCGATCAAGATTACACGTAATTTCATCAAGCATGCGGAAGGGTCCATCCTTATCGAGATGGGCGAAACCAAAGTGATTTGCACCGCCTCGGTTGAAGAGAAGGTCCCGCCTTTTCTCCGCGACAAGGGTAAGGGATGGGTCACTGCGGAATACTCCATGTTGCCGCGGGCCACACACGATCGGTCGCCGCGTGAAGCGGTGAAGGGGAAGCAGGGCGGACGCACGCTCGAGATTCAACGATTGGTCGGGCGCGCCTTGCGGGCCGTGACGGACACGAGCGAAATGGGAGAGCGTACCATCTGGATCGACTGTGACGTCATTCAAGCTGACGGCGGCACCCGCACCGCTTCCATTACCGGCGCGTTCATTGCGCTGGCGGATGCGTTGACGGTCGTGAAGAAGAAGGGCCTGATCAAGAAATTGCCGCTGACGGATTATTTGGCGGCCATCAGTGTCGGCAAGGTGGGCGGCGAGGTGATGGTGGATTTGGCCTATGAGGAGGATTCCCATGCCGAGGTCGATATGAATCTGGTGATGACCGGGGCCGGGCGCTATGTGGAAGTCCAGGGAACCGCCGAACGGACGCCGTTCCATAAGAAGGACATGGACGAGTTCTTGAATCTGGGTTGGGGCGCGATTCAGCAGTTGGTCGACATTCAGAAGTCGTTGATCGGAGCGCTCGGCTGATATGCAGATCGTGTTGGCGACCAGGAATCCCCACAAGGGACGGGAACTCATGGCTCTGCTGGCGGAACCAGGACTGATCGTTCGTACCCTTGCGGAATTTCCTGATGCGCCGGAGGTCGTCGAGGACGGCGATACCTGCGAGGCGAACGCGATCAAGAAGGCTCGGGAGATTGCGCACCATACCGGTCTGCCGGCGGTGGCGGACGATACCGGATTGGAAGTGGATGCGTTGGGCGGGCGCCCGGGGGTCTTCGCAGCCCGTTATGCGGGCGAGCATGCAACCTACGAAGACAACTGCCGGAAGCTCTTGCATGAGCTTCATGGTGTGCCGACGGCCAAACGAGGCGCGCGGTTCGTGACGGTTGCGGCGGTGGCGCTGCCCACCGGGCAGGCCATGACGGTCGAGGGCATTTTGGAAGGGGTCATCGCTGAGGAAGCAGCGGGGAAGCATGGTTTTGGTTATGATCCCGTGTTCATTGTGCCGGAGTATAATCGCACACTCGCTGAGTTGTCCCCGGAGGCCAAGAACCGGATCAGTCATCGTGCCAGGGCGTTCGGCAAGGCCAAGGCCATGATCCGCCGGATCACGTTGGAGAACAAACGAGTCGGGGCGTAGCGCAGCCTGGTAGCGCGCCTGCTTTGGGAGCAGGATGTCGGAGGTTCAAATCCTCTCGCCCCGACCATACCGAGCTTGCTCGACCCGGAGCCTTCCTATGACGGCGACGGGATAAGCACCTTACGGGAGTCTCTAGTTGGTGCAAGTGCGTTGACGCAAGCCGCAGGGCCGGGGGCCAAATCCTCTCGCCCCGACCACACAGAGCTCGCTCGACCGGAGCCTCATAAAAACGGCGAGGGGATGAAGGCCTCTCACCATTTTTACGCTTTTCCCCTTGCTTGTGGGTCGCGCGAGGATTTTCGGCAACCATCGGTCTCTGCCACCTCGTCCATGCATTCCGAACTGACCCCTGCCGGAGCACGTGACAGGCATTGTGCAGGAACCTGCCAAAACCGACGGGCCACCCTCACAAGCCGGTTTGCAGAGGGCACCGTGAGGGTAGCGGCGCATATTGGCCCTGAGTCCAGACTTCTCATTTTTTCGGAGGCGCCCGTAGCTCAGTTGGATAGAGCATCAGCCTTCTAAGCTGAGGGTCGCTGGTTCGATTCCAGCCGGGCGCGCCATTTCATACTCCTCGCCGGTAAGATTTTTTAAGCATCTGAACGGCAAGGATAATTCCTCATTTTTCGCGGTTCGAAAACCCTCATTCAGGTGGTAGGGCAACTTCTTCGCAAATACTAGTCTGAGGACCATTCTTTTGTCTTCCAGGCAGTCAGAACTCCATAGATGACAAGGGTTTGCGAGAAATGTCATGGCGGTTCGAAAACAATCCTCGAAGGGCTCTAGTGGGCGACCGCATTGGTCGATCTTTTCTCGAAGAAGAACCTTTTGTTCTTCCAGCCTGGCAATTTCATCCTCGTATTTTTGAATAGCGGTCGGGTTCTCGGTTTCGACCAACCGCTGGAGGAATCTCTCCACTTTTTGCGCCAGTACGGGAATTTGCGTCTTCAGGGCTTGTGTTTCATCAGCTGCCCGGCGTGCGCGATCATCCCACAAGTCTTTGAACATCGCGCTGGCCAGTTGAAAGAGGTTTTTTGTCGGGCGGAGCTCGGACAGCAGGTTCTCAAAAGCATCCTCCAGCTCTTTTTTAGGTATAGATTTGTGGTAGTCGGGGCAGCTGGTGTCAAAGCAGTGGTAATAAGCATATTTTCCGTTTCGGCCTGTGGACCAGCTCGCAGTCATGGCCTTACCGCATCCGCCGCACGTTACAAAGCCACGCAGCGGAAAATCATTATTCAGATCTTTACGGGCTGGAGCCTTTGCTTGTCCATGCAGGCGGTCTTGAATGGCCTGATAGGTTTGGAAACTGATAAGGGGTTCGTGTTTGGCAGGGTGCAGATGTAAATTCCACATAGGCACATTCATGTAACCGGCGTACAGGACCTTGCCGAGCAAGTTGGTCACGCGCTGAAAATGCACTTTGCCATTTTTGTTCTTGGGGAAATGAGGCGAACGCTCCAGAAACAGCCGCACTTCGTTCTGAGTCTCCAGGCGTCCGGAGGCATAGCCTTCCAATGCCTCCTTGACGACCGATGCAACCGGTTCATCCCGTACCATGATCTTCCCGCCATGGCCCGCCTCATGGGCGAACCGGTATCCTTCTGGCGGATTGAAGCACCAGTAGCCATTCATGACCCGCGCCTTCATGCGGTTTTTGGTTTGTTCGGCGTTCTTTTGCCGCTGGTGCTGTGACACGCTAGCCAACAAGTTCTCTACCAGGAGGCTGTCGGAATCTTCTCCAAACTCGATTGACGGTGAAGCCAGCTTGGCCCCGACGCTGCTGATGAGGGTTCGCAATTGGATATGCGCCTCAAGGCCACGCGCCAAGCGCGAGATATCGTCGATCAGGACCACATACTGATCCCGTTTCTGTGACCTGAGAAACTGCAACATTTCCGCCATACCGGAGCGTGCAACGACGCTCCCGGATGCCCCCTCATCCTTGAAGACCCTGATAACGGTGTAGCCTCTGTTTTGCGCGTATTGTCGGCAGCGTGTTTCCTGGGAGCCCAGGCCATCGCCCTTCTTCACCTGGGCGGCACTGGACACCCGGCAGTAAATTACTGCCTTAGATCCCTGTTGCGGTTCCTGTTGCTCAAAGGGCTCAAGTGCTTTGTTCATGGCGGGCCTATCCTTTTCAGGTCTTCATACCTGATTGGTTTTTTCTTCTTCAAAGGGTGGTCTTCCGCCGATTCTAGGGATTCACTCCGGCTCTGTAAATCACTATGTTCAAGGGTCCTGCCGCATTGCTGGATGGGATGTTGCCCAAAGGCATGATCGACGAACCCTTCCAGAATGGCCCAGACACTCTGGATCAGCTCAGTCTTGTCCTCTTCGGACATTTCATATCCGGCGAGGTAGTGACGGTATTTCTCAACATCTAAAGTCATGTCAGAACCATAAAGGTGCTGCAATGCAAGATGCGGCGGTATCACAGAACGCAGGATTTTTATACCAGAGGTCCCGCGTCTTACCGGGAAACTAGCTCGCGCAGGCCTGGGATATTCAAAGCAGGAGGGTCGAGCTGGCAAACGGTCGCTCTTGCAGGGCCTATTCATCGAAAGAGTTGTATCGATGATACCCATGCAGCGATTGTGGCTATTTCCAGAATACAACTCATAGTTTAAGAAAGGGTTAATATTGACGGGTCTGGCCATATGCTCCTGGTCTCACCCTGTCCCTAAAACCGATTTCCTGTTATTATGAAATTAGGAATACTTCTCACAATGGAACGCCCCATGCCCCCTAAAACAACCTATCCGCGCGGCTTACGAATCCAGCTCAAAGGGCTGCACAGCACCGCCGATATGCGTGCCATGCTGAACGAAGCCATCGATCAGCTGGAGGCCATGGCTGTCACCCATGTCAGCGGCACCAATCTTTACCTAACTCCTTCGGACAATCACGGCAATCCGGTCACGCCTCTCGGGCCGGGACGAAGAAAAATCTCCTCTCTCATTATCACGGAACCCTACCGCAGCGCGGCGGACGAACACGGTCTCTAGGTCGTTCCGCCTCTGTCGCTGGACGGCGCCAATTGCAAGTGAGAGAGGTTCGGCGAGCCTGATAAAAACCTGCTGCTTGGGGCTACAAATGTAGGTGAGGGGAGAATGTGTTCGTTTTATGGGCAGTGAAAGACGTGGATGGAGAAGTCCTCTAGTTTAACGGGAACTGGTCTTTGGGTTGTTTTGCGCGGGCAAGGGCTGTGGTGATCCTGCATTCTGCTTCTCTGAGGTTTTGAAGGTGGTCGATCTGGTGGGGACGGCCATCGATGTCGGGTATTGTTACGCTGGGGCCAGCAAACATTGGGAGCGCTGAAACTTCGCAGGGTATTTGTGCAGCTGCACCCGTGGTGTAGAGGGCAATTGTAGGGGCAGTACGCTTGGTGACATGCTCTCCGATTTGGCGAGTGTCAAGCAAGGTTTTAATGAATCTGTCGTCTTCAAAGACTTTCGCGAGAACCTTTTTCTCAGAGGCGGTGAGATTTGATTGTTCTTTTTTATATCTATCGCGGAGACGGGAAAGGCGGTTGTAGGCGTCCTGCCAGTCTGCTGGCTTGAAAGTGGATGCTGTAGCGCAACGCTCGATGCCTTCGGAAAAGGCGGTGATGTAGTCTTCTATGCGCGAGAGGGCTTCAGACATTTGTCAAAGTGTACGTTCTTTCCGATGACGTGATCAAGACGTGTTTGTTTTACGGATGAACTACTCGCACGAAAGATCAGGTTTTTTGAATCCGGTTACGTACCAAGTGCTTTCTTTCTTGTTCCATTTGGTGAAAAGGCTATATACGCACGTACTGGTGAAAGTTTGCCCACCTGTAATTGTGCTATTGCTGTTCATCCAACCATTCGCAATGTTCCCTGTGCCCATCGCGGTTGCGCTTCCGTAAGTGTTCACATAGATAGGGGTTGTGTAGGATTGATTCATCATCCATTGAAATACACGGGTTTTATCGGGCATATCAAAAGCGTTGGCAGGCGGGCCATAGTCTAGCATTACGGTTTGAATGGGTTGCCCAACATATGCCTGCATGATCTGGCTGGCACAGCCAGTCAAGGTGAGAAAGGCAACAATAATAAATAGTGCAGAATAGATAAAGGGAAGAGAAATGTTCATGTTCATTTGCGCGAATCCGATACTAACGTATTCTACCTAAGGTGATTGTATAGCAATCGCGTAAGGGTTAGGCAAGGCAGAAATGTGATCCTGTAGTTTTGCACAGTCAGCCCCCTTGTGGGGAGTGCGGCTGAAGACAGGTGTATGGTAATGGCCTGCCGCTTGCGACACGGCTCAGATGGCGGAGCGTGTGGCTTCTTGGGGGCGTGCCATGCTGACCGAGGCCTTCGATCAGCTGGAGACCATGGCCGTCACTCATGTGAACGGCACCAATCTTTACCTAACTCCCTCGGACAATCAGGGCAATCCGGTCACGCCCCTAGGGCCGGGACGAAAGAAAATCTCGTCTCTCATTATCACGGAACCCTACCGCAGCGCGGCGGACTAACACGGTCTCTAGCCCTCAAACGCAAAAGAGGGATAACCATACATTCGTCAAAATCTAACGAAATTTGTTTCCTAAACGGTCAGCACATTATTAGCGGGCATCACGTCGGCAGATTGCACAGAAGGTGGGAGCTCTTTCGAGTAATCAACCAGTTCATTGCCTTCATCTTTCCACAATTCCTCAAATTGCTTTTCAAGAAAGATTCCGGTCTTGGAACTGGATCTAACGATGCACTGAGGGCCCATGGCCACTGATTGCCCATTCCAAAAGGCACTAAAAATAATAGTATCGCCAATTTGGATAAACATGACCGGCATGGATTTGCGAGTTAGGCGCACCTCAAAATCTCTTCTCGGTAAGAGACCTTTCAGAGCTTCCAGATTGTGATCGACTTTCTTCTGCAATGATCGCGAAATTGCTTGTTCTCGAATTTTCAAAAAGTCAGAGTCTTTGTGCGCTAGTAATACCTGTATCGAATTCGTTGTGCTTCCCCTTTTCAGGGGCGCTATCAAGCGCTCGATCTCACTGCTACAGGGAAAGCAGATTCTGACTTTCCCGCAAGGTTCTTTCTTTAGGAGGTTCTCGATGGAGACATCCCCGAACTTTTCAACTGTGGCTACAACATCGCATTCACTCTCGTCAGAATCTGCAAAGTCAGGGTCATCAATGCTAATTGGGTGTGAGGAGGCGTGGTTTCGAAAAGCCTCAAACAACCGCATATATTCTTTTACGAGAGTGGGATTATGCGTTTTAAAAACCGTTGTTCCATCCAAGGAATTCTTCCCCTGCCGGATGCCGTATCCGAAGAGCACTTCTGTGGGTCTGTCCAAATAATGCAGTATCACAAAATTCATAATGGGGACTGACCGATCAAGGCGAAAGCATTCCAGCTTCCCGCTCTCTTTTGGCCTGTTCCTGAAAGCTTCCTTGATTGCTTCCATGTAGGTTTTATTTTTAATTGCCCCCGTAATGAGCACATAGTGCGCCGTGCTCTGTTTTATTGCCGCTTTGACTTCACTGGGGTCAGCATAGGGCAGCTTGTTTGAATCCCATCTGATCGCTGTATCTTCAATGCGTATTGCCAGTGGAATGTGTGTCGCAAGATATTTCATGGCATCGATATTGGTGCCTATGCGTTCTACTTCGAACCTGTCCGCATGTGTCTCAACGGATTGAGTGATCGCCCTGGTTCTGAATTCAATGATGGGCTTCCATCCCCTCGCTTTCGGGATTTCGATGTAAAGGACCCATTCTGCCCGGCCCGCTTTGACTTCGCGTGGATGGGGATCGCGACGAGTGTGAGAGTGTGGAAGCATTTCGAATTTTGTTTTGTAGTACTCAAGCAGTTTTGCGCGAAGGTCTCTGGCCGAGCTTCGTGCTTTAGCGGCTTCGCTTTCACTTTCCTTGGCTTTCGGGTTGGGTAAAGTTTTATGCGTATAGCGATCCTTGAAACTAATGTTTTGGAAGATAGTGCCGCCATCTTTTCGCCAGGCCAAATATTCCATCGCAACATCATAGACCTTTGCCATCTTCGCTGAAGGCTCTCTGTCCCGATGGATCAGGTACCAAAATAGGTCTCCCTCATCGAAAAATTCCAGGTGGTTACAAATGTCCCTGACCTGAGAGTCGATCTGTTCTACCGTTGGAGTGGGGGGGCGTTCAGAAGTGTTCATCCTGGGAGAAGTCTTCTATGGAAGAAATTTCTTGTGCTTTTTATCGTAAGGCTCGCAAGAAATATAGCGTATCTGGTCAAAAAAATCTCCGTTCAAATCAAGGAAACCCTTGAATGTCACATAGTTGCAAATAGGTTGAGTAGACTGTCCGTCCAGGTGTGATCCTATCCCTAAATATATTTCTTAACGTTTTCTCCCGTCAGAATCTGATTCACCACACTCCCCACAAACAGTCAAGAATCCGCACATCGCCGCACAGAAAATTCATGTGTGAACGGCCCATTTCACCTGGGGTTGTCCTGTAGTCTCGTACCTCAATACGCATACGGGAATAAACGTACTGTTCAAAGGGAGGTGCAAAGCATGGGATGCCAACCTCAGAACAAAGTCATTTTTCTTCCCACCGTTGAGCAGCTTTCCTGCAAGCAGTGTTATCGGCACTTGTGGTCAATAGCGGTCTCACTCACTCATCTATCGAGTGGCGGGTGGATCACGGCCATTGAGGAGCTGTTCCGCGATCTCGATATATTAGGGATCGAACTCCGCCATACCTGCGGCAAGTTGTTCGACATTCCCTACATCTGCGACGTATTCGGCGACGATTTGGAGTCTGGACGACGCTGGATGTCGAACTTCCGTAAGGCCGATCATACGGGGGCAGGCCCGCGATATTTCTGTAGCAGCATATCGAAGCTGCAATGCATCGAGCTGTTACTTCAATGCACGGTCGCAAAGTACCGCAGGGGGGTAGAGAGCCCGAGGTGCTCTATTACCCACATGCCGCTGGGCTGGTGAAAGGTTGTTTCCCAGAATTCTTTTGGGCCTGCGTTATCGTGCTGAAGCATCCTTCGGAAGACATTGTTCTCAGGAAGGAGGTCTCATGAACACATCAGACGAATTCTATCGAGAACGGGACCGGCGAATCCGCGAAGACTTGCGTGCATCGAGTGTGCTGTTTATCCGGACGCTTCTTACTCATCCCAAACTGAAAGAAGCCAGGAAGCGGGTTGAATTTCATGCCGACCAGGAATTTGACCGGGCATATACGCAGGAGATACACGCCGTAACGCTCCACTGCGAGGAGCTGGATAAGCGGATTGCACGCCTCGCGGAGGAGCTACGCGAGAAAGAGGGCCAAGAGCGGCAGACCAAGAGCCATTTGAAAGTGGCGGAGATCAGAGGTGGCGCAAGACCTCAGGACATTCCCTATTGGGACTGGACCCTGAAAGATAGGATCGTTTTTTTGCTGACGGTCCTGTTCATGATTCTGGTGCTTGGAGCCGGATCAGCCAATGTGTTTTCCGCCATCATGATGGGTGGCCATCCGGTCTTTCTGGAGCGCCCCATCCTGGCGGTGGCTCTCTCGTTCTTATTGCCGGCAGGTTCCGCCGCCATCCATGTTCTTGGCGATCTGCTGGAGCGCGACCGATCCCGTCATCGCTATACGCTTACGCTCTTGGGCATGACCGTTATTACGCTCTTCGCCTGGGCCGTTTTCTTTGCTCAAAATTTTCAGATCAACACGTCGGGTATCGATTGGGGCGCGTTGGGGCAGGAAGACGATCCTACGGCCTCCGTGTTTACTTTCGTGCAGCTGCTGGCCGAGATGCTCTGCGGTAGCTGCCTTTTTCTGGGGGCGACTCACATTCACAACCGGTATTCGGGCGATGGTATCGTCAGAAACCCCGAGCGGGATTATCTCGCGCAAGAACGAAAAACATTCCAAACCGAATACGACGCGGTGCACGACCGGCGACGAGAGCTCCGTGGCCGTCTAATGCAACTGCGCGCCATGCGTCAGTCTCATGTCGCCGAACAGACCGCTCTGTTCCTCGCCTTGCGGCGGCGATTTGATGAAGCGAATCCCATCCAATCAACTTCAATCTGGAGGGACGTCATGAAACTTGTCAGCTCTTGGTTTCTGTTGCTTCTTTTCATCATCGTTCTGGTCAGTCCGGCGCAGGGCCGCGATATGGCCATTGGGTTGTCACCCTATGTGGGTGCGGATGCGGCGCAACGCCAAGTCAAATCCGTCCTGCAGTTCCTGACCGAGAATTTACAGCCGGGCGACCGTGCTCTGGTGTTTGACGCCTATAATACGCGCGTGCTGGGCACTTTCACGATTCCCGACAATCCTGCCTACCGGCATCCCAAGGCCAGAATTCAGGCGAATCGGCAGATGGTGGCGGCATTGCTTGCCTTTGCCAAAGATGCCAGAGCGCCCCAAGCAGAAAACGAACCACGTGTCATCGGGGCTATCCGCTTTCCTCAGGCGCTGGCGTTTATCGGCGAAAATTATCCGGCATTGCAGGACGCCGACCTTATCGTGTTGGGCAGTCCTATCTATGACGACCCGAGCGATAGGCAATTCACGATGCACCGCCAGTACATTCCCCAGGACGACCATCTGAGCCATACCCGCAGCGCTACGCCCTTTGGTATCAAGGGGCAGTCCTCATTATTGGCAGGACGCCGGGTGCATCTGGGTTATCCCGACGAGAGCTGGAGGCTGGACGATCATCATGCCTACCTTATACACCGTTTCTGGACGCTTTTTATCGAAGGTCAGGGCGGCAAGCTGTCCACCTTCACCGGCGATATCGCCACGCTCTTTGAGCGGGTCAAAACGAACGCTCCCGTCCCCTCACACGACTACAAACGGGCAACCTCCGGCAAGCTGGAGATGATCCCTCTGCGCCCGCTAACGGTTGTACGCAAACCCCTGATCCGTGAACGCCCGTTGAGCGATGTCCGGATTGCACTTGAGACGCTACGCCGAGCCGCCAATGTAGAAGTGGGTATCACCTGGGAATGCGCGAGCTGTGATCTCGATCTGTATGCCAAGAGTTCCCCGATGGCCACGGCGCTGTCCTATCACGACATGAAAACTCCGGAGGGGCAGTATTTTCAGGACTGGACCAGTTCTCCTCGTGCTGCAAACCGCTATGAAACCCTGGCCTACAGTATGCCAATCGATCTAACGGCGATGTTCGTGGCCGTGAATTTTTATAACGGAACTTCCCCGGGTGGCGTACACGGCGAGCTGAGAATCTCCATAGATGGACAGACCTATGCCAAGGCCTTTCATCTTTCCGCATCCGGCGGGAATCAGGGGGCGGGCCGCATGCAAACCCTGAACGTCCGCCGCGCCGCGAACGAGCATTGGCTGGTCATCAATCCGATGGACGTGCTTGGCATCCAGCCGGAGCGTTCCGGCTCGGCTGGCACGTCGGGAAGGTGAATTATCATGCCACACACGCCGCAACAGAATTCCCCGGCTGCCGTCATTGCCTTAACCGCGCTCTTCGGTTTGGCAGCATGGAAAAGCCTGGCGCTACTGCCAGACATTCCATTCATCTCGTACATCTTTGGGTCTATTGCGCTGCTTCTGGGTGTAACCGCCATTACCCTCTTGCTGGCTCAGTTCAATAATTATCTCGTTCGCCGTGATGCCATGACCGCGAGCGGACAGCGCGGCACGGCCTCTTGGGCCACCAAGAAAGACCTCAAGAGGGCAGGGCTCTATCGGGCCAGTGGGTTGTTCCTGGGATGTGATTCACGGGGTCGTCCGATCTTTTTTGACGGCGAGATTCACGGCCTCACTTTGGCCCCGGCAGGGTCTGGAAAAACCGTGGCGTTTTCCGTCCCGACGCTCTGCCATTCGCCCTTGCCCATCATTGTCAGTGACTTCAAAGGCACACTGGCGGTGATGACCCATTCACTTCGGCGAAAGCAGCATCGGCAGGAGGTGTTCTGCATCAATCCGGCCCAGTTGTACGTCGAACATCTTGGCATCCCTGCCCGCTACAACCCGGTGCAAATCCTTCTGGATGATTGGACGAACACGGATCGCAATAAAGACCTGATCGCCGATGCCCAGTCCATGGCCTTGCAGCTATACCCGGAACCGGCAGGGACGGGCGAGAACACCTTCTGGCGCAACGGCTCGCGCAAAATTCTGGTGTTCGTGTTGGTGTATCTCATCACCTATCATGGGGCGGAGAAGGCCTCATTGAGCGAAGCGCTCCGTCTGCTGCGCAACGTCAAAGACCTCATTGAAGCCTGCAAGCTGTCTTCATCGACTACGATCCTGCACGGTGAGCTGGCCGATATGGCCGCTGATCTGCACTATAAACTCACCGCGCAGGATACGCGCCAGGTCGATAGCTTCCTCGAAGGAGCCGTGCAGGCGCTCACCGCGTTTTCGTCCAGCGGGTGGCTGGCCGAAAGCACAAGCGTCTGTGACTTCCGATTTAATGAACTCAAAGAACGTCCCGCCACGGTCTATCTGATCGCCGATCCCACCAAGATGAAAGTGTTTGCTCCTTGGCTGGGGCTCATGGGCTGGGCGGCCATCACCGAGCTGACCCGCTGTCAAAACACCAAGCCGGTCTTGTTTCTGCTCGATGAGGCCACGAATTTTCGCATTGAAAACCTCTCCAATTCTCTCACCGGCCTGCGGGAGTTTGGAATTCGGGTCTGGTTTGTCATCCAGGAGCTGGAAGAATACGCCCGCGTCTATGGCCGCGAGGCGCTGGAGACGCTGCTCTCACAAACGGAGGTGAAGCAAATCTTTGGCGCGAGCGGGGCCAGGACGTGTGAGCTCATTTCCCGGATGCTGGGTGAGCAGACCGTGAAGACGGTCAATTTTAATTTGGGACGCACGCTGAACGATCCGATCACGCAATCCGTGAGTGAGCATGCGCGGCGCATCCTCACCCCCGATGAGGTGAGGCGGTTTGCCGATATGATCCTCTTCATCCGCAACCTGCCTCCCATCCATGCCGTCAAGACAGGGTATCACCAGGTGAAACCCTGGTCGGCGTGGGTCGAAGCCAATCCGCTCTTTGGCGGTAAGCTCACAGGCGATACGAGAGTCTGGCTCAAATACAAAGGGAGGGCGTTATGAACAAGGCGAAAGTCAGACGCTATAAAACCATTCGAGGACCCTTAGGTCTGGGGTGGGGAACAGTCGGGGCCCTGGGTCGGGTGGGGTTGCGCATCCTGATTGCGCTGCTGTCGAATGTGCCATTGCTCATCATTGTGATTCTGTTTTTTCTACCTCGAACCCCACATCTACGTATTGCGTACACCTATACCGGCACTTATCAGTATCCCATCTACCGTACCTGCCAGTACCTTGGCATTCATGGCACGGTGAATGTTGTCGGCCAGGATTGCCCGATTGTGAGGCTATTGGGCGAGACATTCTAACTGGTCTATATTTCCATAAGGTTTGAAGGAGGTAGGCCTATTGGCCAAAGAATGACCCTACGTACTAGTAATTCTTTGGCATGTATGGCAGCGTACTCTTCCACAAGGCGATGAACAGAAAAGGCGAGAGGTTTATATATACCCACTCACTGAGTAAGTTTCAGGCATTAAACGCTAAAATTTGCATGCCAGAATGAAGGCTGGAACTGTAATAATTCGTATACCATGAATATCATTGATAATATTAACTCCCTTTTGGGCGACGATTTGAAGGCTTCGATTAAGAATAATGCTCGGATCAGGATAGCCGCGTCATGTTTTTCCATATATGCCTATGAAGCGCTCAAAGCCGAGCTGTCAAAGATTGAATCCATAGATTTTATTTTCACTGCCCCTACTTTTGTTGCGAAGGAAGTCACAGACAAAATCAGCAAAGAACGCCGGGAATTTTTTATCCCCAAAGCGCATCGCGAACACAGTCTCTATGGCTCCGAATTTGAAATACAGCTTCGTAATAAGCTGACGCAGCGGGCTATCGCTAGGGAATGTGCAAAGTGGATGCGCGATAAAGCCACTTTTCGCTCTAATAAAACCAAGGCGGCAATGCAGCAGTTTCTGTGTGTGAAAAACGAAGATGAACAGCTTGCCTATGCGCCTCTACATGGCTTTACCGCTGTTGACCTTGGCTATCAACCCGGCGATGCAGTGTCCAACTTGGTCAATCGCTTTGACGAAGACGTACATACTCAAACCTACCTGAATCTCTTCGATAAGATCTGGAATGATCCGGCCAAGCTTCAGGATGTGACCGATTCAATATGTGACCATATTGAATCGGTCTATCAGGAGAACCCACCTGAGCGTATCTACTTCCTGATGCTCTACCACATTTTTAAAGAATTTCTCGAAGATATTAACGAAGACGTGCTGCCGAATGATCGTACGGGCTACCAGGATAGTCTGGTCTGGAAAAAGCTATTTAACTATCAGCGTGACGCGGCTGTTGGGATCATCAATAAACTCGAAACCTATAACGGCTGCATTCTTGCCGATAGTGTCGGCTTGGGCAAAACCTTCACTGCCTTGGCGGTCATTAAATACTACGAGCTCCGCAATAAATCTGTGCTCGTGCTTTGCCCCAAAAAGCTCGCTGACAACTGGCTTAATTACAACAAGAACTTGAAGACCAATATCTTCGCCCAGGATCGCTTCGGCTATGACGTTTTGTGCCACACCGACCTTTCACGTACTTCAGGGGAATCTTTTGGTATCCCCTTGAATCGCGTGAACTGGGGCAACTATGACCTAGTTGTGATCGATGAATCACATAACTTCCGCAATAATGAAGCCTTCAAGGATCGGGAGACACGCTATCAGAAGCTGATGAATAAAGTTATCCGTGAAGGCGTAAAGACCAAGGTGCTCATGCTTTCAGCTACACCGGTCAACAATCGTTTCAGCGATCTGAAAAACCAGTTGGCTCTTGCCTATGAAGGTGAATCCGAAACTCTTACTGAAAAGCTCAAAACCAAACGCAGCATTGAAGAGATTTTTAGGCGTGCTCAATCTGCCTTTAATCAGTGGTCGAAATTTCCACCAGAAGAACGCACGGCCCGCGCCATCCTGGACGCGTTGGATTTTGACTTCTTCGAGGTTCTCGATAGTGTCACGATTGCTCGTTCCCGCAAGCATATCGAGACCTTCTACGACACAAAGGACATTGGCAAATTTCCGGATCGCCGAAAACCACTGTCTTTCCATTGTCCGCTGACCAATCGCACAGACGTGATGAGTTTTAACGAGATATTTGGCCAGCTCTCGCTTCTGAAGCTCGCACTCTATGCGCCGGTTAGCTATATCCTACCCAGCCGACTGAAGAAATACGAAGAGGTTTACGATACCCAGGTTGAAGGAGGGAAGGGCAAGCTAAAGCAGATCGACCGAGAACGCAGTCTTCAGGCATTGATGACGACAAATTTGCTCAAGCGCTTGGAAAGCTCGGTTGAATCCTTCCGTCTCACTCTGGGGTCTCTTGAAGGAAAACTAAACAACACACTTCGGACAATTTCAGAGTATGAAGCAGGTCAGGATATAAAGGTCTCTGACTTCACCGAATCTCTGGAAAGCTTAGAAGCAGAGGATGACGATCTATCATTCCTTGATAATTTTACCGTTGGCGGTAAGGTGCAAATCAGTCTGGCTGATATGGATGTCGAACGCTGGAAGGGCGACCTCAATGGAGATCTTCAGCTGATTCAAGGGCTGCTTGCTTCCATGCAAAAGATACTGCCGGATGATGATGCCAAGCTCCAGCACCTCAAGGCGCATATAAATCAGAAAGTCACTAAGCCGATTAACGGCACAAACAAGAAGATTCTGATTTTCACCGCGTTCGCGGATACAGCCCACTATCTTTATAGGAATCTTGCCACTGGACCATTACTAAGCGGAGGAATCCACTTCGGTATGGTTACAGGCCAAGGGGCTCCCAAGTCCACCTTGGGCACCGGCTATGACTTCCAAGCTTTGCTCACCCTCTTTTCTCCACTGTCGAAAGAAAAAGCGCTCGTCATGCCGGAGGAACACGGTGAGATTGACATTCTCATTGGCACGGATTGTATCTCTGAAGGTCAAAACCTTCAGGATTGTGACTACCTAATTAACTACGACATTCACTGGAACCCTGTACGGATCATTCAACGCTTTGGCCGGATTGACCGTATTGGTTCCCCCAACCAATCGATTCAGCTGGTCAATTACTGGCCTGACATTACGCTGGATGAATATATCAATTTGAAAGAGCGTGTTGAAAACCGAATGGTCATTGCCGATGTTTCTGCGACCGGCGACGACAATGTGTTGACGGCTAAGAGCAGCGACATTGCTTATCGTAAGGAACAGCTTCGCCGTCTCCAGGAAGAAGTGATCGAGCTTGAAGATTTGAAGACTGGCGTATCCATAACAGACCTTGGCCTAAACGACTTTCGTATGGATTTGCTCAACTACGTCAAGGAGCATGGCGATCTGGAGGATACGCCAAAGGGGATGCATGCCGTTGTCCCGGCACAGCCTGATCTGGGTTTAAAACCTGGCGTGATCTTCGCTCTGCGCAACCGGAACGACGGCGTGAACATCAACCAACAAAACCGATTGCATCCTTATTACCTCGTTTATATCGCCAAGGATGGGGAAATTATCGCGAACCATACCGAGGCCAAGAAGCTCCTTGACCTAGTACGCAGCAGCAGTAAAGGTCACTCTGAACCGATTACTGCTGTATGCCGTTTGTTCAATACTGAAACAGATGACGGGCGCAATATGCGGCCATATTCTGATCTCCTCAACAGTGCCATTCACTCAGTAATTGATGTGAAGGAAGAGAAGGACCTAGATAGTCTCTTCAGCGGAGGCAAGACGACTGCTCTTCTCAACACCATTTCTGGCCTCGATGACTTCGAGCTGATTGCTTTCTTAGTCGTGCAGGAGGCTGCATGAGCGTCCTGTTTGACTATCCCAGGAAAGCGCACTTTGGCCGAGTCCTTCCAAAGAACAAAATATATGAGTATGCAGGCCCCAACATGGCCACGAAGGAACTCTTCGTGCGCCAGGTGGAGCAAATCACCTGGGCTTATAAATTGGCTCCGGAGACAATCAACGTGCCCGCAACCCAGGCTGTGTCAGAGATTCAGATTTTTAGCGTTGTGTTGAAGACTGGGGATTTGAAAGAAGATGTCTTGCGGTGTATCGACAAGGCTATCCCATTCCCCATTATTTTTGAGTTGTCTCACGCTGGCAAATGCCGTGTTATTGCTGCCTATAAACGCCCGAATGATGCAGATTCTGAAAAATGGGTAATCAGTGGCTATTTCAGAACAGATTGGGTTCCCGAAGATGCGGCCCGCAAGACAATACCCATCGCCTTGAATTTGGATGGCTTATATGAAGAATTGTTGGGAGCGCTGATCTCATACCCGTCCAGGGGCGGGGAGAGCCTCCAGGCGCGGGTTGAACGAGTGGAATCCATCCGCCGCCAGCAGCAGGAGCTGACCAAAACCGAAGATCGACTGCGCAAGGAGATACAATTCAACCGCAAGGTTGAAATCAACGCAGAAATCCGCAGTATGAAAGAGCAGCTTAAGACATTAACCGGCGCTGATACGCCGGGAAAGAGTTAGTAGAGGAAGAAGATGATGGAAAAACTAAAGATGCACACGCCAGACCTGACGCAGGATCATATCGCCCGTATCCGCGAACTATTCCCGAATTGCGTGACGGAAGCACGAGATGAAAGCGGCAAGCTGAAACTGGCCGTGGATTTTGACCAGATGAAACAGGAGCTGAGCGATTCCATCGTGGAAGGGCCGCAGGAGCGTTATCACCTCAACTGGCCGGGTAAGCGTGAAGCCTTGCTCACCGCCAATGCGCCGATTGCCAAAACCTTGCGCCCCGTCCGTGAAGAGAGCGTAGATTTTGACACTACCAAAAACCTGTTTATTGAGGGCGATAACCTTGAAGCCCTGAAATTGCTTCAGGAAACCTATCTCGGCAAGGTCAAGATGATCTATATCGACCCTCCCTATAATACGGGGAATGACTTCGTTTATGAGGATGATTTCGCAGAAAACCGCGAAGATTTTTTTCTAAAGTCTAATCAAAAGGATGAAGAGGGAAATCGTCTTGTTGCCAATCAAGAGAGCAATGGACGCTTCCATTCCGATTGGCTCACCATGATGAGCATGAGATTAAGATTGTCAAGAAATCTGCTTTCTGATGACGGGATAATTTTTATTTCGATTGATGAAGTTGAAGCATCAAATCTAAAGTTAATGGCCGATGAAATATTCGGCGTTCAGAATTTCATTGAGCAAGTCGCATGGAAAAACAAATACGGTTCAGGCGCTCTAACAAAAGGATTCGCAAACGTACATGAATACATCCTTGTTTATACTAAAGGCAACTTTTCAAGCGTGGCGGCTCCTTTAGATGAAGATCAAAAATCTGCTTATAAACTTAAAGATGAAAAGTATGAAATCCGCGGCGGCTATATTACTCAGCCCTTAGCAACGAACAGCAAAGATGAGCGTGTAAATCTTCAATACCCAATTTTTCACAATGGTCATGAAATAAGGCCAGAAAAGCAATGGATATGGTCTCAAGAAAGATTTCAGAAAGCATATGATAACAACGAAGTTGTTATTAATGCGAAAGACGGGAAGTTTAGCGTTCGGATCAAGCAGTACCTAAAAGACGAAAACGGTGTAGAACGCCTTGGGAAACCTATTTCTCTATTAAATGGGCCATTCAACCAAGACGGAACAAAGGAAATTCACGAGCTTTTTGGCCGTCCTGTTTTTGGCTTTCCAAAGCCAACCAAGCTGATTGAATATTTCATCTCTTTCGTGGTCAATGAAGACACAAGCAAAGACTTCGTTGTACTAGATTTTTTCTCCGGGTCATGTTCATCAGCCCAAGCCGTTATGCAATTAAATGCAAAGGATGGCGGAAACCGAAAATTTATAATGGTACAGCTTCCTGAGGTTTGTGAAGATAAGTCTGAAGCGTTTAAGGCTGGATATAAAACAATAGCAGAAATTAGCAAAGAGCGTATTCGCCGTGCAGGAAAGAAGGTTGCTGAAGGTCAGTGCCACGAAAGCTGGAACAAAGATATTGGCTTCCGTGTCCTGAAAATCGACACGTCCAATATGGCAGAGGTGTATTACACACCAGATGGAGTGAATCAGGATGATCTTCTGGCCGCCGTGGATAATATCCGACCAGATCGTTCACCAGAAGACCTGCTCTTCCAAGTTTTGTTGGATTGGGGTGTAGATTTAACCCTGCCGATTGCCAAGAAAACCGTGCAGGGTAAAACCGTGTTCTTCGTGGATGGCAATGCGCTTGTCGCTTGCTTTGACGCTGGCATTACCGAGGAACTGGTCAAGGAACTTGCCGCTGAAAAGCCTTTGCGCGTGGTGTTACGCGACAACGGCTTTGCTTCGGATTCCGTGAAAATCAATGCTGAGCAAATCTTCAAGCAGATGTCCCCCGGCACTGATATGAAGTCGATATAGGGGCTGATGCATGAAACTGAAATTTAAAGTCCAGCCTTACCAGACCAATGCTGTGGAGTCCGTGGTGGATTGCTTTGCAGGCCAACCCTTTAGTACTGGCGTGACATATCGCATTGACCCCGGCAAGAAACAGCAAACCGCGATAGATGAGACGGGTTTCAAAAACGCTGACCTAATGCTGCCGGAGGGACAAATTCTGGCCAATATTCATGCGGTGCAGAAGCGCCAGAATTTACCGCTCTCTTCAGGTCTTGCGGATTTCACCGTCCTGAACACCAAAAAGGAAAGCGTTCCCGTCCCTGCGACCTACAAGCGCGATGCTCTGGCCGCTTCGCGCATTCATCTTGATATCGAGATGGAAACAGGAACAGGTAAGACCTACTGCTATATCAAAACGATCTTTGAGCTGAACAAACGCTACGGCTGGAACAAATTCATCATTATGGTTCCCAGCATTGCTATCCGGGAAGGCGTGTATAAATCGCTGGAAATCACCGCCGATCACTTCACGGAAAGCTATGGCAAAAAGGCGCGGTTCTTCATCTACAATTCCAAGCAGCTTCATCATCTGGAAAGCTTTTCATCGGATGCTGGCATTAACGTGATGGTGATTAACATTCAGGCGTTTGCCGCCAAGGGTGCGGACAACCGCCGTATCTATGATGAGCTGGATGATTTTCAATCCCGTCGTCCGATTGACGTGATTAGCAGCAACCGCCCCATCCTTATTCTCGATGAACCCCAGAAAATGGAGGGAAAGGCAACGCTTGAAGCGCTGCCGAAGTTTAAGCCCTTGGCCATTTTCCGTTATTCCGCCACGCACAAAACCCAGCACAATAAAATCCACCGCCTTGATGCGCTGGATGCCTATAACCAAAAGCTGGTGAAGAAAATCGCTGTGCGCGGCATTTCCATGAAGGGGCTGGCGGGTAGCAGCGCGTATCTCTATCTGGAATCCATCGAAATTTCCAAGCAAGCGCCTGTTGCGCGAATTGAAATGGAGATCAAACAAGCTGGCAGCGAAATCAAACGCAAGGTTATGTGCCTGTCTAAGGGCCAGAACCTTTATGATCTATCCAATAAGCTGGATCAGTATCAGGGCTTCGTTATCTCCCAGATTGATGCAAATCAGGATAGCGTCGAATTTACCAATGGCCATGTTCTGAAGGCTGGTGAAGCCACAGGTGATGTAACAGAGGCCACTATACGCAGTATCCAGATCAGGGAGACAATCAAAGCCCATCTGGAAAAAGAGCAAAAGCTGTTCTCTCAGGGGATCAAGGTTCTGTCCCTGTTCTTCATTGATGAGGTGGTGAAGTACCGCGACTACAGCCAGCCGGATGAACAGGGCGAATATGCCCGCATCTTTGAAGAAGAGTATGAATCCTTAAAGGCTGAGTATCTGGGCGAGTTAGCATTAGACAATGAGGCCTATCGGAAGCATCTGGCTGGGATTGATAGCAAGAAAACGCATGAAGGCTATTTCTCGATTGATAAGAAAACCAAGCGTCTGAAAGATCCTGAAACAGGCGCAAAGTCCGTGGATTCCGATGATGTGGATGCTTATGACCTGATTTTGAAGAACAAGGAACGGCTTTTGTCGTTTGCTGAGCCTGTGCGGTTTATCTTTTCGCACTCAGCATTACGTGAGGGTTGGGATAACCCCAACGTCTTTGTCATGTGTATGCTCAAACACAGCGACAACACTATTTCCCGCCGTCAAGAGGTTGGCCGTGGGCTGCGCCTGTCCGTCAACCAGAGCGGTGATCGGATGGATCATCCGGCCACCGTTCATGAAATCAATGTCCTGACCGTAGTTGCCAGCGAGAGCTATAAAAACTTTGTGGCAAATCTTCAGGCCGAAATCAGCGATGCCTTGTCTGCTCGTCCACGCAAGGCGGATGAGGCTTACTTTGCAGGCAAGGTCATCAAGACGGATGCGGGCACGTTGCAGGTAACGCCCGCAATGGCAAAGCAGATCTACAAATATCTGCTAAAAAACGACTACACCGATGAAGCAGACCAGATTGCCACCACATATCACACCGCAAAAGCAGAAGGAAAATTGGCAACTTTGCCGGAAGAGCTTGCGCCACACGCTGATCAAGTCTTTCTCCTGATTGATAGCGTCTTTAGCACAAGTCAACTGCCACAGATTGGCGATGACCGCAAACCGAAAACTAACCCTCTGAATTCCAATTTCAAGAAAAGGGAGTTTCAGGAGCTTTGGAGTAGGATTAACCGCAAAGCGGTTTATCGTGTGGAATTTGATTCGGTGGAGCTGGTTGAAAACTGCATTAGGACGCTGAACAAAGAACTCCGCGTTTCCCCTCTGCAATACACTATCCAGACAGGAATTCAGGGGGATCAGATTACCGATCACCAGCTTAAGGTAGGGGAAGGCTTTCAAGTCCAAAGCACGGTTACCGAAGCACACGCTGCCTCAATTCATTCTTTAGTTAAATATGACCTGCTGGGAAAGATTGCAGAGAATGTGCAGCTTACGCGCAAAACCCTGGCTGAGATTTTTACGGGTATGGAGCCTGCTGTCTTCAACCAATTCAAGCAGAATCCTGAACATTTTCTTGCTGAGGCGTCGCGTCTGATTAACGAGCAGAAAGCCACCATCATCATCGAGCGCCTGACTTATGACGAAGTGGCAGGAGAGCATGACACCAGTATATTCACGGCAGGTCAGAGTCGGCAGGACTTCACTAAGGCCACCGAGAGACTCAAGAAGCATATCTATGACTTCGTGATTACCGATTCCAAGGTTGAGCGGGAGTTTGTACGGGAGTTGGATACCAGCTCTGAAGTCATCGTATATGCCAAGCTACCGCGTGGCTTCCTAATCCCCACTCCAGTGGGGGATTACAACCCCGATTGGGCCATTTCATTTACTGAAGGAAAGGTGAAGTATATTTACTTCGTCGCAGAGACTAAAGGCAGCATGTCGTCGATGGAGTTACGTGAGATCGAAAAAACAAAAATAGAATGCGCCCGTAAATTTTTTGACAAGATCAATCTCAAGCTTACAAATAATCCGGTTCGATATGATGTTGTTGATAGTTTTGAGAGACTAATGAATATCGTAGGGCTTAGGGCTGCATCTTAGCCCTTTCAAAGAGCAGAAACTACTTCCCGCCTGATTTGTCACGCCGTGACATAAAGCTCGATCTTGACCTTCTTCGCCTGCTTGCCGCATTTCGGAACTGTCGTGCTAGGCCTGCATCTGAATCAGCATTTCCATCTTCAGGTGAAAAACCTTTTGCTTTGACCTTTCGTCTTTTCCCTGAATCCGTGTCCCCGAAAGAAACCGGCCCTTTCGGATTGGTTCTGTAGGCCCTTCCTACGCATGATGGACTGACACGAGTTTTTGTTCATTTGCCATTTCGTCGCCCTGGCTGACGGTCGTAGTGCTTCGCGCTGTGCACCGTCTCACGCCAGCAAAGCTGTCATGGCCGCTGCTTGACCAGCGCTTGCCGACCGCCCATCCAGGCCGCCTGTGTTCTCCTGCTTGTTGAAATTGGCTTCCGGTCTCTGGCGAGAAGCCAATGTTCAACAACCAAGAAAGGAGAACACATCATGGCAACCAACCAAAAACCCTTCCATCAAATCCGCGTCGGCTCGGTCCGGGCCTCCATCTGGGAGAACCAGTCCGAGAAGGGGCCGTTCTTCTCCGTGACCTTTTCACGGAGCTACAAGGATCGCTCCGGCCAATGGCAAAACGGCCAGTCTTACCTTGGCCGCGATCTAGACGCCCTGATCGATTGCGCTCAGGAGGCCAAGGCGTTTATCCGCCGTCATCTTCAATCCAACACAAGGGTGGCCTAAGGGCCACCCTTTCACCTTTGAAAGGATATTTATCATGAAAACCTATCTTTCATTTGCAAAATCGCTTCAGAGCCTCCTTGGCAGTGATGAGGCTGTCAAACTCACCGTAGAAGGCTACATGCCCTTATCCGTTGAGCGTATCGGCACCAGTGGCGAGGGGCATGCCCTAGTCGCCCTGGCCCATACCGGCCTTCAAAACGGCGATGTCATGTTCGACCCCGAAATGGTCTTTCGGGTTATCGATTGGGAAGGTACTCAGCTGGCCGAGCCGATCTCCTTCCGGAATGACTATGTCGGTCTCCATCAGGAGGTCTACCGCTACAATGAGCAGGGCAAAGCTACCCATGTGGATGCCCGTCTGAAGGCCGAGCTAAAGAGCTTTGCCAGGCTCTGGTTCCGTAACCTGAAGAACCAGGGGTTCCTGTCGACTCAGGCCACTCGCGAACGGCTATCCTAAGCCGTAAGCCTATCGCCCCTGATCGCTCCGGCGGTCAGGGGTATTTTTTATGCTTGTACCCACTTAGCTAGTGTAAACAGGAAGGGTAGGGCCATCAGCCAGTTCCGGACTCATAGGCCGCAGGGAGAAAAACGGTAGCGCCCTGTCATCTATTCCACGATCACAGTATCCGCCATGTTCGCTGCCCATACCCCTTTAAGGCTGACCGCAAGATGTGTGTTGTACTACAACACAATCTTGGCAAGGGGACCCGCTGGCCGCGTCCCCGTTGCATCCCCCCGGGCGTTGGTGCTCCAGTGGCATTGAGCCACTTTTGCACCAGCAAAACGTATCGCCGTTTTATCACTCGCAGGAGGAGACTTCGCTCTCCTCCTGCACCACCATCGACCAAGGGGACTTCGCTCCCCTGTGGAACCCTCGATCAAAGGGGAGATGTTGGCTCTCCCCTCTGAACACCCCATCAACCAGGGCTTGGAGACCTGCCTCTCCACCTGGACCGAGCCATGCATAAACGTCTGGCCGTTTGATCACTGCTCATGTATGGCCAGAAACTCTACGTCGCGACGACTCTCAGCGGTGGTGTGTCGTTCTTTAATACGCGTTTGGTGTATCCTAATCGCCTGAGAATTCGACCGATCTGTCTGCGTAAGGCAGCTGATAGGGAGAGCTGTCCACTCTCGAACTTCGAAATGCAGAAAACAAGGATTGCTTCAAAGTCTGCCCGAAGGGTTTGTTCGCTATGGGTGTGTTTCAATACCAACAACTTTGAACCGTGGCACGCCCTAACTTTCTGACCGCTGCCACATGGGCAGTCGTGATGCCCACGGTACCCGGTTTCGATGAGAAAGCAGATGATCGAGAGGACGGATGCCTCGTCCTGTAGATCGAGGGTATCCATGTAGTGGTGAAAAATGCCTTCGCTACCGTGCCGCGCTTCACTGAACGGGTGTCGTCCGTGTTTCTTGAAGAAACAGAAACCATAGAGATACGGAATCACAAGACGATTAACGAATCCGAGGAGCGTTGGTTCTTCAAGAATCAAGCGACGCTGTTCGACGGGAACTCCGAGGCAGAGCGTACCACTTGGGTTGCGATGGTCATAATCAGAGCCTATTCGACCACCCGTCTCCTTCACGGTCGGTAATGTCGTGGGAAAATCTCCCGGTATAGTCAGTTCGATTTCGAATGACTCCGCAATGGTTTCGAGACCGTCGGCGGATGCTTCAAATGGAAGCGCACCAGCCACAATCGTTTCGGCGGTACCCTCAACAACTGTCACCAGGTTCTTGTGAACGTCTGTCAGTTCGGCGATTTGCCGCCGAACCTCTTCCATCACTCTTCTCGCCATGGCTTAGCAGGACTAGTGATATGGATGCGAGGCGGTGTGTCGAATGCTGCGCTCGGCGGAACCAGAGCATCGAGGTGCTTCGTTACAACCCCCATGCCCAAGGCACGGCCCAGCTCCTCCTTCAACACGCGCGGCCTGGTTTCGTTGACGATGTTCAGCAGGTCTTTCTGCAGGGTATCGACCCAGGAAAAGAAGGCCCGCGCCCGGGCATGATTGTCCTCATGCCAACGGTCTGCGAAATTTTCTTCCGGGTTTGCTGGATTACCGATGTACCACTTCCCATTTGGCAAACGCCGGATCAGACCGATGTCCGAGAGTGACTGGTCGATATCCTTACCCTCGACCAGGGCAGCATGAGCCTGAAGCTTATGAATAATACCAAAGAGGGCAGAATAGACGTCGGCCTCGTTGGCGTAGAGAGTGGCTGCTAGGGTAGTAGGGATGATCGAGATTGGCGCATAGTCGAGACGGTCATGATGATTGAAACGCAGATCACGGTGACGCTTCATGATCTGAATCGAACGCTGAAGCGGGGTCCTGACCAACTGGTCCGGCACTTTGTCGATGCTTGTATAGATATTCGGCGCACGGCGCTGAATGGCTCGCTTCTGCTCCAGGGACTCTCGTAGAAAGGCAGTGGCGTTTTTCTGGGCAAACCAATCGCCGTATCCGCGTGGGTTGCTCGCAGACCACGAATAGACAGCACCCGCCCTGTGTGTGATCGCAATGGCAGCGTTGACCAGTCCACGCTGCTCGGGAACCGCAGGCAGCACGTCCATGTGGAACCCCACGCCGTCCTCCTCGGCGTATTCGAGCGTCCAGCAACGGCGGCCTTCCGGTTCGAGCATTTTCTTATAGGTGCCGTGCTCACGAAGTCGGTCGCCTATCGTGGTTTTCACAGTTTGAGGCGTAGTCTGGCCCTTGTGCAGAGGCAACTCACATACGAGGTCGATGTCATAGGACGCCTCGATTCCATTCCGGATCGGGCGCACGACTGTTCCTAGGCGAAACGAGCCCTGAACGTAGATGCTCGGTTCCCCTTCGCATCCGGGATAGAAGCCATCGTGCAGCCACTCTCCGACAGTCTGGTAGCGATTCACGGCCTCTTGATACTTGCCGGGCGGGATATCGATCTCAGTCGCGACCTGTTCGAGAAACGCCGAATACTTCTTAATGTCCATCGTCATGTTGACAGCCTCCTTCCTAATGCACCACCTGGTTCTTCATTCAGTGTGTAAACCGGCACGAAAGCTTCGGCAGGATTATTAAAGAACACGGGATCGAGAACCGGTTGCCGATCACGGGCCATGGAGAATCCAAGTCCCTTGAGGTCCTGAATGACGCGGGTGTCATCCATTTTGTAGGCGTTGTAAGGAACAGTGTGATTGATCCGATGAATAGCTGTGCGCTCATGCTCATGGCCGGTGAGCAGCTTCGCGATGCCCATCGCGCTGTGCGACTGGCCATCCATGAACAGCTTGATTGCCTTCGTTCCAAGCGATCCAATGCCTGCCCATTTCGGGACCGTATATGTCTCTTCTAGACATCCGATGCTAAGGATGTCTAGGGACTCCCGAGGCCAGCTAAGCAACGTAATTGCTTCTACAGCGGCAAGCGCAATCGGGTTGTTTGCCCATGTTCCACCATCGGTGAGACCGACAGCATGTTCCGTAATGTGGTGGCGGAAGTAGGTTGGCGCGGCGGCGGTTGCCAACGCGGCATCAACTGCCAAGCATTTGTAGTCGTTACGAAGCCGCGCATGATGTGCTGTTTTATAGATGTAGACCGACCGTGCGACCGGATTCCATGCTGGGATTAGAAGTCGTGTGCGAGCGTCTCCGATATGCTTGCTCCCAAGAGTGTCTTCAAGCACGCTCCGCAGTGGCCTTGAATTGTGCTTGTTCATCATCAGCCAGCGTCCACACCGTAGCTTGTCAAAAATGAAGTCCGCGATTGCTCCTCGCCCTTGCCCGAAGATTTCCGGACCTCTCTTTTCATAAAGGTCCAGAAGTTCCGATGCACGCAGCCCCATGCCGAGGCCGAGCGCGATGATGCCACCGGTAGATGTTCCAGCGATGAGGTCGAAGTACGACCCGATAGGGCGTCCCTCTAGATGTTCTTCGAGACCTGCAAGAAAAGCGGCAGGAAATGTGCCGAGAATTCCACCTCCATCAATGCAGAGAATGCGGCGTTTAGGGGAGTGCTGTTGTTCTTCGTTCTTCATGTGATCGCCTTTCTATTCTCCTCTCGCAGGTAGGAACGCATTCGGCTTGTCAAACCGATGTCCATTAGTTATAGTGTATGCCTGTACAGGCTACAGATACTGGGAAGTTATTGCTCCATATGCTCTGTGTAGAAGCGATTGAATAACTTTATGTTGTCCAGTACAGACAACAGCCTATAGATGTTTTTTGTCTCTGTCAAGAGGACACCGATGTCTTTTGGATACGCGCTGAAGAAGTTCAGGGAGGGCCGAGACCTAAGTCTTCGGGAACTCGGGAAGCTGTGCGAGATTGATCATGCATATATTCACCGGCTGGAGAAAGATGAAAAGACTGCCCCATCCGATGAAGTGGTTGCTTCATTCATAAGGTGCTTGAAGCTCACGCCTCGACGCGCACAGCTGTTAAAGCTGCTAGTAGGTAAGACCGTTCATGAGCAGCTTATTGACGTATTTATCGAGGATGAGGACCGTGACCTACAACTATTGGAACCGGCCTATCAGACGAGTTTCCGTGGAAAGCGCCCGGAATCGAAAGACGAGTGGCGAAAACACATCGATCGCCTTGCCAAGTTTCTCAGTGAGGATGAGGACTGAATGGACGAATTTCAGGTCATCCTGAAGGCTCGCCAATTTGTCCGGAGTACCGGTATGGCATCGATTCCGGTCAATCTCGAACAATTTGCTAGCGGGGCGAATGCCAAAATCAAAATCGCTAATGATCTGGCCGATGATGAATCAGGTCAGACCACACAGTTCAAAGGCAAGAATATCATTATCGTGAATGGTAATCATCGTGAGGAGCGTCAGCGGTTCACCGTGCTACATGAAATCGCGCACATCATTCTTGAGCTACCATCTGAACATCATGGTGCGAAGCTAACCTCCAACACGTTGATGCGTTATGACCGCCGCCCTCGGGAGGAAATGTTTTGCGATGTGTTTGCGGCGGAATGCCTGCTCCCGTATGACTTTTTTCGCAAGGATGTCAGCGATCTTGATATCTCAATGGCTGCCGTAAAGGAGCTTGCGGAGAAGTACAAGGCCTCGATAACGACGACCGGTTCACGGTTCGCTCTCAGCGCCAACGAACCCTGTGCGTTCGTATTAAGCGAAGACAGCTATGTCCGCTATGTCTCCCGCTCGAAGTTCTTGAACGAGATGAAAGGTTGGATTGACTTCAATATTCCCATTCCCAAAGAGAGCGTTGCTCATCGTTTAATGCAAGGCTCCTCCAAGACTGAGGATTACGATACGCTCCCATCGGATGTATGGTTCAACGACGGTATTCGGAATCGTCCAGTGCTCGCAGAAGAAGCCATTTTGCTGCGGGAATGGAATCAGTGCCTTTCACTTATCTGGTTCGATGAAAGCCTAACACCGCGAAACGACCGCTACAATCAGGATGAGGATGAAGAAGAGGAGCCGTTGCTTAAGGAGCTTGACGGCGAGCTCCACTGGCCATCCAAAAATCGTCGTATGTAGATCTTACGGACCTGCATCCAAACGCCATTGATTGGCATAGCGCCGGTTAAGCTCTCTTGAGATGTTCTCAAGAGAGGCCAGTGCGTTGCGCCGCTCGACGCTATCGGGAGCGCTTTGAACGAGAGCGTTGAAGACTTTGCGGTACAGGCCGCGCAGTTCGCTGACGCTTTTGGAAGCCAACTCGTAGCTGGTAATGAGGTTCATCTGTTTTCTCCTTTTCTCTTCGAAGGCCCCGACTGCCGGAGCCTTTTCTGGGCTCAGCGCACCGATCATCCCCACGAGAAAGGCGATCAGCTGGCGGTGGGTGAGGGGGAGAAAAAGAGAAAATACATGAAACGTAATGAAACCGGCGTGACGAATTCCATTCCGCTTTCTCAGGGTTGCACACCATCAGCCGGGTTTTCCTGAGCACCGTCCTGGATCACGAGCGTGGCCGTACCCCATCCCGAGCCGTTCCATCAATCTTGACTCTTGGCAAGACCCTGTCACCCGCGCACGGCGGAGATTCCCGGACAAGCACTAGTCGCTTTTCCGGCGGCGCATTCCCGGCGGACGCGCGGTTATCCAGACGCGCCGCATTTCCTCTCCGTCAGGGAATACAACTGTCAGCGTGCCTTTGCCCACGCATTCCTTTGTCATCAGGTAGTCGTACACTTCCTTCCAGAACGCCGCTTTCTTCTTCTTGCGCGCGTGCCTGTAATAATCCCGGATCACCGCCGCGACATTGAATCCGTCGCCTGCGACGGCGGAATCCAGCGATTCTGCCGCCTTGTACACGCTTTCCGTTACATGAATCGTTTCATCCATTTCCTCTTCCATCTTGATCCTCCCCGCCAAAATCTTTTTTGCGATCCGCTGCGCTAACATGGATAAACAGCGCAACCCGTACAACTGAACCCTTTATTCATAACGCGACAGTCAAGAATGATCCCCAAGGCTTCACAGAGAGGCGGCGGCCAGCAGCTCGCTACCCACCTTATGAAGGCCATCGACATCGAGCGCGTGGAATTGCTGACCCTGCGCGGGGCCGTCGCCCGCGACCTGCACGGCGCGTTCGCCGAGTGGGAAGCACAATCCACCGCCACCAAATGTCGTAAATATCTCTATTGGTGAGCGCTCCTTCTAAAAAATCATTCTCCAGTGTCAGTTGCCCAATCTTAGCATGCAGCGTCTTCAGGTCCGGGATCTCGGCGGGGGTTTGGAGCCGCCAAACACATCGGACGCCCGGGCTTGGAGTTGCTGTTTCCATTTAGCACACTGTCCGAATTTCCGGAGCCCCCTCTCGGGCACGGGTCTAGAAGCAAACCCTGTTATTGGCATAGCGCCGATTCAACTCTCTTGAGATGTTCTCAAGGGAGGCCAGCGCATTGCGCCGTTCCGCGCTTCCGGGAGCGCTTTGAACGAGAGCGTTGAAGACTTTGCGGTACAGGCCGCGCAGTTCGCTGACGCTTTTGGAAGCCAACTCGTAGCTGGTAATGAGGTTCATCTGTTTTCTCCTTTTCTCTTCGAAGGCCCCGACTGCCGGAGCCTTTTCTGGGTTCAGCGCACCGATCATCCCCACGAGAAAGGCGATCAGCTGGCGGTGGGTGAGGGGGAGAAAAAGAGAAAACACATGAAACGTAATGAGACTGGCGTGACGAATTGGCTTCCAAAAGCAAAGGAGGCGAGCGGCCTGTAGCTGTAAAAAATTCGTGGCTAGAGTTCGGGCGTGTAATCGAAGTCGCGGTCGTTGCGGCGCTGGCTTGCATCTTCTTGTGGAGACGTTGGAGACTCTCCGCCCAGTTCTATGTTGCGGGCGATGTCCTGCTTTAAGCCCAGCAGCTGAAGCCTGTGCTCCTGGACGATGGGGCGAATCTCTTTTTGTAGCTTCTGGCGCTCGGCCAATTGATGCTGGACCATAGCCTGCCGTTCATCCCGGTCCCGGATGCGGCAGCGCTCGGTTTCTTGTTCGTTCTGCTGCCGGACGGCCTTGTACTTGCCGGTGATCCGGAACCAGATACCCTTAAACCCTTTCGGCAATCGTTGTGAACGGATGATGGCTTCTTCCTGCCATCGCGCTTCCTGTTTCTGCTGCAACCGGTTGCGCTCAGCTTGGTGTTGTTCGCGCATCGTTCGCGTCTTTTGGACATACGGCTTCACCCGCGACTGAAGTTTTGTTTCGACATCTTGGACATAGGCTTTCAGCTTTTCCGTCATGCGTTGGGAGATCAAGGTGGTGACTTCTTTGGTGCCAGGGAGCTTGTCAGGATCGCCCAGGCGCTCTTTGAGCGCTTTTGTTTTGACCTTCAGCCAGCGGGAGAGCGAATACACTTCACCCCTGTAGTCGATGGCGACAAACCCGCGCTTATCCCCCTTGGCCAAATGCAAGCCGTATCTATTTAAGGCTTGCTCGAACGACGCTCTGTTATCGGAGGCCGACCAGCAATCCTGAAATAGCTTTTGCAGGATTTTGGGGTCTTCTCCGACCCGTTTGGCCTGCTGCCATTGGGCCAACGTAAAGTTCAGGGGATCGCGGTCTTGTCTATTCAGGATCCCCTTGGGCATCTGCCAGCCATACTGAAAATACAACTGGCGGGAGATGTCATAAAGCTTCATCTTGTAAAAGGGCAGGTTGATTGCCTTCATCTTCTCGGTATGAATGCGCGACCAGACGCAATGGGCATGTCGCCTGCCTTCCTTTTCATGAAAGATCACGGCGCGGGGCTGGCCTTCCAGGCCAAGCTTAGCTTCAATGTCCGTGATGGCTTTTTCAAAATACTGGATGGGGACGATTTCGTCTTGTGGCGGATTCAGACTGACAGAGAACAAGTATTGCTGGCACTTGGTGCCTCGGCTGACGGCGTAGATTTCCTGTAGCGCGTCGTACAGATCATCGGCAACAAACCCGCTCAGTTCATGAATCTCGACATGCTCATTTTCTTCCGCCTTGAGCAGGTGGGCAGCCAGCCGGGAGGCTCCGCCGCGTTGCGAGCCCTTGAGGATCATGGCGGGCCTCCAGGGCTGACACCCAGGGCCTCCATGAGTAGATGGCGCATCCATCTTACGTCGCTGCAGGCGTTCTGCAGGGCTTTTTCGGTATCCGGGGAGACTTCGAGGGACCCGCTATTGGCCGCTCTGGCGAGCTGGTTGAGGTTATTGGCGAGACGGGACTGCCCCAGCTCAGCCTGAAGGCGTGCCAGGACCTGATGATCCTTTATCGGGCTTTTACGGGGTTTGCGCCGCTTTTTAAGCAATTCTTCGTCAAAGATGAGGGACCGTAGAAACGCCCCCAGCGGCATGCCTGCTGCGGCGCGGTCGAGCCAGGCTCGTTCCTCCGGCGTAAACCGCAAGGAGAAAGGTGGCAGGGGCTTTTGACGGTCTTCAGCCATAGTGTTGGTATCTGCATAAACATTACACGCGTATTCCCAGCCATCTGGGAAACGGCCCTCCTTTCATCACGCTTTCTAGGTTCTTTTGTTGTAATGGTAGCTGTCTGCATTGCCAGAAAGGTCATAAACCTTTCAGATTCAATGCATTGTTGCCAACTTCAAGAGAAGGCACATACAATGGAGAATCCTGAAGGATGGCGTTCCATTCCCCCAGGACCTGAAATAGTTGGTTCGAAGTTTCTCCTCGAACCTGCGCCACCCCCATCCTTCTAATGGCCTTACTCTCCCGATACCGTTTCTGGCTGGGGCTGGCCGCCGGCTTGCTCGCCTTGTATGCGTTGTTGGGCTTCGTGGTGCTGCCCTTCGCCGTCACGCGCTATGTCATTCCGTCCGTCTCCGAAACCCTGCGGCATCCCGTGTTTCTTGGCGGGATGGCCTTCAACCCGTTCACCTTCACCGTCGATCTGACGGATTTCGAAGTTCAGCAGCAGGATGGCACGCCGATGGCGGGGTTCCATGAGCTTTTCGTGAACTTCGAGGCGACTTCGTTGGTTCGTTCAGCCTATCAGTTCGATGAAATCCGCTTAACATTGCCTTATGGGCTCGTGCGCATTCAGCCGGACGGCAAACTCAATCTTTTGAGTTTGGTGCCGCCTCAGTCCGAGCAGGCGGCGCCCCCGCCGCCTGCGGAGCCAAGAACCCGCGCGACGGTTCCTTCGATTGAAATCCGCGAATTGAGCATCCGCCAAGGGGTTCTAGAATTTCGTGACGAGTCAAAGCGGCGTCCCGTCACGATCGATGTCGTGCCCATCGAAGTCACACTGCGCAATTTCAGTACGAGGCAGGGCGGAGAGAACGCCTACGCATTCACGGCGGAATTGGGCCGGGGGGAGACGCTGGCGTGGGAAGGCACGCTGCTGTTGGACCCGCTGGAGTCACACGGCAAATTTGCCCTCTCGAACGTCAAGCTGGCGACGTTTTGGCCGAATGTGCGCGACCAGTTCCGGTTCGATCTCACCGGCGGAGCCGTCACGGTGGAGGGCAACTATCGTTTCGATACGAGCGGGACGCCGGTCAATTTTCAATTGAGCGACGGGCGGTTCCTCTTGACTGATTTCGGACTCACTGCGCTGGACGATCCCGAGCCGCTGATTGCGTTTCCTTCGTTTGTGATCGAACGGATCGGGGTCGACCTATCGAATCGGGACATCGGGGTAGGCATGATACGGCTGACCGCGCCACGGATTCGAGGATGGCGCGAAGCGAACGGGGTCGTAAATTTTGCAACGTTGTTTGCGCCGGTCGAGGGCCAACAGGCATCGCCCAAGGAGGAGCAGTCGACCAACCCGGATTCGGCGTCGCCGAGTGAGCCTGTACGACCATGGACGGTGTTGGTGAAGGAAGCCGTGATTGATCAGGGCGGGGTGGCGTTCGACGACCGCACGGTCAAGACGCCGGCGGACATGACGATCGATGACCTCAACATATCGGTCAAGGAATTGCGCGTGCCGCTTCGGGGAACGATCCCGTTGTCGGCGAGCCTGCGGCTCAACCAAACTGGAGAGGTCGAGGCGAAGGGGACCGTTCGCCTCGATGTTCCGGCGGCCGACGTCGCGCTGTCGTTGTCGCACATCGGATTGCGGCCCTTCCAGCCTTATCTGGACGGATTCGTACAGGTGGAGGTCACGGACGGTGAAGTAGACCTCCTGGGCGACGTGACCTTCCGCAGCAAGCATGAGGCGGAGCCGATGGTTCGATACCGCGGCAAGGTGGGTGTCGCCAACCTCCACGTCTGGCATCGCCCCTCAGACCAGGAATTGTTGAGCTGGACCTCGCTGGGTCTGAAGAATGTCGCGGTGGATCTGGAGCCTACGAATGTGAAGGTCGGCGAGATTGCGTTGAAAGACCCGGCCTTCCAGATCGTGGTGGCAAAAAATGGGACGATGAATGTTTCCGACCTGATGGTGAAGCCGGAGAAGCCGACGACACCGCCTGCCGCTTCGCCTGAACCAGCCTCGCCCAAGCGCCCTGCCGCCGGCCCGACATTGATCGCGATTGATACGGTCACGTTGTCGAAACTCTCCGCCACGTTCACCGACGAATCGATCGACCCGCGGGTGATCACCGGGATTTACGGATTAAGCGGGACGATCACGGGGCTGTCCTCAAAAGAGGTGGCGAAGGCGGATGTTTCCTTGACCGGCACGGTGGACCATGTCGCCCCCGTGAAAATCCAGGGCAAGATCAACCCGCTGAGCGGCGACGCCTACACGGATATGAAGGTGCTGTTTCAAGGGATCGATCTCACCGTGGCGTCGCCCTATGCGGGCAAGTACGTCGGATTTCCCATCACCAAGGGGAAACTGTCGCTGGACCTGAAGTATGAACTATCGCGCAAGCATCTGACCGGCGAGAACAAACTGCTCGTCGATCAGTTGACGTTCGGAGAAAAGACGGAGAGCCCTGATGCGACATCGTTACCGGTGCGGCTGGCCGTGGCCCTGTTGCAGGATCGGCGGGGGCGGATCGATATCGACATGCCGGTTCGCGGTGACTTGAACGAACCGGATTTCAGGTACGGGCGGGTGGTCCTGAACGCGTTGGTGAACGTGGTAACGAAGGTGGCCACGTCGCCCTTTGCCGCGCTCGGCGGGTTGGTCGGTGGGGGAGGGGAGGAACTGCAGTACTTGGAGTTTGAACCGGGCAGTGGTGCACTGCCCCAGACGGAGCAGGCCAAGCTGGCCTCGCTTGCCAAGGCGTTGGAGGATCGGCCGGCGCTTCGGCTGGAGATCCGCGGGACGGCGGATCCGAAACGAGACCGGGATGCCCTGGCCTTGGAGAAGATCGCTGAGGAGTTGAAACGACGGTTTACTTATGGAGGCAAGAAGAACCTGCAGTCTGCCATGTCCAAAGAGCGGGAGTCGGAGCTGCTGACCGATCTGTATGCCGAGAAGTTCGGCAAGCAACCCACGAAGACCGAAACGTTACCGGATGGAAAGACCGTGGTACGGGTGCTGGCGCCCGAGGCCATTCGCGCAGAACTCGTTCCGGCGATGACGGTGGAGGAAGATGAATTGCGCGACTTGGCCAGGGAGCGCGCCAAGGCTGTCCGTGAGGATCTTGTCACGCAGGACAAGGTGCCTGAGGATCGGGTATTCCTGGTTGAGGTGGACGTGGTGAAGTCGGAGACCGAGAAGGTTCGCTCGCACTTGAATCTGACCGGCGGGTGAGGGGCCTTAGCTTTTCGCCTGATACCGCATCCTTGTCCCGTGGAGCAACGACAACTCGATTTCACTGGCCGTCAGTTCCTGGGGAAAGTAGGTGCCGGAAATCTTGGCGGCGTTGATGCTTGCGCCTTCCAGCTTGGCTTTCCTGAAATCCACCCCGCGTAGGTCGGCCTGCCGGAAGTAGCAATCGCTGAAATCCAGCCCGTCCGCCTCCAGCCCGCGTAGGTCCACTCCCCGTAAGTCGCAGCTCCGCAGATCAACCCGATCGCCGGCAGCCTTCTTGGCATTGAACTCCGTAATGCATCCTTCACGGAGCAATTGATACATCGGATCGACGGTAATGCGCAGGGTGGACTTGGGCATGCGGGGATGTTCCATGGGTGCTCCGCTGGTTTCCTTGTTCGCCGATACAGTATCGGTCGCCCTCCGGGAAACTTGAGGGCGAGGACGCGGGGATGGAGAACTCGGCCGGGCAGGTCCCGCTTGCGCCTCATCTCCGAGAAGCGGTAGTCTACAGCTTCAGGCTTCGCATTCATCACCATCTTGATTATCAGCAACCATTTGGCAGGGAGGAGGATCCTATGGCACTGCGATTGGGCGATGAGGCTCCCAATTTCACGGCGGAAACGACCGAAGGCAAGATCACGTTTCACGAGTGGCTGGGAAACAGCTGGGGGATTTTGTTTTCCCACCCCAAAGATTATACGCCGGTCTGCACGACCGAACTCGGCTATATGGCGCGCATCAAGAGCGAGTGGGAGAAGCGCGGTGTGAAGGTGCTCGCGATCAGCGTCGACCCGCTCGAGGACCATCGCGGGTGGACCAAGGACATCAACGAAACCCAGAATTGCACCGTCAGCTACCCCCTCATTGCGGACCCCGAGAAGAAGGTGGCCATGTTGTACGACATGATCCATCCGAACGCGCTAGATAACATGACCGTCCGCTCGGTCTTCGTGATTGGGCCGGACAAAAAGATCAAGCTGATGCTGACCTATCCGGCGTCCTGCGGCCGGAATTTCGACGAGCTGCTGCGGGTGGTGGATTCCTTACAGTTGACGGCGAAGTACAAGGTGGCGACCCCGGTCAATTGGAAGGATGGGCAGGATTGCATCATCACCCCGGCGGTGAGTGACGCGGAAGCCAAGACCCTGTTCCCGAAGGGGTTCAAGTCGGTGAAGCCGTATCTTCGCCTCACCCCGCAGCCGAACAAGTAAGCGGTAGGTTACGGTGATACAAGGGGAGCCGGTCGATCGACCGGCTCCCCTTGGTCGTGTTACTGTCGGACCGTGATTCGTCAGACCAGGACCAAGCCGGCCCGGCGGGCCGTCGTCCAACCCTCCGTTTCACAAAACCGGGCAAACGTCCGCCGTCCTGTTCCCGGAAACCGATCTCGCAGATCGCTGAGGCGGGGATATTGCTGGCCGGTCCGCGCTTGCGTCGGTGTGGCCTCCTGCAACAGGCCAGCGAGCCACTCACCTTCTTCTCGAGGCAATGAGACACAATAATCCTCCGACCTCGTCGGGAGAATGAGCCGTGAACGCGACCGGCTTCGTCCCTCCACAATCGGCGGGGCTCCCAGCCACACGCACCGTCGCTCTGCCCTGTCCTCAAGGGTGCGTCTGTGGGTTAACGCCCGACGGAGCCAGGTCCGTGACACCAGCGGGGCCGGAACTCGACGGCTGAACCAGTGCGGGATAGGGAGGGTCAATCCAGCCTGTTCCATGTAGTTCATCACCGCGGCGCGCAGCCCCTCTCCGAGCCAGGCAGGGCAGGCGCCGACGGGATCATGATGGCGCAGATCGTTTTCCGCAAATCCTTCAAATGCCGGTCCCAGGAGACGAATGCCTGCCGCAGCAGGGGCGAGACCGATCGGACTATGGGCGGTGGCGGTGAAGCGGTGCCAGAAGGCTGATTGCAACAGGCCATGTTGGAAGAGTTGGCGCACCCGCTCCAGGGAATCAACTGTCTCCTGGAGCGTTTCCCCGGGGCAGCCGTACATGAGATAGGCATGGACCAGGATGCCGGCATCGCGAAATGCCGCCGCGACCCTGGCGGTTTGGTCGACCGTGATGCCCTTCTTCATCCGTTCGAGCAGCCGGTCCGACGCCGCTTCCAAGCCGGCCGTCAGGGCAATGCAGCCTGATGCGGCCAGCAGGCGCGCCAAGTCGGGGGTGAAGGCTTCTTCAAAGCGGATGTTCCCCCACCAGGAAATCGTGAGACCCTTCTCCAGCAGTGCCAGCGCGAGCGCCTTCAGCGCCGCCGGAGGCGCGGCTTCGTCGACGAAATGGAATCCCCGTTGTCCGGTTTCCTCGATCAGTGATTCGATTCGCTGCAGGAGTGTTGCGGTCGGGGCCGGGTCGTACCGTCCGATATAGTCGAGTCCGACATCGCAAAACGTGCATTGTTTCCAATAGCAGCCGTGGGCCACCGTCAGTTTGTTCCAATGGCCCTCCGACCAGAGCCGGTGCATCGGATTGAAACTGTCGACGATGGAGAGGTAACGGGAGAGGGGAAGACCTTGGTAGGTGGGTGTGCCGATGTCTTCCATGGAGAAATCCGCTTCCGTGGATCCGTCTCGAAAGACGACCCGTCCGCGGTCGAGCATGAAGGTGCGCCGCAGCCGCTCGACCGGTCGCTGTCCCTCAAGGTACTCGAGCAGGCACAGCAGCGGGCGCTCACCGTCGTCGAGGGTGAGGAAGTCGACGTAGGCGAAGACGCGGGGGTCATGAATTCGCCGTAGTTCCGTATTTACGTATCCACCGCCCATCGCGATGCGAGTGTCGGGACGAACTCGCTTCACGGCCTGAGCCAGACGAAAGGCGCCGATCAGATTGCCGGGAAACGGGACGGTCAGACCGACAAGATTCGGATTGACGCGGTCCAGGTGCGGCTGGAGACAATCGATCAGCAGTTCGACGGTGAGGTCTGGCGGGGCTTGCAGTGCCTCATCAATTGAACTGAAGGACGCGGTGGACTGCATCAGGCATTCCGCGTAACGATTCAGCGCCAAGGACGGCGCAATGGTGTGGTGAAGCAGATCGGTCAGGTCCTCGAGATAGAGCGTGGCTCGGTGCCGGGCGAGGTCCGCCGGGGACGGGTGGGCATCGGGATTCCGCGGTCGAGAGGCGATCGAAAACCGCGGCCCTTCGGGAAGTACGCCTTGCCGGGCCAGGTGCTGAGCCAGCCGCTCGTCACGTCCTTGGAGGAACGCGACGACGGGATCGATCGTATCGAGGTACGCACTTTCGAGTGCCAGCATTTGCTGGACTTCGCCGGGCCAGGTCCGTGCGTCGGCTTTGATTGCCGCGAAGGCTCGCTCCAATCCTGCCCTGCAAAGCAGCCGGAGGATCATTTCGATGCCAAGGTCGGCCTGCGCGGCGTCGTAGCCTTGGGAACGAAGAAATCCCGTCAAGTAGGCGGTGGAGGGATAAGGAGTGTTGAGTTGAGTCAGCGGAGGAATCAACAGGAGCACGCGAGGGGAGGTCATGCAGGGGGAAATACCACACTGCTCCTGCTTCCCGCCACCCTCGCGCCGGGGGTCAGGCGGCCTGTTCCTGGATGGTGCGGATGGAGGATTGGATGAAATATCCGGTCCAACGTTTGAGCTGCAGATACTCTTTGATTTCCTGAGGAAGCTCAGTTTTGGAGATGGCCCGAACGATGGAGCGGTTTCCGGGCTGGGCCAGGTCCACGATTTCCGGTTGATCTTTGGGAGAGGCCGGGTTGCAGGCCAGGATGAGCGGCTTGAGGCGCGATTCCAGGTTGATATTCAGAACCAGGCCGAGGGTGCCGTCGGTCAGCGCAACGACGGTACCAGGCGGGTAGACGCCGAAGGTTTGGATCATGGCGACGACGACTTCGGAGGCAAAGAGGTGTTTTTGGTTCTTGTACATGTGCGCGAGCGCTTCGGCCGGCGACATGGATTGTTCAGTTTCCGGATTGTTGATGCACGAATCATAGCGCTCGACGGCGCTGACGATTCTGGTCGGAAGCGGAATCTGGTCGCCTTTGAGCCGGTTCGGGTAACCGGATCCGTCCAGCCGTTCATGGTGGTTTCGAATGATCTCGAGCACCTCCTCGGGGAAGCCCGGGAATTGTTTCAGCATGTCGACGGCATGTTGGGGGTGGCGTTGGTATTCCTGCGCTTCGACACGGGACAGCCGGGAACGGTTTCGGACGATGCGCAACGGAATGCGGCGTTCCCCGATGTCGTGGAGAAGGCCGGCCATGCCGATGAGGCGGAGGTCCTCTTCGTCGATCCTGAAATGACGGGCGACCATCATGGACATGGTCCCGACGTTAAGGGCATGCAGGATGCTGGGGTTGTCCAATTGCTCGGCGTCGAACAGGCTGGCCATCGTGCTGGCAGCCTCCGTGTTCGTAATCAACGTGCTGAGTCCGTTGATCATGAGCTTGGCATTGCTCAATCCCTCGACCGAGCCACTGCACAGGTCTTTCATCATCTGTGTGCTACGGTGGACGACTTGCTGGTAGACCTGGTTGGCCAGGCTCACGGCCTGGTGGTAATCGGCCTGGGTAAGTTTGGAGGTGCATGCGGCGGATTGCTCGGCCTGGGCGGGGCTCTCTTCTCGTGGGGACGAGTCCAATGGCGAGACGGAGTCACTGCCGGACGGTGCACCGTCCGATTCGCTGGGGTAGACAAGGACGGATGACAATCGTAGGCCGCGAATGGTGGCCAGTTGGGTTTCGGAGGTGATCTTGAACGCTCTCCAGGGAAACGGATGCTTGAACCAGGAACAGTTCAGATCAACGTACATTCCTACCCGCAGGTCTTCCGGACGGGTCGGGATACCGTTGGTCGCGGACGTGCGGGAGGTGTCACCGGCTGGGTTCGTCAAGGATCTGACCTGCTGCTCGCTGACGGTTTCTGTTCTTGTGCAATGGTGTCCGTACAGTCTTATCGGCACTGGGGGCTTGTACCTTGAGGGGGGGGGGTATGTGGCTGCTACTTAGAAGTGGCTTCGTCGGGACCTGTGGATGAGCCGTGCAGGAAGTAGGACAGCCAGCGGGTAAGGTCCAAGTACTTGATAACACGGGAGGAAAGGCGCTGTCGGGATGCGCGTTGGGCGATGGCTCTGTTCGGGTCGGTCATGAGGTTGACCACGAGCGGGTCGGTGTCCGACTCGGCCGGCGTATAGATCAGAACAAGGGGCTTCAGCCGTTCTTGCCGGTTCACGTTCAACACAAGACCGTAGGCGCCGTTCACGAGCTCAACGATCGTGCCGGGCGGGTAGACGCTAAGCGTTTGAATCAAGGCAACCACAATTTCCCGAGGGAGCGTTCGTTGAGTATGGCGGAAGAGATGCGCCAGGGCTTCGCTCGGGGTGAGGGAACGCTTGGGGTGGTGAGGCTGAACCAATTCGTCATACACGTCTGCCACCATGACGATCTTCGTCAGCAGAGACAGGTACTCGCCTGATACTCGCTGCGGATACCCGGATCCGTCAAGGCGTTCATGGTGCAGCTGAATGATGCGAAGAGCCTCCGTGGGAAACGAAGGGATCTCCTCCAGGACGTCCAATCCCAAGTCCGGGTGACCGGCATAGATGATCTGGTCTTCGGCGGTGAGCGCTCCCCGACGAGCCAAGATTTCCGGCGGAATCTTTCGCTCCCCGACATCGTGAAGGAGCGCTCCAATGCCAAGCACCTTGATATCCTCCGCCGACAGCTCGAGTTGTTGCCCGACCATCATCGAGAGCACCGAAACATTGAGGGCGTGCCGCGCATCCGCTTCGTCCATCTGGAGGGAGTTCATCAAGCCGCTGAGCGAACCGGCAAGGGTTTCGTCGGAGACCAAGGGAACGAGTTGGTTGATTACAGTCTTGGCTCCGGCGACCCCGGTATCGTGGCCGGCCCCAAGTTCCTGGAATGCCCGTTGAAAGTCCGCGCAAGCCTCCTTGCACAGTTGTTCGGCCTCGCGCAGGTCCGACCGGTAACTGTCTAGGCTCTGCGGCTTTGGCGTCTTCGGCGTCGGCGTCGCGGGAACGGAAGCAGAAGGTTCTGCGACGGCGGTCTCACTGTCGACGGCTGGTTCGGAGGGGCCCGCGGCCGGTTCGTCTCCTGTCGTGCCATCGAGGTCGAGCGGAACGTCGGACCGTGACGGATCGACCTGAACGGGGAGGTTCAGCGCGATGATGCGCTCGACCTGCTCCTTGGAGGAGAGCATGAACTGCTGATGGGCAAAAGGGTGGAGGAACCAGGAGCAGTTGAGGTGTACGTACATCCCGACCCGAAGGGCAGGAAGAGGGATGGTACGGAGTTTCGGCGTTCCTTCATCGGTCGCGTTCGCTTCGGCTGAATCCGTCGTACTCACGTCACCCATCCGATGAGAGCCCTGCAAGCCGTTACTTGCGAATGCTGAGGAGTGAGCCGAGCATGGCGTCGGTTGTCGGGACGACTTTGGCGTTCAATTCGAACTCTCGCTGAGCCTGAACGAGGTTCACCATTTCCTCACCAATGTCGACGTTCGATTGCTCTTCGAGTGAAGAGCCGTGGGAGGATTGTTGAAAAATAGATGGGCCGGAACGTGAATCGACCGATGACGAGGCTTGCACGCCGCCATCCCGCGTCTCTTGGAATTCCGTACGGCTGCCCTTAAATTCCGGTGTGGCCACGTTGGCAAGATTGTGGGCGGTCGTGTCGATGCTGCGGGAAAAGGCCGTCATGCCGGAGAGCGCGGTCTGCAGAGCGTTCACCATTCGGCACCTCCTCGTCGCGAGTAGAGAGGTCACCCAGGTAAGGGCGGCCCTACCGGATCGCATACTTTTTCGGCTTGTTTGTGATTAACTTTAGTTTTTACTAAATTTAATAATAACAATGTGATGCATATTAAACATGAAGATATGGATTATCTATGTTGTGGGGATTCCTACGTCCTTGACAGTCGCCGGAGAAACGCCTGGCAAGCCGTCCGAACCCCTGACGGGTCGATTCGGATCTCGCTCCCCAATATGTAGACCAGGTCCGGTCCGTAGCAGGCCGACATCTCAGCGATACGTGCCGGTCCCATCCGTCCGGCGGCGGACGGGAAGATGCTGCGTATCCTTCCCAGCTGGCCCCGACAAGTTTCGGCGATCTGTCGACAATCTGCCGGCGAGATCGGATAGGTCAGTCCGAAGGTCGGGTAAATGGTAACGTCTGCGCCGGCGAGTCGAGGCAGCAGCCCGAAGAGGACATGAGGGGCGATGCCGGAGTTCGGGGACACGAAGTAGGCGCCGAGCGCGGCCGGGTGAGCCAAGATCGGTAGCGCGATTTGCGTTTGTCTGGTCAGTTCGGACAGTTGGTCGAACCCTGTGATGGCCGGGCACACCAGCAGGGCCCCGGCCCCGGCTCGCTGCGCATGCTCGGCCCTTGCGAGCAGGGTCGGCCAACTACCGCCGATGTGGGGAGCGTAGAGACAGCGGGCGCCAGTCAGTTCAGCGGCCTGGGCCACCGCTTCGGCGCAACGTGCTACGCGCTCGTCGAAGGGGCAGAAGGGATGGTTTGCCAAGCCCTGGTCATCCTTCACGATGTCGACTCCGCCGAGTGCGAACTCATAGGCGAGCGAGCTGAGCTGGCGAGGGGTCAGGCCCAGGGGCTTCAATACCGCGCAGACGAGGGGGCGATCGGGCACATGCAGCATGGTACGTAAGCCGCCGACACCGAACCGGGGGCCGCTCCATCGCGGGAGGACTGATTCCGGAAGGAGAATGTCGGTGACCCGCGCGCCCTCCCGCAGGCTGGCGATACCGTAGGCGATGTGCCAGAGGGATTCGATCGATTCGTCGAGCAGTTCGACGGGAAAGGTGAGGACGGCTTCGTGAAGGCAATCTCCCACCGAGTGAAACTCTGTGACGCGTCCCACCAGGTGCTCGCGAATCGGTCCCTGCGGAATGATTTCGTCTATGGCTTCCACCGTTTGCTCGATGCAGAGCAACTCGGCCCGCTTGCGGGCCTCGGCCGGAGTGCCATTGAGACGGTAGATGACCGAGAAGCGGGATCCTGAAAAATCGGCTGCTGAGAGTTCCATTCCGACTCCGCGCACATCAGGCTCCTTCCAATTGCAGTTGCGACGGCCGCAGGGTACCCTATTCCGTCCGAGACCGATAGGCCTTGACGGCCAATCTCCTCAGGCGAAAGGAAGGATAGAGAAGGGAAAGGGGTCTGCAAGTATGACTTCCACAATAACTTTACGTGTTGCGGCGGGGCTGCTGGCCATGGGAGTTGCGCTGACGCCGGCACCTGTATCAGCGGGCCAGATGATCGACTTGACGTATGCGTTGGATGAGACCACGCATGCTTGGCCGGGGAATCTCCCGTTTTCTCGGGAGAGCACGGCATGGGGCGAGACGGCGCGTGGTTATTGGTATGCCTCGGGGCAGTTCACCATGTCCGAGCATGCCGGAACCCATATCGATGCGCCGATTCACTTCGCCAAGGGCCGGGCCTCCGTTGACGATATCCCGCTCGATCGGCTCATGGGGCCCGCGGTGGTATTGGATGTACGCGTGCAGGTCTCGGCCGACCGGGACTACCGCCTATCGCTCCAGGACATTCGCCAGTGGGAATCGGTTCATGGCTCTATACCGGCTGGGTCTCTGGTGCTCTTGTACACAGGTTGGGGGGTCGGCTGGTCGGATCGTGAACGCTATTTCGGAAACAGCGCATCAGGCAACTCCGGCACGCTGCATTTCCCGGCTTTTTCCCGTGAAGCAGTGGAATTCCTGATCACTGCTCGTTCCATCCGGGGGATCGGTATCGATACGGCGAGTGTGGACTACGGGCCATCACAGGATTTCCCGGTACATCAGGTGCTCAACGGCGCTGGGCTCTATGCACTGGAGAACGTTGCCCGTTTGGATCAGGTGCCGGCAACCGGCGCCACGGTCATCGCGTTGCCCTTGAAGATTAAAGGGGGGTCCGGAGGGCCAGTCCGTATTGTTGCAGTCCTGCCCTGATCGACCGTGCGACCACGTTCTCGTTCCACCCGTAGTTGTTTTTAGCTGGTCGTTCAACCGAACTGCCTGAAATCTCAAGAAATACTCCTGCCCACCGATATAGAGAGAACGTCTATTGGGGGATAGGTGCATGTCGCCGAACTCAGGTTTCATACCCTTTGCTCTGCCACCGTCCGGTGGACTCCTACCGGGCGACTATCAATTCTTGCTGGATTCTTTGGTCGAGGCAGTCTTCGTGATCGATCGCCGGGGTGTGGTGACACACGTCAACCATGCCGTGTATGGCCTGATGGGACGGCGGTCGGAGATTGTAGGGATCCGTCTGCACGACCTTCTTGGGTGCGGAGGCCCGGGGCTGCTGCCTGCGTATTGTCCAGTCGATCGTATTCTCGAAACTTCATCCCCACTTCAATCTACAACCCTCTCGTGGGATCGACCCGACGGTGTGTGTGTCGAATTGGAAATGGACGTCAGGCCGAACCCCCATGCGCAGGAGGGGACGGCGGCTTTCGTGATCTGCCGCGACTTGACGATCCAGCGGGAGGCGGAACGGGAAGTACAGCGTACGGCCAAACTGACCGAACAGGCGCCGCATCCGATCGTGGAGTTCGATCAAGACGGCACGATCCTCTACGCGAATGCCGCTGTGATTGGGCTGTTGCACGAAATGGGACACGGCGCGACCGATCCCTCAATCCTGTTGCCGAAAGACCTACCGAGAATTTTGGCCCACTGCGTGAGTTCGGGCGAGACCTTGGAAAAACTGGAGGTCGGCATCGGGGGCCGGCATCTGTCCTGGTCGTTCTTTCCCATCGAACGGACCACGCTGGTTCGGGCCTACGGCCTCGACATTTCGGCTTCGGTGGAATTGAGGAGGGCGAAGGAACGCGCTGAAGAGACCGCTCGAACGAAAGACATGTTCCTCGCGACGGTCAGCCATGACCTGCGGACACCGATGACCGGTGTTTTGGGTTGCGCAGAGTTGTTGCGTCAAGGAACACTGTCGCCTGAACAGCGGAACTACGTCGAAACGATCCAACGGTCCGGGGAAGCGCTCATCGCGCTGGTGAATGACGTCCTGGACCTGTCGAAAATCGAGTCGGGAAAAATGCGGCTGGAAGTGGCGGACGTGGACGTTCGGATGCTGCTGCGAGACGTGGTCCTGCTGCTGTCGGAGATTTCGCGCAAGAAGGGTGTCGCGGTACAAACGGAGGTGGCTGACGATGTTCCTGGCTCCTTCCGTGGCGACCCGATTCGTCTGCGACAAATTGTGTTCAATCTCGTGGGTAACGCCATCAAATTTACCGACCGGGGAGGCGTAGATATTCGAGTGACAAAGCAGCAGAACCCTGACCGACAATCCGACGCCGCTGTGCTTCGTTGGGAAATCTCGGATACGGGCATCGGCATTACGCCCGAGCAGCGCGCGAGGTTGTTTCAACGCTACCAACAGGCCGATGCCTCCATCACCAGGCGGTTCGGAGGAACCGGGCTGGGTTTAGCCATCTGTAAAGATTTGGTGGAGATGATGGGGGGCGTCATCGATGTCGAGAGCGTACCGGGTGTCGGTAGCCGGTTTTGGTTTACGACCAGTTTGCTCCCGGCGATTTCCCGCGCCGTCGATCCGACGATGAGGCGGCCTTCGGAGGTACGAAGTGGCATGCCTGGCCGCAAACTCCTGTCGCGCCCCGCGCGCGTGCTCGTGGTGGATGACAACAACGTCAACCAAGTGGTGGCCTGCAAGTTTCTCCAGAAGCTGGGCTGTCAGGTCGAAGTCGCCTCAAACGGCAGGGAAGCCATCGAGGCGTCCACCCGCACGGAGTACGATGCCATCTTGATGGATTGTCACATGCCGGAGATCGACGGATATGAGGCGACACGGAAAATTCGGCAAACAACCGCTTCCGCACAAAGTCGGCCGATTATCATTGCGCTGACCGGCAGCGTAGCGCCTGATGATCATCAACGTTGTCGCGAATCTGGGATGGATGATGTCCTCGGTAAACCGCTCACCATCATGAACCTGCGGACAAAATTGCTTCAAATCGGCCTCATCGCCGGGTAAGTCTTCCGTGCTACCACGGACGTTTCACCTCTCGCCTCTTCACCGCCTGTGCCCGTTGGGAAGATAGTGAACGGCTATCGCTCGTATATGTCACAACTATTGGATTGTGGGGCCGTGGCGCGCGTATGCTCCGGTGGTGAGGAACAAGGAGGCGGCGATGGACCGGTGTGTGCTGTACAGCGATTTCAATTGTCCGTTTTGTTATGCGATGCATGAGCGGCTCCACGGGACCGGTCTGATCGAGTTAGTGGAATGGCGAGGTGTCCAACATGCGTCCCATCTGGCTGTTCCGATGCAGCGTTGGTCGGGACACCTGGCAGCAGAGTTGCGGCAGGAAGTGGCGATGGTGCGTCGGTTGGCGCCTGAGGTGCCCATCGCGCTGCCGGAGGGAAAGCCCAATACGCGTTCCGCGATCGAGGCTGCAGCTCGTGCATTGCGGATGGATGCCGGCCGGGCTGCGGGGTTTATTCAATCCCTCTATCGGCTGTATTGGCTGGAGGGCAAGGATATTTCCGATCCCGCTCTCCTGCAGGAGGAGGGGCGACGGCATGGCTTTGAACCCCGAGGAATCTCCTCGCCGTCGGCCGAAGACCTGAGTCCGCAGTTGGAGACCTGGGCGGCTGAGTGGGCCGACGCCGATCATGCCGGGGTGCCGTTACTGGAACGGGAGCATCGCCTCATCCTCGCCGGGCTGGTATCAGTGGAACTGCTCCACAATTTTCTGATGCGTCCCTCAGCAGCCCTGTCGCGGTAACAGCTCCAGTTTTGACGTATTCGGCCTTGGGTGCCACGGTTTAAGGACGTTCTGCCCCCGACGCGGAGAGCTGTTCCTTCCAGATGGACCTATCCGTTCGAATCCCGTCCACGCCATCTATTCTGATCGGTGACGAGGAGCGATCCGTCTGCGACCTCACGGGGGCGATTCTGGAGCTGAATGGATTCAATGTCCTTCGTGCCACGATCGGTGGGGAAGCCATGCAGGTGTTCGAGCGGGAGCCGGAACGATTCGGCCTGCTCGTGGCCGACGCCGTGATGCCGGTGATGTCGGGGCCAACCCTCGCTCGACGCCTCCGATCCCGCCGACCGACTCTTCCGGTTCTGTTTGTCTCAGGTCTCGTTTCTCAATACGACTTCGAGGGGGCCCTCGGCGGCTGGTTTCTCCAAAAACCTTACTCGTCCTCGCTCCTGGTCGGCAAGGTTCGCGAGGTGCTCGCTGCCGGACCGCCCTTGATGCGTCCTCCTTCCCGCTGATCTGCTCCCGTCGGTACTGTGATCCCAGGCCAATCCCTGCTCGGTCATTCCTCGCCCGGCGGGTTGAGGGGATCGTGCCTGGGGAATTGTCCCTGGACGGGTTCTGCGGTACGAAGAGGGGGCTGACTTCAGCAGCGGGAGAGGATCTTTTCGTTCTTGGTCCACTGCGAGACGGTGCCGGAAGGATCGGTCAACTCCATGTGGTCCTTGGACGGAAATCGAACAGCGAGCGCCGGAGCCTTGCCTTGCGGGACGACAAGCCGGTACTGATCGCCGTCCTGCTCCAGCCGACCGCTTTGGAGGGTGGCGCGATAGAACTGCGACAGGTTCCCGGTGGTAATCGTCCAGACGAATTCCTCCTGGTGGTCCACGAACTTGGCGGAACCCTCCCAGGTCCCCACGAGTGCCGGCTCGACGGGGGGGAGCCGTTTGACGGCGATCTTGTGCGGCATACCGGTCAAGGCGTGAAACAGGGTTCGGTCAAACCGGCTGGGCGGCTGATTCTTCGGCAACCGCTCCCAATTGATGCTCAGGATTCCGGTGGTGGAGAACGATTCCTTCCCGCTCAGCTGATAGGTGCCGTGCAGGATGTCCTGGAACGACTCGACCTGCCAGCGCCCGCGATCCGCCACCAAGGTGCCGGGCGATAACACGGCCGTGGTCATGGTCCATTCCCCTCGATCCGTAATCGTCAGGTGCCCTTTGCCGAACATCATGCCGACTGGGAGGCACCCGTACCAGTCACCGGCTGATTGAGATGCCGAGGCGGTGAGGCCTGCGCCCATCGAGGCCTGTCCCGGGACAGCCAAACGGGCCGTCAATCGATTCGCTGCCACCTTGGCCAGGTTGGTGACGGCGTCGAGGGGGTTGCCCTGTTTGAGGGGCGACAGCGAGAGCGTCACCAGCGCGTCGCCTTTCATGAACGTGAGTTGAATGCCGCCGACCGGGGAGCGGAAGGTGAAGGCACCGTCGCCGATTCCGGGAATCAGGGTGCGATCCGATTTCATCCGCTCGCTATTGAAGAGGCTCTTCTTTTCTCCCCCGGTTCCGGGCGTCAGTTCCACCAGCACGGTTTCTTGCGGATTCTTCTTGCCGTGGTAGAGGCACTGCTGGTCGTTCTGCCGCTCCCCCTGCATGACGGGAGTACCGAGGGCCAGTTCGATCTCTGCTTCGGTGACCACGAGGCAGGCATTGAGATTGCTTGCCACGAGGTCACTCGAGCGCGAGCAACCCACAGAGAGCGTGAAGGCTGAAATCAGTAGGAAGAGGAGTCGCATCGACGATGGGCAGGCCAGGTGATGGCTCAGTCTAGGGGGGAAGGTGACAAAATAGCAAGTGGCGTCGCATTTCCCGACGTCAGGGCCGAGCAGGGCAGTCCCGTCCTCCCGAGGCGAAAGGGCGGGACTGGGGGGTCATGCCGGAATAAATTTCAGCGCCACGCCGTTGATGCAGTAGCGCAGGCCGGTCGGCGGCGGGCCGTCGTTGAACACGTGGCCCTGGTGGCCGCCGCAGCGGGCGCAGTGGACTTCGACGCGGGTCATGAAGAATCTCGTGTCGGTGCGGGTTTCGACCACTTTGGGATCGAGCGGCTGCCAGAAACTCGGCCAGCCGGTTCCGCTGTCGAATTTGTGTTCCGAGGAAAACAGGGGCAAGTCACAGCCGGCGCAGGAGTAGATGCCTGAGGCATGGTTCTCGTGCAGCGGGTTGGTAAAGGCCCGCTCGGTCTCTTCATGGCGCAGCACCTGATAGGCAAGTTGCGAGAGCTGCTTCTTCCATTCCTCATCGGACTTCACCACTTTCGCGATCGGGCCAATTTCAGTCTTGGCTGGCATAGCGATCTCCTTGGTTCACTGGTGACTGCCGGTCAGTCGATCCGACCACGCCATCCTTACATATGGGTTTACGGAAGGGCAAGGCGGGCGGATGGGGGCGGATGGCCCGTCTGCCTGCTCCGGCGAGGCAGGACCCGCATGGTCCTATCCTGCTTGGCTGCGCAACTTGTTCCGTCCGAGACGGTGTCTGATCGGAATATCGAACGGTGCTGGCCTGTACCTTCCGCAACCGCACCGACAGGCCCATACTCCCGTCGCATGTCGCAGCCGGACGCGCCATCCTTTAGGAGAAGAAGGGAAATAGAGAGAACAAGGAAGGGGATGCCGACTGACCGGGAGTGGAATTGCTAGCGGCGGTTTCGATGTCGCGCAGGAGGCGTTGGAACTCGGCATCGTTGCGGAGTAGGTCGGTGGCGGCGAGGAGGAGGTGATGCAATTCTTCTGATTGACAGCTCAGTGCATAGCGTATATTGTTGCCATATACAGAATAAGGTCCGAGATGACACGACTGCCGGGTGTGGAAGGGTTTAATTGGGACGAGGCAAATCTTGCCAAGAATTGGGAGAAACACCGGGTCACTCCATGGGAATGCGAGCAGGTCTTTTTCAATGTGCCGCTGGTGGTCGCCGACGATCTCACCCATTCTGCGGTGGAGCCGCGATATTACGTGCTTGGACAGACTGATGCCGGACGCCGCTTGTTTATCGTGTTCACCATCCGTAGACGGCGGATCCGCATCATTTCAGCCAGAGATATGAGTCCCAAGGAGCGGAGAACATATCGTGACCAAACTCAAAAAAAGACCGACATTCAAGAGTGAGAAACAGGAAGCTGAGTTTTGGGCGTCGCACGACTCAACGGAGTATGTCGACTACTCCAAGAGCCGTCGGATGGTGTTCCCTCGGCTGAAGCCGTCCACCGAGACGATCTCTCTGCGTCTACCGAAATCCCTCTTGGACCAGCTCAAGACGATCGCGAACAAACGCGACGTCCCGTATCAGACACTGCTCAAGCTCTTCGTGCTCGAACGCGTCCAGGCTGAGTTGCATCACAAACCCGCCAAAGCCTCCTAG
>WBZO01000566.1_pt1 | contig 73826 bp, 59 predicted proteins | sample 5204261 | NCBI WGS metagenome assembly WBZO01 (sample SAMN12412400, study PRJNA552823) | activated sludge metagenome | isolation source: activated sludge from anammox sidestream of wastewater treatment plant... | place: USA: North Carolina | collected 2017-09
CCCCCGCAGCGCACACCATTTCGTCATCGCCGCCGTCAGCGTCGTCTTACCATGATCGATGTGACCCATCGTCCCAACGTTCATGTGCGTCTTCGTTCGATCAAATTTCTGCTTTCCCATGTGATTCCTTCTCCTTCCAAAACTTTTTCAGGCTTTGGCGATAAGAGCCCTCAATGGGATTTGAACCCATGACCCCGTTCTTACCAAGAACGTGCTCTACCGACTGAGCTATGAGGGCCTTTGCCACACGACTACGCGCCAACAGGCGGCTCTTTTCCCTGTCAGCCGTTAGACCTGGTGGGCGGTGAAGGATTCGAACCTCCGAAGGCTTCTGCCAACTGATTTACAGTCAGTCCCCGTTGGCCACTTGGGTAACCGCCCGTGCCTATCTGCTTACATAAAACCGTTGCCGGTTCGAGATCCGCGTAGATATCCATCAACACGGATCGCCAACCATTTACGGAAGCCGACGACGGGAATCGAACCCGTAACCTACCACTTACAAGGCGGTTGCTCTGCCGATTGAGCTACGTCGGCGCGACATATTAAAGTACAGCCTTGGCAAGGCGAAAGGCATTATACCAGAGTGCATTTCACACGGCAAGACTCACCTTAACCCTGCAAGGCGATTTGCCGCGCGGGGTGGGAGTCTATCAGGATTTCGATTAACCGTCAATAGCGCCACAAGCAACGAATCGCATCAACCAAAGCCGCGCGCGCTCCAGACGAGGTACAACGCCACCGAACCGGCTACCGCGGCGTTTAGCGAACCAATCTTGCCGCGCATCGGGATCTGAATCAACACGTCGCATGAGTCGCGTATCAGCGCCCGCATTCCGGCGCCTTCGCTCCCGACTACCAGGGCAACCGCGCCATCCAGCCGCACCCGATCAAACCGTTCTGCCTGACGGCTCCCCTCCAATCCAATCACCCATACGCCAGCTTCTTTCAGTTGCCGGATCGCCTGCGCCAGGTTCACCTGGGCGATCAGCAAATGCTCGCTCGCTCCGGACGATGATCCGACCACGCTTGGGGTCACGCTCGCCGTGTGGCGCAGCGGCAGCAACACGCCGTGTACGCCCACGATTTCCGCCGTCCGCAGCAACGTCCCGAGGTTTTGGGGGTCTTGCAGCGCATCCAGAATCAAAATCAGCGGAGGCTCGCCGCGCTGTTCCGCCAAAGCCAGCATCTCCATCATACTGCTGTAGGGATACCCGCTCGCTTCGAGCGCCACCCCCTGATGATGTTCCTCGATTGATTGGAGGCGTTGTTTGGGCACCGTTTGGACCGACAGCCGGCGTTCGCGTCCAAGCTCGAGGATCTCCGCGAGGCGGCTCTTCGCCGGCGCCCCTTCCGCCATCCAAAGCTGAAAGAAATGCCGCCTTCCTGCTCGGAGCGCCTCGTAAACCGGGTTCCGCCCGGCGATCCATTCGCGCATTGGTTTTCACCCCCGCTTTGAGCCGGGCTCTAATTCTGGCTCGCCTCGATGCGGGCGAAGATCATCCGCCCTGCGGCTGTTTGCAGCACTTTGGTGACGCCCACGCTGGCGCGCGTGTTGATCCGATCGCGCCCGTCCTCGATCACCACCATCGTGCCGTCGTCCAGGTAGGCAATCCCCTGTCCGGCTTCCCGGCCCTCCTGGATGATGTCCACTTCGATCGACTCGCCCGGCAGGAAGACCGATTTGACCGCATTGGCTAATTCGTTCACATTGAGCACAGCTACGCCTTGAAGCTCGGCTACCCGGTTCAGGTTGTAATCGTTAGTCAAGATCGGGCAGCGAAGCTGGCGCGCCAGCACCACCAATTTATCATCCACTTCACGCACGCCCTCGACGTCGATATCGCTGATGCGCACCGGCACAGCCGAATCTTTCTGCAACTGCGAAAGCACTTCCATCCCTCGCCGGCCGCGCTGCCGGCGCAGGGCATCCGGCGAATCCGCGATGTACTGGAGTTCGTTCAGCACAAAGCGCGGGATCAGCAGCGTGCCCGCCAGAAACCCCGTTCGAGCGATGTCCGCAATCCGTCCGTCGATAATCACACTGGTATCCAACAGTACATTTCGCGCAACGCCGGACGCGCTACTTTGGCTGCCCAACTCACCTGCCTCCTCTGCTTCTTCGCCAGCGCGCGCCTGCCGGCGCGCAAAAAACAGGCTGAAGATTTCCTTCTGGCGCATTACAAAGGTGGTCACACCCAGGTAAGCCAGGATGATCACCCCCACAAACGGCAAAATCTGGCTGAACGGGCGCGGGAGCAGCGATAGGGGGAAAGCAAGCAGCGCCGCAATCAACAAACCTACGACTAGCCCCATCAACCCGGCTGCCAGCGTTTGCATGGAGAGTTTCCCAAGCGCGTTGACCAGATAACGCGCCGGGCGCGTGGTCACAAACGGCGTGAGCACCAGCCCAACCAGCGCCCCCAGCAAAGCCAATACGACCGCATACAGATCCAGCGAACCGCCCAGCCCCACTGCCAGATCCTGCCCGATATAAAAGCCCGCGATCGCCATAACGATCATTCCGATAATTCGGAACACAAATTCAATGCCGATCATAATAATTCCTCCAAAAAAAAGAGCGCAAATGGTTGCGCTCGCCCGAGAAACGCCTGCGCGCCGGCCAATCGATTGCCCGGGTGCGATTCTCGATCAAATGAAAAACGGTCTAATGAGTGCTAGAAAAATGATAGGCGCCGAATGCTCAATAATTGACGGAATGATTTCAATTTTCGATCAAGAATCGTCTGATATTGGACTGTAGATTGATTAGTAAGTATTATATAACAAATCTCGCGGGTTAATCATTTGAGGTTTCTCAGAATCGGCGAATAGCCCACCCGAAAATCCTAATAATCCGGAAAATAGCTCACTCGATCCCTACATAACAACTATAATTAGCCAGATTTCATATACGTTATTCACCACAAATTATATTCACTCAGGAGGCATCATGGAGTCTGCTGCCATATCCACACCAGACCTGCTAGAGCCGCGAGAATACAAACGCCGGATTTGGGCATGGACGATGTACGATTGGGCGAACTCAGCCTTTGCCACTACGATTCTGGCGGCTATATTGCCGGTTTATTTCAGCCAGGTTGCCGCATCGACCCTCGCCAGCCCAACCCTGGCTACCTCTTATTGGAGCATAGGTCTTTCAATCTCCTTGCTTTTAGTCGCGGTGGTATCCCCAATACTCGGCACGATCTCCGACATCTCGCGCGGCAAGAAAAAATTTCTGGCTTTCTTCGCCGGCTTCGGGATTGTTGCCACAGCGTTGCTGGTTTTAGTCAGCACAGGCGATTGGATTCTCGCCTCGATCCTGGCTATCGTTAGCCGCATTGGCTTTACCGGCGCCAACACCTTCTACGATGCGCTCCTGCCACACGTGGCAAAACCGGAAGACCAGGATGCCGTCTCGACTCGGGGTTACGCCATGGGCTACCTGGGAGGGGGTCTGCTGCTGGCGATCAATATCGTCATGCTCCAGGTCCTCCCGGGAACGTGGGGGGCGCGCCTGTCATTCCTCAGCGTTGCGATCTGGTGGGCAGTGTTTTCGATCCCCCTGTTCCGGCACGTCCCAGAGCCGCCCGCCGCCACTGAAACGCTACAACCTGGCGAAAACGTCGTCTCCGCCAGTTTCAAGCGCATTCGCGAAACGCTGGGCGATATCCGCCGCTATCGCGAGCTGTTCAAATTCCTGATTTCATTCTTAGTCTATAACGATGGGATCGGCACTATCATCAGCGTTGCGGCGATTTACGGCGCCGAGCTGGGTTTCGGCGCTACCGAACTCGTCCTGGCTCTGCTGCTGGTTCAGTTTGTCGGCATACCTTTCAGCCTGATCTTTGGAAAATTGCCCAGCTCGACGGAAAGCCGTCGTCCTTTTTATTTGATGTTTATCCTGCTCAACTTGATCAGTCTGCCGCTCGTCGGCATCCTGGGCAGCCGCCTCCTCCCGACTAATCTCACGGGCGCAATTGACCCGGCGGCTCTCGGGGCGGACCCGGTGCGCCAGAGCAACCTCGGCCTCATCATCGGCATGATCTTCGCCCTGGAGATAATCTTGCTCGCAATTTCGTATTTTCTGGGCCCGCGTGTGCTGACCAACCTTGCCCAAACATTCGACACCAAGCGCAGCATTCTGCTCGCGCTCGTCATATACAGCATTGTGGCAATCTGGGGCTACTTCCTCAACAGCGTAATCGAGTTCTGGTTCTTAGCCTGGATGGTAGCAGTCGTCCAGGGCGGCAGCCAGGCGCTGAGTCGCAGCATGTACGCCTCCCTGTCTCCGGCGGCGAAAAGCGGCGAGTTCTTCGGGTTATTCGGGGTCATGGAAAAATTCTCGGCGATCATCGGTCCGATCTTATTCGCCGCCGCCGGTCTGCTTTTTGGCAGCAGCCGTCCGGCGATCCTGAGTCTGATCCTGATTTTCTTGATCGGCGGCTGGCTGCTCACGCGCGTGGACGTGGAACAGGGCAGACAGGTTGCGCAGGCTGAGGACCAACAGTACCTCCAGCCTGCCTGAAGCCTGTAACTCGCACGGCATTTAGAATTTCGTCCGACCAAAGTCGTCGTTATACGTTGTATGGAGGCTCTTTGGCAAATCTGACCGGTCAAGAAAGGGCGCGCTACGTCCAGGACATGTTCGAACGCCTCGCCGCGCGCTACGATCTGATGAACCGGATCATGACCCTCGGTCAGGATGCGCGGTGGCGCCGCACCGTCATCCGCCTGGCTGACCTTCCTCCTGGCGGGCGGCTGCTCGACCTGGGCGCCGGTACGGGCGACCTGGCGCGCCTGGCTGTGCAGAACAACCCAGTCAGCCAGGTGGTCGCCGCCGATTTCACGCTGGAAATGATGCGCGTCGGCAGGCGGCACACCCCCGATCCGCTCAGCGAGCGTCTGGCTTGGGTCGGCGCAGATGCATCCCGCCTGCCCTTCCCGACGGGCTACTTCAACGCGGTGGTTTCGGGTTTCTTGCTGCGCAACGTCGCCGACCTTGATATGTGCCTGGCTGAGCAGCGCCGGGTGCTTAAACCGGGCGGGCGTTTTGTCGCGCTGGACACCACCCCTCCGCCAGCCACACCGCTGCTGCCCTTCCTGCGCTTCCACCTGCATACCGTCATCCCCACCCTGGGCGCGCTCATCGCCGGTCAGGCTGAGGCATACCATTACTTGCCCGACACAACCGAAGGGTTCCTCGCGCCGGAAGAACTCGCCGACCGTCTGGCCGCGAGCGGTTTTGTGCAGGTGCGTTTCGAGCGCCGCATGTTTGGCACGATCGCCATCCACTCAGCCCGCAAACCTGAGCGGTAGAATCGAGCTTGGATTGGCTGAAAAAAAACGGCGTCTCATCGTCGGCATTAGTGGAGCCTCGGGCGTCATCATCGGCATTCGCCTGCTCGAGGCGCTGCGTCAGACCGAGGTCGAAACGCATCTGGTGCTCACATCCGCCGCCCACAGCACCATCGCCCAGGAAACGGATTGGAAGGTCGGCGATATCCTCGCCCTGGCAGACCGCGCGTATGACCCCACCGATATTGGCGCCTCCATCGCCTCGGGGTCCTTCACCACCATCGGGATGGTGGTTGCGCCCTGTTCGATTAAGTCGCTTTCAGCCATTGCCAATTCGTACACCGCCGATCTGCTCGGGCGCGCCGCCGATGTAACCCTGAAAGAAGGTCGTCCTTTGATCCTGGTCGTGCGCGAAGCGCCGCTGCACCTCGGTCACCTGGAGTTGATGCAGCGCGCCGCGCGATCCGGCGCAGTGATCTTTCCGCCCGTACCCGCTTTTTATAGCCATCCCCAGAACCTTTCGCAAATCGTGGATCAGATCGCCGGTCGCATTCTGCTCCGCATCGGAATTGAGAATGACCTTTACACCCCCTGGAGCGGCTGAGCGCCCCTCCCGCGATTTAGAAAAAGCCGCCCTGCGCGGCGAACCGTCCTACGTCTGGCGCGCCGGTCAACAGCGCCGGCTGGAGATGATCCTGCGCGCCGCCCAGGAGCGGATTAATGGACGGGTCTTAGAAAATGGCTGCGGCGTCGGCATGTACGTTGACCGCCTGGCGCCGCTTGCAGAGGAGGTGATCGGGCTCGAATACGATCTCGAACGCGCCCAGCAAGCCAGAAGCCAAACGCGCCGCCATTCCAACGTTACGCTCGTCTGCACCGCCGGCGAAGCGTTGCCATTCCCAACCGCCTCGTTCGATCTGATCCTTAGTCACGAGGTGCTCGAACACGTGCGCGATGACCGCCTTGCCGCTCAAGAGATGGTGCGCGCCCTCAAACCCTTGGGGCGGATCGTAGTCTTTGTCCCCAATCGCGGCTACCCATTCGAAACGCATGGCGTTTACTGGCGCGGCGCGTATCGTTTCGGCAACATCCCGCTCGTCAACTACCTGCCAGATCGCTGGCGCAACCGCCTCGCGCCGCACGTGCGCGCCTACACCGCCCGCAGCCTGGCTGAACTGTTTGCCGGGCTGCCGGTTCGCATCGTCCGCAAAGAGATTGTGTTCGGGGCGTATGACAACATCATTGCCCGCCGACCGTCAATTGGAAAAGCGCTGCGGTCCGTGCTCCAATTTCTGGAAAATACCCCCTTCAAATTCTTCGGCTTGTCCCATTTTTGGGTGATCGAAAAAAAAACGCCTGACGGCGGGATGAAACTAAGCTGCCGGCTGGCGGAAATCGTAAATCCCGTCTTGCATCGACCACCTCCGCCCGCATCCGCCGCAGACTAAATACTCCCCCGCCTCTGTCAGCTCGATCGAACCGCATTCAGGGCAGCGGAATAAGCCGCGCGAGGCGTCCTCCGCTGGACGGCTGTCAGCCGACCCGCCCACCGCTTCGGCGCGCACGAAAACGCTTGGAGTAAGCTGCCATAAGCCGCCGCTCCACTGCGCCAACCCATCCAGCCAGACCAGTGTCCTGAGCGGGATGACCCGCTTGATCCACCCGATCCGAAAATGGGACACCGTGAGCTTGCGCTGGATGCCGAAACCGGCTTCACGCAGCCAGATTTCCACCGCGCGCGGGTGAAAGTCGAAGTTCAGTTCTGCAAACTCAACCACATCCAGGCTGAACGGGTTCCACGCCTGACGCCCAGCCAGATAGCGCAAGATCGCCTTGAGGTTCTGCTTGTTGGCATATTCCAGGATGAAAACCCCGCGATCCTGAAGCGTCCGGCGCACCTGGCTCAACGCTAATAGGGGGTCTGCCATGTGGTGCAGCACTCGGATCATGGTCGCCGCATCGAACAGCCCGGCTGCCAGCGGCAGGCGGTAGATGTCTGCCGCAACATAAACATAGCGTTCACTTCGCCCGAGGCGCGCCTGAGCCTGTTGAAGCTGGGTGCGCGAATAATCGAGCAGCACCACCCGCTCATAACCGTTGTAGCGCGCGGTGTTCCGCCCGGCGCCCGCGCCCAATTCCAACAGCAGTTTCCCAGTTTTGGGCAGCAACCTGCGCAGCGCCAGCGCTTCTACCTGGTCCTCGTAGGCGCGCTCCCCTTGCTCCCAAAACGCCGTCTGGTAATTGGAACCTTCGTAATCGCAGATTGGCGGGCGTTCAGCAGACAAAGGTCGTTGCCATTCGAGTCGCCATTTGAGTCGAGGCGGCGCCGCTTAGCCGCTGGATGCGCATCCTTTTCCCCCGTTATAACCCCGACCGAAACCGCGATAGCGGTAGCCCAGCTTGACCATCAGCTCCGGATCGTAGACATTGCGCCCGTCGAAGATCACCGGCTGGCGCATGAGTTCGCGCAGGCGCGACAGATCCAGGTGCTTGAACTCGTTCCACTCAGTGACCATGATTAGCGCATCGCAGCCCTCCGCCATCGCATACGGGTCGGTGAACATCTGCACCTCCGGCAGGAGCGGCGCAGCCGCCTGCATCGCAACCGGGTCATACGCCCGCACAGCCGCCCCGGCTGAGATCAAGCCGTTAGCAATGTCCACCGCGGGCGCATCGCGCATATCGTCCGTGTTGGGCTTGAAAGATAGCCCTAAAAGACCGATCCTCTTGCCGCGCAGGTCGCCCAGCATTTCCCTCATCCGGTTCACCGCCATCGGTCGCCGGTCGTCGTTGATTTCCATCACCGCATAGAGCAGTTGGGGATGGCGCCCTTTTTCAGCCGCCATATACGCCAGCGCCTTTACGTCCTTCGGGAAGCAGGAACCGCCATAGCCCAAGCCCGCGTCCAGGAAAAGGGGACCGATCCGTTTATCGTAGCCCATTCCAACCGCCACTTCTTTAACGTCCGCTCCCAGTGCCTCGCAGATATTGGCAATTTCATTGATGAACGAGATCTTGGTCGCCAGAAAAGCATTCGAGGCATACTTGATCATCTCGGCGGTGCGCAAGTCGGTGATGACGATCGGCGCCCGCAGTGGCAGGTGCAACTGAGCCACTTTCTCGGCTGCGTCCGGATCCAGGGAGCCCAGCACGGTGCGGTGAGGCTGCATAAAATCGCCGATCGCGGAGCCCTCCCGCAAGAATTCGGGGCACGATACAACTGAAAATGGAATTGGCTCACGCTGGTTTTGGCGCACAATATCCGCAACCCAGTCGCCCGTTCCTACCGGCACGGTGGATTTATTAATGATAATCAGCGGGGTTTTCATTGTGCAGGCGACGGTCTCCGCGGCAGCCGCAACATGCCGCAAATCCGCCTCGCCATCGACCCCCGAAGGCGTACCGACCGCAATAAAGACAAATTCTGTTTCTTTCAACGCCTCCTCGTAAGAGGTTGTGAATGAAAGCCGCCCCGCTTTGACGTTGCGCTCCACCAGTTCCTTGAGACCTGGCTCATAGATCGGCATCTTTCCTTTCTTCAGTCCTTCGACCTTTTCTTCGACGATGTCCAGGGCGATCACCCGGTTCCCAAGATCCGAAAAACAGGCGGCAGTTACCAGACCGACATAACCGACGCCAATCACGCATATCTGTTTCATCAAGTTGTACTCCTGAAAAGCTGCATTTTTTATTAACCACGCTAGCGTTCGCGAATCTTACCATAAGAATATTTGCCGAACTGATCCGATCTCTGCTTATGGATTGACATTTCTGTAAGATGACCGTCATCTTGTACGTATGATGTCTGTCACTTGTGAATTGGCTAAAAACAGTCTAAAATATTGTAAATATACAGGTTATAATAGAAATCCAGTTTTATGGAGAAGTAAAAAATGCAGATTACGCGCCAAGCCGATTATGCAGTCCGCACTGTGCTGTACCTGACGAACATAGGTTCAGACCAGCGCGCTGCGACCAGCCAGATCGCTCAGGCACAGCAAATCCCGCCTTCATTCCTGGCTAAAATCGTCTCTCAATTATCCGTAGCTGGCTTGCTGCAAACTTCCCGCGGCGCCCGAGGCGGCGTTTCGCTTGCCCGCCCGCCAGAGCAGATCTCACTGCTCGAGGTCGTTGAGGCGATTGATGGTCCGATTCTCCTTAACGAATGTGTTGCTGGAAACGGCGCTTGCACGTTCAACGATGAATGTCCAATGCAACCGATCTGGAGCGACGCTCAAAAGGAACTCGTCCACCGGTTGAAGACCACAACCTTCGACAGTTTCATCAAGACCAGCCAAAAGACCAGCCATCTGGTACCCCTCGCAGCCTGATTGCCCTATCAGCGCCGCCTCTGCCAATGACCTGAAGCGCGTGTTTCAGGTTATTGCTCTTTAAGCAACCAAGCCAACCGGGTTTCAAGGGCAATCCGCGCTTTCAGACCGCACGCCAGCGCCAGCCTGGGGAGCCCGATACTCAGCTTCAAGGCTCAACATCCCGAATGCGAAGCTGAATTTCGTTCTCGGCGCCTATCTGTTCTCTTGCCAGCCTTCCCTTAGCGTATAATTAGAACAAACAATAATTGGAAATGGAGGTTCCCATGTCTCAACCACGTGTTGTGCGGGCGCCGCGCGGCGTCCAGTTGAACTGTAAATCCTGGCTCACCGAAGCGCCTTACCGCATGCTCCAGAACAATCTCGATCCTGAGGTGGCTGAACGGCCTCGCGATCTGGTCGTTTACGGCGGGAGCGGTCAGGCTGCCCGCAGTTGGGAGGCGTTCGACGCCATCCTCGACACGTTGCGCAACCTGGAAGATGACGAAACGCTGCTCGTGCAGTCCGGCAAGCCGGTCGCAGTTTTCAAATCACACCCCGATGCGCCGCGGGTTCTGATTGCTAACTCTAACCTGGTCCCGCATTGGGCGACCCAGGAGCACTTCGATCAGCTCGCCGCTCAAGGTCTGATCATGTTCGGTCAGATGACCGCCGGCTCCTGGAACTACATTGGCACCCAGGGCATCGTCCAGGGCACCTATGAAACCCTCGGGGCGCTCGCGCGGCAGCGCGGCTGGGGTTCTCTCAGGGGCAAGTTCGTCCTCACCGCCGGGTTGGGCGGCATGGGCGGCGCTCAACCCCTCGCAATTACCATGAACGAGGGCGTCGGGCTGATCGTCGAAGTCGATCCGGAGCGCGCCCGCCGCCGCCAGGAAATCGGCTATGTCGATACAGTCGTCGATTCCCTCGAAGAAGCCATGACCCTGGTGGAAGAAAACAAAGAAAAGCGGACACCCATCTCGATCGGCTTGATCGCCAACGCCGCCGACATCTATCCTGAGCTGGTCGTCCGCGGCGTGATCCCCGACGTAGTGACCGACCAGACCCCAGCCCACGACGTTCACATGTACGTTCCGAGTGACTTGAGCCTGACCGCCGCCGATGAACTGCGCCGCAGCGACCGCGCCGAATACGAACGGCGCGCGATGCAATCCATGGCTAACCACGTCCAGGCTATGCTGGCTTTTCAGCGCGCCGGGGCGGAGGTTTTCGATTATGGCAACAACCTGCGCCAGCGCGCCTACGACTACGGCGTCTCCGACGCCTTCGAATTCCCCGGCTTCGTGCCGGCTTACATCCGCCCGCTCTTCTGCGAAGGCAAAGGTCCTTTCCGCTGGATTGCCCTCTCCGGCGACCCGGAGGACATTTACCGCACCGACCAAGCCGTGGCTGAACTCTTCCCCGAAAACGATCACCTCCTGCGCTGGCTCAAGCTGGCGCGCGAGAAGGTCCCGTTTCAGGGTCTGCCGGCGCGCATCTGCTGGCTCGGTTACGGCGAGCGCGCCAAAGCTGGGCTTAAATTCAACGAGATGGTAAAGCGCGGCGAGGTCAAAGCGCCGCTCGTGATTGGGCGCGACCATCTGGACGCCGGCTCGGTCGCCTCGCCCAACCGGGAGACCGAAAGCATGCTCGACGGCACCGATGCTGTGAGCGATTGGGCGATCCTCAACGCCTTGATCAACACTGCCGGCGGGGCTACCTGGGTTTCATTCCATCACGGCGGCGGGGTCGGGATCGGCTTCAGCCAGCACGCCGGTCAGGTGATCGTCGCCGACGGCACCGAAGCTGCCGCCCGGCGGCTGGAGCGCGTCTTGACCACCGACCCAGGTTTGGGCATTGTGCGCCATGCCGACGCCGGCTACCCCGAAGCCATCCAGGCTGCCAAGAAGCACGGCATTCGGATGCCCATGCTCAAGTAAATCATGCCGACCGCTGCCACAATCGCCCAGTACCGCCTCGAAGACCTGCTCGGCGCTGGAAACTTCACCGAGACCTATCAAGCCTTCGATATGGTGCGGCGCCGGCCGGTCGCCCTCAAGTTGCTGCGTCCGGGCTTGCTTCCAGCCGCTGCGCTGCGCGGCTTCCTAGAGCGCGCCCAGCGCGCGGCGGAGCTGGTGCACCCGCGCCTCGCCTGGGTTTGGGAGGCGGCTGAGGCGCAGGGACGCTATTACATTGTCGAGCGCTTTGTGGGCGGCGAATCGTTCGCCGCCCACCTGCAGCGCTCCGGTCCGCTTCCCTGGGGGCGCGCCCTGCAGGTCCTCGATCAGATTGCCCAGGGCATCGAATTCGCCGAAGAGCGCGGCTGGACCCACGGGCGTGTCACGCCGCACAACATCCTGCTCAGCGCCGACCAGGGCGCTGTTCTGAGCGATTACGGATTGACCAACGCCCTGCGCGAACTCCTGCCCCCCACCGCCGCCGACCTCTACGACGCCGCCTATCTCCCGCCCGAGATGCTGCAGGGGCAGCTGCCCACCCCCCGCGCTGACCAATACTCGCTGGCTTGCGCTTTAGTCGAGATGCTTTCGGGGGAAAATCCGTTTGTCGCCCCATCGCGGGACGAGATTTTGCAGAAAAAGACCGCCGCGCTCGAACAGCCGTTCCTGGCGCTCCAAAGCCTGCCGTTCCAGGCTGGCGAGGCGCTGGCGCGCGCCCTCGCGCCCGATCCGGCAGAGCGTTTCGACAACGCCCTTGACTTCGCCTCCAACCTGGAGCGGGCGATCCGCCTCGGGATGAGCGACGCCGCCGCCCACCAGCGCCACGAGGAGCAACTCAAGCGCTGGCGCGAGATTGAAGAACAGTCCCGTCTGGAAGCCGAGGAGACCGCCCGTCTGGAGGCTTTAGAGCAAGCCCGGCGTGAGATCCAGGAGCGCGCCCGCCTGGAAGCCGAACAGGTCGTCAAGGCAGCTTATGAAGACGGCTTGCCGGGCGCTTCAAATGACCCGCAACCTCTGACCATCTCCGAACGCGCTCCGGCGAACCTCACCCGCGCGGAACGCCCGAGGCGCCGCCGTTCGTCCTGGCCGCGCCTCTGGCTGGTTTACCTGCTCGCGGCGCTGCTGGTGTTCGCTCTCTCGGGCTATTGGCTCAACGCGCGCGGCGCGCTTTTCGGGGTGGGTCAATCCAGCCCGACCCCCACGCTGGTGGAGCTTGCCCCCACCGCGGGCGCGCCGGCGACCTTCACCTCCGCGCCCACCATCACCCCCCTGCCCTCCGATACCCCCACGGTCCGCCCATCCGCCACCGCGACGCCCACCCGCACCGCTACCGCCACGCGCACACCCACTCAGACACCCACATCCAGCCCAACCCCCACCGCCACCAGCCCCACCTCAACCCCTGATCGCCTCAAACCCGACGAATAATCGGTCATGCCTCCCCGAAAAGTGAGGCATTGGCGCGCTGCGCTCTTTTTTAGGGTAAAATTCGAGCCGATGACACTGCCACCCTCAAACCGCATCACCCGCCTGGCGCGCTCCCCACTGGTCTTGATTTTGATCGCCCTGGCAGCGATCTTGCTGCTCACCCGGGTCGGTCCTGTCGAGAAATCCCTCGGCGTCAATATCCGCGTGGTCTATCTGCACGGCGCCTGGGTCTGGGCTTCGCTCGCCCTGTTCATCGCCGCGGGTTTGACCGGGCTGGCTGCGATCCTCGTCCGCCCGCCAGAGCGGCGCAGCGCCGCCGCGCTGCACGCCTGGTCGCGCGCCCTGGGCAGAGCCGGCTTGGTTTTCTGGATCACCTACCTACCCATCTCAATGTGGGCGATGCAGACCAACTGGAACGGGCTCTACCTGGCTGAGCCGCGCTGGCGGCTGGCGCTCATCTACGCCATCAGCGGGCTGCTGCTCCAGATCGGCCTTTCGCTCATCGCCAACCCCTTTTGGACCTCGCTCGCGAACCTGCTCTTCATCTCCACTCTGCTGATCGCCATCAACAGCACCCGCGAGATCATGCATCCGAGTTCGCCGATCCTCTCTTCCGATTCGCGCCTGATCCAGGTCTATTTCTTCCTGCTGGTTGGCGTCACCTTGCTGGCAGCCTGGCAGGTCGCGCGGCTTTTCCTGCGGCTGGATCCCCCTGAGTCCGCTGTCCAATAAACCGGCGGCGTTTCGTTGAACCGTTCGCTGATTTATCAGCTTCCCGCCTTTACTTTTGCCCGCACCGCTATCAACACCATGGTGCGCATGGTCTATCCCTACCTGCCCATCTTCGGGCGCGGTCTGGAGGTCGATCTGCGCCTGCTCTCGTTCGCCATCACCATTCGCTCAGCTTCGGGAGTGCTGGGCCCGGTGCTTGCCTCGGTCGGCGACACGCGCGGCCGCCGGGTCGGCATGCTCTTCGGCGTGAGCTTGTTCACCGCCGGGGCAGCGCTGATGGTCGTCTGGCCCTCCTACCCCACGTTTATCCTCTCGCTCGTGCTTGGGATCATGGCTAACTTTGTCTTCGTGCCGTCCATGCAGGCGTTTCTGGGCGACCGGGTGCGCTACGAACGGCGCGGGCTGGTGTTGGGGTTGTCTGAACTTGGCTGGTCGCTCGGTTACATCATCGGCGTACCGCTTATCGGGCTGTCGATCGAGCGCGGCGGCTGGCGCGCGCCATTCCCCTGGCTGACTGGGGTGGGTCTGGCAATCATGCTCTTGCTTTTTCTGATCCTGCCGGATGACCGCCCGACGGCTGCCCAGGCGAACGCGAGCGTCTTCAAAAACCTGGGCCGCGTGCTGCGCTTCGCCCCGGCGCTGGCGGGTCTGTTGGTCGGCTTCACGCTCAGCGCTTCCAACGAGCTGATCAGCCTGACTTTTGGCGTCTGGCTCGAACAGTCGTTCCAGGTCAAGGTCGCCGTGCTGGCTGTCGCCTCAGCCGTGATCGGCGCCTCTGAGTTGAGCGGCGAGGTGCTGGTCAGCGGGTTTGTGGATTGGCTCGGCAAGCGCCGCGCGGTCATGATCGGTCTGACGCTCAACGCGCTGGCGGCGCTGTCCTTACCCTACCTGGGGGGGCGCAGCTTAGCTGGCGCGCTGACCGGCTTATTCTTCATCTATCTGACCTTTGAATTCACGATTGTCAGCACTATCCCGCTCATGACCGAAGTGATGCCCTCTGTACGCGCCACCTTTATGTCGGTCTACATCGCCGTCATGGCGCTCGGACGCGCCTCCGGTGCGCTCGCCATGCCGTTGCTCTACAACCTGGACGCCGAGACCGTTCCGGCTGGGGGCATCCTGCCCGTCATGCTCGCCGCCGTCTGCCTCAACCTGCTCAGCTTCCTCGCCCTGCAAGGGGTGAAGACCGCCGCAGCCGAATGAAACCCACTCCGAGCGCCGGTCTGCCTCCATCCTAAAGCGGTCAAATCCGGTATAATCTCCTCCCGATGCAAAAACCACACAGAACCTCCATCTTCTCTTCCGGGCTGGCTGCGCTGATCCTCATTCTGTCGACTGCGCCCGTTTTGCTCGCCAGCCTCGCCCCAGCCCGCGCCGCCCCTCCCGCCCAGCTTCCGATCTACACCCCCACCCCGGGTCCCGACGGGCGCATCATTTACATCGTCCAGCCCAACGACACGCTGCTCGCCATCTCGCTGCTCACCGGCGTCTCACTGGATCAACTGCGCGCGCTCAACCAACTCACCGGCGACACGATCTACGAGGGTCAACAGCTGCTGCTTGGCTTGGGCGGCCCAGCCGAGACCACCCCCACGCCTGGACCAACCCCCACGCCCACCCCCATCCTGCCCACCCCTTCCCCCCTGCCCGGGAAAGGCACGCTGTGCATCCTGCTCTTCAACGATATCAACGGCGACTCGATCCGTCAGGAGAGCGAACCTTCCATCCCGGACGGCGCGCTCAGCTTTGCCAACAGCACCGGCGAGGTGACTGAATCGACGCAGACCGGCGCTGGAACGGACGCCACGTGCTACTCCGACCTGCCCGAGGGCAGCTACACCATCAGCGTAGCGGTTCCGGAGGGCTACAACCCCACCACCCAGAACAGCTATACCCTGGCGCTCAAGGCTGGCGACATCACTTACATAAACTTCGGCGCCCAAGCCAACACCCAGACCCTCGCTGAACAGCCCAGCATCCCCGCCCCCGAGGGAGGCCGCTCCCCCTTGCTTGGCATTATCGGTGTGTTCTTCCTGCTGGCTGGGGGAGCACTGGCTTTCTTCGCCGCGCGCACGCTGCGCAGCCGCTGACCCCCCGGAGCGGGGATTAATCGCGCCCGGTCAGCTTGCCAGGTTTTGATACGCCATCCCCAACGCCGCGCTGAAGCGCTCCGGGTTGTATTGCTCCGCCCGCCGCCGCGCCGCGGTTGAAAGCGACTGCGCCACGCTCTCCTCTACGATGACCGTGATGAGCGCCGCCCCCAGCGCCCGGCAGCGCTCGGTTTCTGTCCCGCCCGGCTTCACCAGATAAGCCGCCTCTCCCAGGATCGCATCGCTCAGCGGTTCGTCCAGCCCAACCAGCGGCTTGCCACACGCCAACGCCCGCCGCAGCGGGCTGCCCCAAGCCGGCGAGGCTTCGGGGTGAAAAATGGCGCTGCTGGCGCGGTAAACCGCCGCCAGCGCCGGAAGAGACAGCGCCGGCAGGCAGCGCGCCCTGCCCTCCAGCCCCAGTTCGGCGGCGAGCGCGGCGAACCGTTCGCAGCCCGCCGCGCTCAACCCGACCGCCAGCAGCGGGTAATATTCTCCGATCGGTCCCGCCGCCCAAGTCCACGCCCCCAGCAGGCGTTTCAGCGAGGCTTCCCGCTCCGACCCCTGGTACAGCACAAACGTCTCCGGCAGGTCCAGCGTTGCCAGCGCCCGCCCGTTTGGCGGCGGCGCGGCGGATAGGAACTCCGGATGCACCGCCGCGGGCAGGCTCACCAGCGGAAGCGCGCCTCTCCGTTCGGGCGATACCCGCTGCAGATCTTGGGGCCAGAACAGCGCCGAACCGTGCCTCAGCCCGCCCTCGCCCAAAGCTTCGCGCAGCCGTTCGGCGAAGCCGCGCCATCCGTGCTCTTGACCGGCGAGGCGGTCGCTCAACGCGAGGTCCGCCGGGCTGTACACCTGGCGCAGCCCGCTAAATAAAGCCGCCCCGCTGAAACTGTGAACCAGGTCAGCGTCGAGCCGCTTTGCCAGCCTGGGGAGCCGGCGCTGCTCCCAACCCAGCCGGCTGCGGGGTGTATCTGGAACGGCGTCTTGCGCGGCGATGCAGTTTGGCGGCAGCGGGTGATGCGCCTCTCCCGGAAGCGCTGCCAGCGCCTGTACGCCTGCCGGCGAAGCTTCCAGCAGCGTCAGCAGGTGCAGCGCAGCCGGGCTGTTGGGGCGGTAGACCAGGTCCCACCCGTCGTAAAGCACGCGCGCCATCAGGGCTCGACCTGCGGCAGCTTGCGTTCCAGGCGTTGGAGGAACCGCTCCACGTCGATCACGACGCGCTGGTGAACGCCCTGACCCACCAGTTCAACTTCGTCCCAGGCTTCGACCTTGAAGTCCACCCGGCGACCGTCCACGCCGGTCACCTCGGCGGTCACGCGCACCTTACCGCCCACCGGCGTAGCGGCGAGGTGATGCACATCTACATGCACGCCCACGCTCGAAGCGCCCGGCGGCAGGCGCGGCTGCAGCAGTTCGGTCGCCGTGCGCTCCATAAAACCGATCATGCTGGGCGTCGCCAGCACTCGCAGCGACCCGCTCCCCAAATGCGCGGCTGTGAACCGCTCCTCGACCACGAAGGTCTGCTCGCCCTTCATTCCGACTTCGATTGCATTGTCCGTTTCCACGATCACCTCCTGAGAATAACCACGCGCCGATCCACGCTCACGCCACGCTCCACCAATCTTGACCTTCCCGCAGCCCCAGCGCTTCGAGCCGCGCCCGAATCAATTTTCGGGCGCCGCGCGCCCCCACCCCAGCTAGCAGCGCCGGGTTCTGACAGCTCCCCCAGAGCCGCGGCAGGTCCTCCGGCGCCTGGACCAGCCGCCCGTGGCGCGTTCGCCCGATTTTCGCCGGGTCGATGTCGATGAACGCGGTCAACGGTACGCCCTGGCGGATGAGCTGGCGACCCAGCCGGCGTCCGACCATCCCCGCCCCCCACAGGATCACCGCGTCGCGCCCAATCAGCGGTCCGCGCGTCAGGTAATAAGCCTTCGCCCGCAGGAAGTTCTCGAGCGAATAGCGCGCGTCCGTGCGTGTCAGCCGGTCGGGGCGTTCGCGCCACTCTACCAGCGTTTCCTCCAGCTTGGCAAAGCGGGCGCCGGCAAGATATAGCCGCAGCCACAGGTCATAGTCTTCCGCCCAGCCGTGGTCTTCGTAGCCGCCCAATCGCTGCACCGCCGCGCGGCGAAAGGTCACGCTCGGATGGGGCAGCGGGCTCTCGACGAACATCTCGCGGCGGATCTGTTCGTCGCTCAGCAACCCATTGAGCCACTCGATGTAAACGCGAAAACCCTCGCGCACCTGCCCAGCCGGAAAGCCCGCCACCCGGCAGCTCACCAGGTCGGTCTGCGGGTGGGCGTCCAGGAACGCGGCTTGGAGCTGCAACCGCTGCGGGTGGGAGCGGTCGTCGGCGTCCATGCGCGCCACGTAGGGCGCCCGGCAGGCTTCCAGCCCGGCGTTGAGCGCGGCGATGATCCCGGCGTGTTCCGTCCGCAGCAGCCGGATGCGCCGGTCGCGCCGCTCCCACGCCTCCAACAACGCCGGGGTCGCGTCCGTCGAGCCGTCGTCCACACAGACCACCTCGAAATCCGTCAGGGTCTGACAGGTCAGGCTCGCCAGCGCCTCGTCCAGGGTAGCGGCGGCGTTGAAACAGGGCAGCAGCACCGATACGCTCGGCATAGCCCGATTCTACCTGAAAGCCGGGACCGAACGGATACAATGCTCTCTTTGCGCGCATTGGGTCTATAATTAAAGCCGACCATGCAACTACCTGCACGCGATCGGGTCTGCCTGACGGATGGGGCAATCACCCTGCGCCCGGTTCGGCTCGAGGACGCCGAAGAGTTCGTCGAAGCCATCAACGAATCCCTGGCGGAGCTAAAACCCTGGATGTCCTTCGCTCAGGAGCCGGCGACGCTGCCCGGCATCCGCGCCTGGATCGAGGCGCAGCCGGCTTTCTGGGAGCGCGGCGTCAATTTCGCCTTTGCCGTTCTGTCAGTTGAAGACGCCGAAGGAAAAACCACCCTGCTGGGCGGCTGCGGTTTCAACGCTTTCAACCCACTTCACCGCCTGGCGAATCTGGTCTACTGGGTGCGCACTTCGCACAGCGGAAGGGGGATCGCGACGCGCCTGGTACCGCTGCTGGCGCGCTTCGGGTTTCAAGACTTGCAGCTATCCCGGATCGAGATCGTGGTCGCAACCGGCAACCGCGCCAGCCTGCGCGTGGCTGAGAAAGTCGGAGCGCGGCGCGAGGGTTTGCTGCGCAACCGCATCCTGATCGGGGAGACCCTGCAAGAAGCCGTTATGCACTCTTTGATCCCAGGTGATTTCGACCCGGGGCGCAAATAACCGGCACATCAACAAAGCCGGATTGCGGGAAATTGAATATAATAATCAAGTTGGAATGAGCGTGACGTTTACACACAGGCGATCCCCGGATCGAGCAATTGCAAATTGTATCGTTTCAAAAACAAGGAGGTTCTCGTGAGCTGTAAAGTTACCTGGCTCGGTCATTCAGCCCTCGCGATCGATACCGAGGGGTATAAACTACTCGTGGATCCGTTCCTGCACGACAACCCGTTCGCCGCGGCGGATCCGGACAAGGTGCAAGCCGATTTCATCCTGCTCTCGCACGGGCATTTTGACCACGTCGGCGATACAGTTGCCATCGCCAGCCGCACCGGCGCGACGGTGATCGCGAATGTCGAAATCGCGGGCTGGATCTCGAAACAGAACAACATCCAGACGCATGGGCAGCAGCCCGGCGGCGGATACATGCATCCCTTTGGCTATCTCAAGCTCACCCTGGCGGTGCATGGTTCGATCCTCCCGGATGGCTCTTACGGCGGACTGGCGTGCGGTTTTCTGCTCACCACCCTCGCGGGCGAGAAGGTGTACATCGCCTGCGATACGGGCTTATTCAGCGACATGCGGTTGATCGGCGAAGAGGGCTTGCAGCTTGCCATCCTTCCGATTGGCGACAACTTCACCATGGGTCCCGACGACGCCCTGCGTGCGGTGCAGCTGCTGGCGCCGCAAACCGTGGTTCCCTATCACTACGACACCTGGGGACTGATCGCGCAGGACCCCCAAAAATGGGCGGGGCGCGTCGAAAAGGAAACCCGCAGCAAGGTGAAGGTCCTTAAACCCGGCGAAAGCATCGAAATCTGACGCCCGGTTCAGGCGACCGGGCTGCGCTTTCGCTAATCCTGCGCTTTTTCCAGTTCGTAATCCGGCAGAGGGCTCTTGCGCGCGTCGACCTTGACCATCTCCCCCCGCCGGATCTGGAAGCGATCAAAATCGCGCGCTACCCAGGCGCGCGGGAAGACCGCGCGGGCTTCCGCTAACACGTCCCGCTCGCGATAGCGCCGCGAAAGATGGGTCAGGATCAGTTCGCTCACCTTTGCGCGCTGCGCCAGCGTCGCAGCCTGCCGCGCCGTGAGGTGGGCAAATTCGTTAGCCATCGCAAGCTCTTCTTCCAGGTAAGTAGCTTCGATCACCAGAGTGTCGGCGTTCTGACAGACCGCCTCTAAGTCCTCGGTGCGCCCCACATCCCCCACATGCACCAGCCGCGTGCCGGGCCGTTCGGGACCCAGCACCTCATCCGGTTGGATCACTCTTCCATCCGGCAGCGTCACCGCCTGCCCGTTCACCAGGCCGCGCCGCCAGGGACCCTGCGGGATGCCGAGCGCTTCAGCCTTCTCGGCTAGAAAGGGGCGGCGCGGCGCTTCTTCGAACAGAAACCCAAACGAATCGGGGCCGCGATGATAAACCCGAAACGCGCGAACCCGAAAATCCCCCGCCTCGAAAATCAGCCCCGGCTCGATCGCCTTGAGGTCGATTCGCATCGGCGGGCGGGCGCCGCGCAGCACGACCCCGTACAGCAGATCATGGATGCGCTCCAGCGCCCATTCGCCAGCGTAGATCTCGAGGTCTTCGATCGTCTCCCAGCGCGAAAAAGTCGATAACAACCCCGCCAGCCCGAGGATGTGATCGAGATGCCCGTGGGTAATCAGAATGCGGTTCAGGCGCTTGAAGCCCAGACCCGACTGCATAATCTGACGCTGAGTGCCTTCTCCACAATCGACCAGAAAGCGGTATTCGTCGTGCATCACAATCTGCGCCGACAGACCGCGCCGGGCGGATGGCGCTGATGCGGAGGTCCCTAGAAACACAATTTCAAACAAGCTGCACTTATTCCGAAGTGGATGTTGCAGCCGCAGGGCTACCATGCAATTGTACCCCATGTTCCGCCAGCGCTTGCCAATAAAAAGGGCGAACAGACCATTTGTGCTATAATCCTCAGCGAACCATGGCTGCCACCAAGAAATCTTCCAATCAGACGAAGAGCAAGCCCGCCTCAAAGACCCCCTCAGCGCGCCCGAAAACCTCCCCTCAGGCGGGCAGCCATAAGGCGCATAAATCCGCCGGCGCCTCACCCAGCCGCGGCGGGCGCCAGCCGCACGGCAAGCCAACTCCTAAAACTGCGATCCCGAAAAAGAAGAGCCCGGCTGCTCCGGTGCGCGCCGGTCTGTCAATCGATCAAAAACTCGATATCCTCGGCATCGTGATGGCTTTGCTGGGCTTGCTCACTCTGTTGAGCATGCTTTCGCCGCTCCAGGGCAGCCTGACCGGCGCCTGGGTCGACGCAATTGGCTTGGCATTCGGCTGGGGGCGCTTTGTCTTTCCGTTGATCCTCCTCGCCGGGGGGTTGTGGTTCATCCTGCGCAGCTTTGAGCGTATTCCGCAGCTCGCCGTCGAGCGGCTGGTGGGTTTCATCCTGCTGTTTTTCAACCTGCTGGCGCTGGTGCATTTCACCGCTATGCTGATCCGGGACGCCCCGGCGATGGAACTGGCAGCTCAGCAGCAGGGCGGCGGGTACGCGGGCGGACTGACCGCCGGCGCGCTGGTTGCCTTCCTGGGACCGGGCGGCGCAGCGATTGCGCTGGGCGCGTGGCTGCTGATCTCCCTGGCGCTGTTGCTCGACATCACCATCGCCGAGCTGCTTCACGTCTTTACGTCTGCGATCGAGAACGTCCAGGACTGGTGGAGCGATTTGCGCCAAGAACGCCGGCTCAAGCAGACCGGGTCCGCCATCTCGACTTCCGAATTCTCTACGAATATTTCAGCTTCGTCTTCTCCGATTTCGACCGCCGCGGCTGGATCGGCAACGCCGTCGTTTCTGTCCCAGCCGCTCCAGTCGGGGCAGGCTGAGGCGGCGCTCCAATGGACGCTCCCGCCGCTGCAAGAGATCCTCGACGCGGGCAGCGAAACGGTGCAGAGCGACGAGTCGGATCGGCAGCGCGCCTATGTGATCCAGGAAACGCTTGCCTCCTTTGGGGCGCCGGGGCGGGTGGTCGAAATCAACCGCGGGCCCGCCATCACCCAATTCGGCGTCGAACCGGACTTCATCGAGTCGCGCGGCGGGCGGATGCGCGTCCGGGTCGGCAAGATCGCCTCCCTGGCGGACGATCTGGCGCTGGCTCTCTCAGCCCGCACCATTCGCGTCCAGGCGCCGGTGCCCGGCAAAGGGTTTGTCGGCATCGAGGTGCCCAATGAAGAGATCACCCTGGTGGCGCTGCGCGACCTGATCGAGAGCGAAGCCTTTAAGCGGCTTAAATCTCCGCTGCGTTTCGCGCTGGGTTTGAACGTCTCGGGCAACGCCGTGGCAGCCGACCTGAGCAGCATGCCCCATTTGCTCATCGCCGGAGCCACAGGATCGGGAAAGTCGGTGTGCGTTAACGCGCTGATCTGCTGCTTGCTGCTCCACAACACGCCCAACGACCTGCGGATCGTTATGGTGGACCCCAAGCGGGTCGAGTTGACCGGCTACAACGGCATCCCACACTTGCTTGCGCCGGTCGTGGTGGAATTGGAGCGCGTTGTGACCGTATTGCAATGGGTCACGCGCGAGATGGACATGCGCTACCGTAAGCTGGCAGAAGCCGGGTGCCGCAACATCCAGGAGTACAACGCGCGCATGGTCGCCCAGAGGGAAAAGAAGATGCCCTTCCTGGTCGTGATCATCGACGAACTGGCTGATTTGATGATGCTCTCCCCGGATGAGACCGAGCGCACCATCACGCGCCTGGCTCAACTGGCGCGCGCCACTGGCATCCATTTGGTGATTGCCACCCAGCGCCCCTCGGTAGACGTGGTCACCGGCTTAATCAAAGCCAATTTTCCGGCGCGCATCGCGTTCGCGGTGGCATCCGGGGTTGACAGCCGGGTCATCTTGGATCAGCCGGGCGCCGAGCGGCTGCTCGGGCGAGGCGATATGCTCTTTCAGGCTCCCGACGCGCCGGCGCCCGTGCGTCTGCAGGGCGTTTTCGTCTCCGAGGTCGAGACGCTCAAACTGGTCACGTACTGGCAGAGCTTTGCCGGCTTGATCCAACCCGCGCCGAGCACAGCCGGCGGCGCGCCAGACGCTCCGCTCGCTGGTCTTCCGCTCAAACAGATCCCGCTTTGGGAGGAGATGGAGCAGGACAACGCCGACCCAATGCTCAAAGAGGCGGTCGATCTCTCGCGCCGCCAGGGCCGGGCTTCGATCTCCATGCTTCAGCGCCGCCTGCGCATTGGTTACACCCGCGCGGCCCGGCTGATCGAGACAATGGAAGAACAGAGCATCATCGGTCCTCCAGACCCCGGCACCGGCACGCGCGAGATCCTGGACTACGGCCCAACCGCCCCTCCCGCAGACGAAAACTAACCAATCAAAAAGAGACCTCACAGGATGCGCCGATCTTCAATATTCCCCTTTCCTCCGCTTACCCTGATCTTCCTATTGAGCCTTGCGCTGTTCCAAACTGCCTGTCAAAGCGGGTCGGCGGCTGCGCCCGTGGAGCGTCAGGTCAGCCCGGAAGTTATCACGCTTTCGACTTCTTCCCCTACCCCTGCCGCGATCCCAGCCACCCACACCACCACGCTCCTGCCCTCGTCCACGCACACGGCTACGCTTCTGCCCCCATCCACCGCCGAGGCATTGCCAACCGCCAAACCTAGCCTCACGCCCAGCCTGACCCCAACCGCCGAGCCGCTGACCACCACGCTGATCTTCACCGGCATCATCGTGCCGGCGCGCTGCGTCCAGGCTAAGCTGGACGAAATCGGCAACCCCGATTACCCCTACGAAGAAGTGCGCGAGACACTCTCTGCGGCGGACCTGACCGTGGGCGTCTTTAATGCCACCATGTCGGATCGGGTGGAACACACCGGCTGCCTGACCACGTGGCAGCTTGTCGGCAGCCCGGACAACGCCGGCGCCGCAGCCCGGGCGGGTTTCGACCTGATGGGAGTCGCGACCAATCACATCAAAGACTGTGGACTGATGAAATCCTGGTGCGATTACGCTTTCTTTGACACGCTCGCCAACCTGCAGCGCGCCGGCATTCAGACCGTGGGCGCCGGCGCGGACCTCGAGGCGGCACTCCAGCCGGTTGTGTTTACGCGCAACGGCGTGCGGTTTGGCTTCGTCTCGCTGGGCGACAGCAAGATGGACCCGGTTGTTTTTGCGGGTGAAGACCACCCGGGCATCGCCCACCTGATCCCGGAGAACATGAAGCGCGCAATTGAACTGGCGCGCCAGTCAGCCGATGTGGTGATCGCCATGCCGCATTGGGGTTCGGAGGACATCGCCATCCCAAACTGGAACCAGCAGCAACAAGCCCGTCAGTTGATCGAATATGGCGCAGACCTGATCGTCGGCAATCACACCCACGTGGTGCAGGCGATCCAGGAGTTGGACGGCGTGCCGGTTTTCTACGGGCTGGGAAACTTTGTGTTCGATCAGGGGCTGCGCGACCACCGTCAGGGGATCATCTTGCTGGTAGACTTTAAAGGCAGCCAGTACCTGGGTTACCGCTTGATCCCCACACACACCGACGCCGACGGCCGCGTCCACATCGCCGACCCCGAAGAGGCGGCTGAGATTCTCGAGAGCATCGCTCGCTCCAGCGCTGCCCTGCCCTGACCGGGTTCCTGATCAGATTCAAAGAGCAGCACACCTGCCCGCCGAGTCCGCCGCACGCTGAATAGGGCGGTTGAACCTGAAATGCAAACGCCGCCGCAATCGACCCCTCAACAGCCGGGGCGCGTTGCGGCGGCGTTCCAGGTCGGGATTCTAGGGTGTGGCGCTGGGAGCGGCTGGCACTCCGGGAGTGATCGCGGTCGGCACAAGCGTGCCGTTCACCTGGAATACGACGGTTGGCACTTCGGTCGCGGTCGGCGCCGGCGTGACAATATTCACCCGGATGATCAGCATCTGCCCCGGAAAAATCGAGTTCTCATTTTCGATTTTGTTCTCTTCTTTGATGTCTTCGACGGTGCTGTTAAAGCGGGTGGCAATCGCGCCGAGAGAATCGCCTAACTGCACCCGATATTCGATGCGCGTCCCGCGGCCGATGTTGGTTGGCAGCGGCGTAGGGCTCGGTAGTTGGGTGTCCGGCGCCGGGATGATCAGTTTGTCCCCAACCCGGATCCCCGGTGAAGCCGGATCCAGGTTGTTCACCGCGATCAGCACCAGCAGATCCACCTTGAATTCCTGGGAGATCGTCCAGAGGCTGTCGCCCTCCTCGACCTGGTAAACAAAGGGACCGGATTGGGTCGGAATAGCCGTCTCCGTTGGGGTCTCGGTAGGCGGAAGCGTTTCAGTTGCGGTGGGGCTGGCGGTCGCGGTCATCGTCGGCGTAGCGGTTTCAGTGGGCGTCGGGGTGGGTGACGCAAACAAAGCGATGGAGAATTTCGGCGTTCCAGAACCCAGCAGCCAAAAGATCAGGATAGCCGCGCCCGCGATGAGCAGCACAGCTGTCACGCCAAGTAACAGCGGCGCCCGGCGAGCCGCTTGCTGCCTTTTGCGATAGCTTTCAATCACATTTTGGGCGCTTTCTTTTTCGCTCATAATTTGTTCTCGTCCATTCCTTTCAGTTTGATTCTACACTATTTTCGACCGCTTTAGGGGGTATGGAATAGCTGCCGTTCAAGGCGCCCATTGCGGCGAAAATCCACCCTGGATCAAGCTGGTGGACTGGTTGGAAGCCAAATCGAGCAGCCAGATTTCCGGCGGCTGGCTCAGCGCGCTCTGGTCAAACCGCACATAGACGAGCTGATCGCTGGCAGGGTTCCAGGCAAAATCGAAATGATTGTAAACCGCCACATCGGTCATCTGGCGCGCTTCCCGGCTGACCGCCTGCGCAATCCAGAGCTGGCGTCCCGGCGTCCAGTTCTGAACGTCCAGGTATTTGCGGGCAAATGCCAGAAAATTGCCATCCTTCGAATAAGCGGGCGCGGTGTCTTCGATGCCTTCTCCGGGGGTGAGGTCCTGCGTCTTCTCACTGTGAAGAAAGAAAAGGATCAAATGGCTGTCTGCTAGCGATTCTAGACCGGAAAGCTCTGGAGAGATGTTTGCCCCCAGATAGATGATTTCGGGCGCCAGAAAAGCCTCGCCATCCGGGCGCCAGGCGCCTTGCTCGCCGGTTCGATTTGGAAAGCGCGCCTGCACACCCTTGCCCGGCTCGCTAAAAAGATAAGCTGAAGCGTCGCGGTCGTACACCGCCAGCACGCCCCGGCTCGACCAGGCTGGCAATATCGTCTGGTGATCCGCCAGCCCAGCCAGAAATGCGGGTTCGCCGTCAGCCGGCTGGAGGGGCAAAACCCATACCTGCGGCGCTTGCGACCCGGCGCCCCCAGGCAGCGCGCGGCGCTCATACGCCAGGTAGCGCCCGGCTGGCTCCAGCGCCAGTTCGCTGCAAATCGCTTGTTCGCACTCATAAACAACCTGAAAATCTGCCGCCGCTTGCGAACCTGAGCCTTTTCCCGTATTGTCGCTGGTCACCACTTCAGTCGAGAGGTCCATCCGGTAGATCACGCTGCCCTCCGCCCCGCGCCGGACGCTGAGATAAACCGCCTGCCCCGCGCCATCGACCGTAAAATCGAGCACGCCGGCTTCGAAGCCGGTCAGCGGCGCGCTTTGGGCGCGGACGGGGTCATACCGATACAGGTTAGCCGATCCAACCGCTGGAAAGAGATAGAGGATCTGCGGCAAACGGATCGAAAAAGACCATGCGCCCTCCTCGCGCAGCCTCAACCACGGGAATGACCGGGCTGGCGCTCCAGCCTCCAGCCGGACGCGCACCGTCCCGCCAGCGAGCCAGGCTTGCTCGGGCGTGAAAATCAGTTGGCTGCCTTCCCAGGTATAAGCCCCTTCTATGGGCGGGTCGAAGCTCAAGCGCGCTTCTGTAGCTGCGCTGTCCAAAGGCTGCGAGAAAGTGATTTTCACCTGCGCCCGGGCAGGAACGCCCTCGGACCCATCCGCAGGCAGAACTTCCAGAACGCGCGGCGCCCCCCACACAAAGACTGATACCGCTGCTAAAATTGCCAACGCCCCCACTAACAACCCAACCTTCAGCAGGTTACGCATAACGCAAATTATATCCAATTGAGTGGTAGAATGAGCGGCGTGAAACGCTGGCAATTCTGGCTGGGGTTAGTCATCAGCCTGGTATTTCTCTACATCGCGTTGCGCGGCTTGCATCTGGACGAGTTGAGCCAGGCGTTCCAAAATGCCAACTACTGGTGGCTCCTGCCCGGCGTCGCGGTGTATTTCGTCGCCGTGTGGGCGCGTGCCTGGCGCTGGCATTATTTGCTAAAACCCCTCAAATCGATCTCCACCAGTGAACTGTTCCCCACCGTAGCCATCGGATACTTCGGCAACAACATTCTGCCAGCCCGCGCGGGCGAACTGCTGCGGGCAGTGGTGCTTAAAAAGGATGAGGACATCCCTATCTCTGCTTCGCTTGCTACGATCATCGTCGAGCGCGTCTTTGACGGCGTGGTCATGCTGGGGTTTATCTTTATCAACCTGGCTGAGCTCGCGCTGCTGACCACCAGTTCGGGTTTTGTGGGCGATATCCGCACACTTGCGCTCGGCGGCACCGTAATTTTCATCGGCGCCCTGCTGGTGTTTCTGGCTGCCGCGATGTACCCCGGGCGCGCTCAGGCAATCCTCGCCGCGTTTGTGAGCCGGTTCTTGCCGGAGCGTTTCCGCGAACCCATTCTCGGGTTTTCCAACCGCTTCTTGGGGGGTCTGGCGGCGTTGCGCTCGCCGCGCGGCGCGCTGATGATTTTCCTGACCTCGGTGGTGATCTGGCTGCTCGAAACCGGGAAATACTGGTTCTTGATGCACGCCTTCCCGTTCCGGGTGAGCTTCTTCGCGCTGATGCTGATGAACGGCATCGTCAACCTGGCGACCACGATCCCCTCGGCGCCCGGTTATGTTGGCACGTTCGACGCCCCGGGGATCGCCGTGCTTCAGGCTTACAACGTCCCCAAAGCGACCGCGGCTGCCTACACCCTGGCGCTCCACGCCGCCCTCTGGCTGCCGATCACCGCCTTGGGCGGCTATTATATGTTTAAAAAAGGCATTCACTACAGCGCAGAAATGGAAACCCTCAGGGCGGAGGCTTGATTGAAGAAAAAAATCGCGGTCATCGGCGCCGGGTTCGGCGGTTTGTCAGCCGCATACGACCTGGCACAGGCGGGGCACGATGTGACCGTGCTCGAAGCAAGCGCGCAAGTCGGCGGGTTGGCGGCAGGTTTCAAGGAGCCGGAATGGGACTGGTCGGTAGAGGAATACTATCACCATTTTTTCGCCAGCGACCGGCACCTGCTCAACCTGGTTGACGAGCTCGGCTTGCACAGCCGGGTGGTTTTCGAACGACCGTACACCGTCATGTATTACAACGGTCGCTTCTACCCTTTCGACTCGATCCTCAAGGCGATCCTCTTTCCAGGCCTCGGCTGGGGGATTAACAAAATCCGCTTCGGCTTGGTGGGTCTCTACCTCAAACTGACCAGCAACTGGAAAACCCTGGAACAATACACCGTCGCCGAATGGATGCGCCGCTGGGCGGGCGATCAAGTCTATGAGCTGATGTGGCAGCCCCTGCTTTTGGGGAAATTTGGCGAGCGCTACGCCGCCAAAGTGAATATGGCGTGGATGTGGGCGCGCCTCAAAGCCCGCACAACCCGCCTGGGCACGTTCCAGGGCGGGTTTCAAGCCTTCGCCGATTTGCTTGCCGAGCACATCCAGCAGCTTGGCGTCGAGATCCAGCTTTCCACCCCCGTAGTGCAGATCGACTCCCTCCCGCAAAGCGGGTTGATGATCGAGACGGCGCACGGCGCAGGGCGCTTCGACCAGTGCCTGGTCACTACCTCCCCCGCGCTCCTGGCGCGCCTAGCGCCCAGCTTGCCCGCGGACTACCTGCGCGGCTTGCTCGAACTCGAGAGCATGGGCGCGGTTGTGATGATCCTGGCGTTGAAGCATCAACTCTCCGAGCAAGGTTATTACTGGTACAACATCCCCAAGTCGGCGGGCTTCCCCTACCTGGCGCTGGTTGAGCATACGAACTTCGTCTCAGCGGAGCATTTCGCGGGCGAGCACATCGTCTACATCGGCGATTACCTGGAGACCGATCACGAATACTTCCGCCTTTCCCAGGAAGAGCTGTTGGAGCGCTTCCTGCCTTCCCTGACGCGCTTCAACCCGTCTTTTTCCCCGGACTGGATCCGCAAAACCTGGCTCTTTCGCACCAATTACGCCCAGCCGGTGCCGCTCGTGAACCACTCAAAGAACATTCCCCCCATTCAAACCCCGATCCCGGGTTTGTTTTTTGCCAGCATGAGCCAGGTTTATCCCTGGGATCGCGGCACCAATTTTGCGGTCGAAATCGCCCGCCGCGCGGCGCGCCTGATGCTGACGGAAAACGGTCAAAGCTAACGGAAAAGTGACCGCTCAACGTTGTGAACGGCGGCGATCTCGTCCGCCTGAATAACCAAATCGATCCACAGGAAAATTCAATGAAACCCGAATTTTACGCTCTTCTCACTGCCATGGCTTGGGGCATCGGCGGCTATTTCGAAAAGAAAGGGCTCCACCTGGGCAACCTCGCGCCTCAAATGGGAATCACAATCCGCACGGCGGTCGCCCTGGTCATCCTCGGCGCAGTCAGTTATCCGCAGTGGAAAACATTGCCGCAGGCTGGCGGCAAAGCCTTGCTGATGCTGGCGATTGGGGGCGGCGTGGTCGCAGGTTCGCTGGGCATGTTGTTTTTTTACACCGCCTTGAAAGGCGCGCCGCTGACCCGAGTCATGCCGATCGCCTTCACCTCGCCCTTGTTCGGGGCGTTGATGGGCATTATTTTGGGCGGCGAACCGCTCACCTGGAAAAGCGTTGCCGGCACCCTGCTGACGATAGCCGGCATCATTGTGCTGACAATTTGATGACAATTTGAGATGAAAAACTTCTGGGAAGATCTGGATGAAACCGTGCGCTCCATGCAGGCTGCCTGGGGCGTGCCGGGGCTGGGCGTTGCGATCGTCAACGGCGATCAGATTGTTTATGCGCGCGGCTTTGGCGAGCGCGCGCACGGCAAGACCGGCTCGGTCGATGCGCATACGATCTTTGCGATCGGCTCATGCACCAAAGCCTTCACTGCCACCGCGATCGGGATGTTGGTTCAGGAAGGGAAGCTCGCCTGGGACGATCCGGCGAACCAATACCTGCCGGATTTCCAGCTTTTCGATCCGGCAGCCACGCGTGAGATCAGCGTGCGCGACCTGCTCTGCCACCGCAGCGGGCTGGCAACTTTTAGCGGGGACTTCATGGGTTACGGTTCGAGCTACACCCGCGAGGAGGTTCTGTGGCGCGTGCGTTTCATCCCACCCGCGTTTCATCTGCGCGGCGGGTTCGGCTACTCCAACCTGATGTTTCTGGCAGCCGGGCAGATCATCCTGCGCCTTTCGGGTTTGAATTGGGAGGACTTTGTCCGCACCCGGCTGATCGAGCCGCTCGGCATGAAGCGCACCACCACCGGCGTGGATGAGCTGGCGGGGATGGACAACGTTGCTCAACCGCACGCCCTGGCGGGCAACAAGCTCATCCAGGTGCCTTACGTAAAGCTGGATGCTCATGCGGCGTCGGGCGGAATTAATTCATCCGCTCATGATATGGCGCTTTGGCTGCGCTTCCAGTTGGCGAACGGTCAGTGGGACAAAAGCCAATTTGTCGATCCAGCCATCCTCGAGGAGACGCGCCTGCCGCACACCCTGATCCCCATCGACGCTGACGCCCGCAGGTTGATCCCGCGGCGTCATTTCTCAGCCTACGGTCTGGGATGGGGGTTAAGCGATTATGGCGGACGACTGGTCGTCAGCCACACCGGCGGCGTGGACGGCATGCAGTCGCTGGCTGCCTTTCTGCCGGAAGAACGGCTTGGTCTGGTGATCCTGACCAACCAACTGCCATCCAGCTTGAGCTCCGCCTTGTTTTATCACATTCTGGATGCCGCCCTGGACTTGCCGCGGACCGATTGGCAAACCGAGTTTCTCGCCCAGGATCGCAAGAAAGCCGAGGCGACGGCAGACGCCCGCCGGAAGCTGGAAGCCAGCCGCCAGGCTGGCGCCCCGCCCAGCCTTCCTCTAGCCAGCTACCTTGGAGAATACACCGACCCTATTTACGGCAAGCTGAGCGTGGCAATGCAAAACAATCAGTTCGTGCTTCAGCCGGAGGGGCACCCAAACCTGAAGGGCACGCTGGAACACTGGCACGCCAACACATTTCTGTGTACCTGGTCCTCGCCGACTTACGAGCAAAGTTTCGTCCACTTTTCAATCGGCATGGATGGCAAGGCTTCCAGCCTGCGCTTCAAGGTGGCTGAGTTCATCGATCCGCTCGAATACGTTTTTAAGCGCCTGCTGGATTAATCCGTAGCGCTCGAAAAAGACCGAACCCTTGTATGGATATCCGCGATCTATATGCCTTGCTCACACCGCTGGGTCAGCAGGCGCTGGCTGACGCCGAGGCATTACAGCCGCGCGAAAAGGATTTCCTCAATCACTTCACAACCTTGTCCCGCCGCTATTCGGCGGAACTGGCGCGCGCCGCGCTCGAAACAGCCATCCTGCGCGGCGAGGCGTCGGTAAAATTCCCTGGGGCGGGGCGCATGTACTTCACCCGCAGCGCGCTGGAGCAAGCCAGCGCCGCCCAGGTTTCCGCTTACCGCTCGAATCGTTTTGCCGGCTTTGCCGCTCTGCTCGACCTGGGCTGCTCGATCGGCGGGGATACGCTGGCGCTGGCGGCGCACGCCCCCACGATCGCCATCGATTGGGATCCGCTGCGCCTGACGATGGCGCGTTTGAACCTAGCCGCGCTGCTGCCCGATAAACGGACGGCTTTTATCCAGGCTGACCTCAACCAGCCGCTGCCGCTTCAGCTCACCCCGCGCCTGGGGCTATTTTTCGATCCCGGACGCCGGTCTCAGAGCCGCCGCATCCGCTCGGTTCGGCGCTATGAGCCGCCGCTAGAAGTGATCCAGGGCTGGCTGCCGCAAGCTTCGGCTTTAGGGGTCAAGCTTTCGCCCGGCGTCAACCTGGCGGAACTGCGCGGATACGACGCCGAAATTGAATTCGTTTCATTAAACGGCGAACTGAAAGAAGCGCTGCTCTGGTTTGGAGCGTTGAAATCTACCGGGCGCCGCGCCGCATTGCTCCCGGGACCTCACGTGCTTGAAGCTGCTCCAGGTGAAACCGACCCGCCGCCGCAACTCGACGCACCGCGCGCCTATCTTTACGAACCGGACGCGGCGGTCCTGCGCGCCGGTCTGGTGCGCAAACTCGGCGCGCAGCTCGGCGCCGCGCAGCTCGACCCGGACATCGCCTATCTGACCGCCGACCGTCTGGTTGACACCCCGTTTGCCAAAGCGTTCGCGGTCGAAGATTGGCTGCCATTCAACCTGAAGCGCCTGCGAGCGCTCCTGCGCGCCCGGCGGGTCGAACGGGTGGTCGTGAAAAAGCGCGGCTCGCCCCTGCAGCCCGAAGCGCTGATCCGCGAGCTGCGGCTCCGCCCCGGCGAAGCGGAAGAGGCGCAGCGCATCGTCGTTCTTACGCACCTGCGCGGCCGCCCCATCGCGGTGATCTGCCTGCCAGCCTGAATCTGCTATAATGACCAGCGCAAAACCCAGCCCGCTAGGTGTTCTTCTGCACCGGGCTAAATGCGGCAGCGAATACAGACACCTCTCAGCCTGATATGACCCGATCTTCAAACCGCCGGTTCTCCTATCCAAGTTTCGTCATCGCGGCGCTGCTGCTTGCCAGCCTGGCGTGTCAGGTCTCCGCCCCGCAAAACCCCGGCTTACGCACAGAGCCGGTAGAGACACACCCGCCAGCAGCAAGCTGGTTCTCAATTTACTTCACAGATCCTTCCGCGCCCGACAGCCAGAGCTTGCGGAACGGACCCGACCGGCATCTGGCGTCCGCCATCGAGCAAGCCCATTTCAGCGTCGATGTCGCCGTGTTGCAGTTGAACCTGTGGAGCGTGCGCGACGCCCTGATCTCCGCCCACCAGCGCGGCGTGCGCGTCCGCATGGTTACCGACAGCGACTATCTGGACACCAAGGAGATCCAGCAGTTGATTGCCGCCGGCATCCCGCTGTTGGGAGACCGCCGCGAAGGGACGATGCACAACAAATTCGTCGTCATCGACCAACTCGAGGTCTGGACTGGCTCTATGAACTTCACCCTTAACGAGAGCTACCGCAACAACAACACCCTCATCCGCCTGCGCTCGCCCGAACTGGCGCAAAATTTCACCGCAGAATTCGAGGAAATGTTCGTGGATGACAAGTTCGGTCCGGGTTCGCCCGCCAATACCTCGCACCCCAGTCTGATGATCGGGAACACCAAGATCGAGACCTGTTTCTCGCCGGATGACGGCTGCACCGCCCAACTGCTGCGGGTGATCGAATCTGCCCAAAAAAGCCTGGCTTTCCTGGCGTACTCGTTCACCTCCGACGACCTGGCTAACGCCCTGATCAAAAGTGCTGAGCGCGGTGTGCGCGTCGAAGGCGTGATGGAAAGCTCGCAAGTTGAAACCAACCGCGGCTCGGATTACGCGCGCTTTCTAGCCGCCGGGCTGGATGTGCGCCTGGACGCAAACCCCAAACAAATGCACGAAAAAGTGATGATCATCGACGGGCAGATCGTGGCGCTGGGTTCGTTCAACTTCACCTTCTCAGCCGAAACTCGCAATGACGAGAATTTGCTGATCATCCACGATCCGCAAATCGCGGCGCTTTATCAGGCGGAATTTGAGCGGCTCTTCAATCAGGCGCCCCCGGCGAGATAGGCTTCCACCCCGGTCGATGATCGAAAGCCGCACTTTTTGTAAACGGTTGCTTCAGAATCCAGGTATACTTACTCGGGAACGCAAAGTCCAGGATTATGACGCAAATCGAGCTTTACACCCGGCGAATACATTTATCCGCGCTGATTTTGGCGCTTAGCGTGTTGAGCCTCTCTGCCTGCACGCTGCGTTTGGGACTGCCCTCACGCCTGTCCGACCCGCCCGCGCCGACAGCCATCCCGCTATCTGGCGCAGCGCCCGCCAGTGCCCCGCCGGGGCTCACCCCGCCCGAACAACCGATCTTTCTGCCTCCGGGCTTCTCGATCAACGTTTACACCCAGGGGTTGAACGATCCGCGGATGCTCGCCTTCGGTCCGGATGGGCAGCTTTACGTGGCTGACCGCGGCTCGAACCGCGTCCTGCGCCTCGTGGATGCAGACCAGGACGGCGAGGCGGACGTACAGCAAATCGCCGCCCGCGGGCTCCAACGCCCGAACAGCCTGGCTTTTTTCCAGGATGGTTCGCTGTATGTGGGCGAGGTCGAGCGGGTCGTGCGCCTCAGCCAACCGGATGCGCAGGGCGAATTCCAGCAGCGCAGCCCGGTGATCGAGGGCTTGCCCAAAGAGGGGCATAACACCCGCACGGTGATCTTCAGCCCCGATTGGCGCGATTTATTTCTGGCGATGGGCTCATCCTGCAACGTCTGCCGGGAGACGGATGCGCGCCGGGCGGCAATCACGCGTTATCTGACGGACGTAAGCTCCGAACAGATCTTTGCCACCGGTTTGCGCAACGCGGTGGGGCTTGCGTTTCGTCCAGGAACCTCCGAGCTTTGGGCGACTAACAATGGGCGCGACATGCTGGGCGACAACCTGCCGCCGGATACCGTTCAACGGGTTCAAGAAGGAGATAACTTCGGCTGGCCGGACTGCCATGCGGGTCGAATCATCGATCCCGATTACGGCGGAAAGCAAGCCTGCCAGGGGATCGCCCAACCGCAGATCGAGTTTGAGGCGCACTCGGCGCCGCTTGGTTTGACCTTTTACGCCAGCGCGCAGTTCCCAACCGAATATCAAGGCGGTCTTTTCGTCGCCTTTCACGGTTCCTGGAACCGCAGCGTCCCCACCGGCTACAAAGTCGTTTTCATACCTTTCTCAAACGGCTCACCCGGACCTGTACAAGATTTTGCGACCGGCTGGCTGGTAAACAGGGCGGCTTGGGGGCGACCGGTGGATGTCGCAGTCGGTCCGGATGGCAGCTTGTTTGTGTCGGATGACAGCGGCGGCAGGATTTATCGAATAAAATACGAAGGAGGAGTTTAATCGAATGGACACAAAAGGCAATTATTATCTCGGTCGCTTGGTGGATGGTAATACCAACAAAACGACCGATGCCCCTCTGTTGTACGAACCGGAAGACCTGACAACCCACGCCTTTGTGGTCGGCATGACCGGCTCCGGCAAGACCGGTTTGTGCATCGACTTGCTGGAGGAAGCCGCGCTGAACGACTTGCCGGCGCTGATGATCGATCCAAAAGGCGATATCACCAACGTCTTGCTGCATTTCCCCGAGCTCCTGCCAGAGGATTTCAAGCCCTGGATTGACCCCGATCAAGCCCGCCGAGCCGACCAAACTATCGACGAAGCCGCCCAGCAAACAGCCGAAACCTGGAAGAAGGGGCTGGCTGATTGGGATATCACCCCCGAGCGGTTGAAGGCGCTCAAAGATTCGGTCCAGTTCGCGATCTTCACCCCGGGTTCGGATTCCGGTCTGCCGGTCAGCATCCTGGCGTCACTCGAAGCGCCGGAGATCCCCTGGGAAGCCAACCGCGAGATTCTGCGCGAGCGCATCTCCAGCACGGTTACCGCCTTGCTGGGGCTGGTCGGTCTCACCGACATCGACCCGGTGCGCTCACGGGAGCACATCCTGCTTTCCAACGTGTTCGAGCACGCCTGGAGCAGCGGGCAGGACCTGGATTTGAGCGAGCTGATCCTGCAAACTCAGAACCCGCCGTTCGAAAAGCTGGGCGTTTTTGATGTCGACACGTTTTTTTCCCAGAAAGACCGCTTCGCGTTGTCAATGCTCTTGAACAACATCCTGGCTGCGCCCGCGTTTCAATCCTGGATCCAGGGTCTGCCGCTCGACATCCCTTCTCTGCTATACACTCCGGAAGGGAAACCGCGCCACAGCGTCTTCTACATCGCTCACCTATCCGAGAGCGAGCGCATGTTCTTCGTCACCCTGCTCTTCTCCGCGGTCGAAACCTGGATGCGCTCGCAGAGCGGCGCAACCAGCCTGCGCACTTTGCTCTATTTCGATGAGATCTTCGGCTACCTGCCCCCGGTCAAGAACCCGCCTTCAAAGCAGCCCATTCTGCGCATGCTCAAGCAGGCGCGCGCTTTTGGTGTGGGGTTGGTGCTGGTCACTCAAAACCCGGTCGATGTGGACTACAAGGGTATTTCCAACACAGGCTCGTGGTTCATCGGCAAACTGCAGACCGACCAGGATAAACAGCGCCTGCTAGACGGGCTGGAAAGCGCCGTTTCCGCAGGCTTGAATCGCGCCGCCTATGACCGGATGATCTCCGGCTTGGGCAAGCGCGTTTTCTTGCTGCACAACGTCCACAACAAAGAGCCGTTGCTGATGCAAACCCGTTGGGCAATGAATTACCTGGCAGGACCGCTCAGCCGCAGCCAGATCCCCCCGTTGAACACCCTGGCAGGCGCGGTGATCGAGACCGCGCCGGCAACTCCACCACCGCGCGCGGCTCAGACTGCTGCCCCAGCCGGGGACGTGTCCAGCCCGGCCGCGCCCCCCGCGCCAGCGGCGGCTCAAACGTCCACCACCCGCCCAGCCATCCCGGCTGGCGTCAATGAGTATTTCCTGCCCAACAATCAGACGATCTCCGAGGCGCTCAAAGCCGCCAGCCTCCAGGGTCCGCTGGAACCGCTGGGACTGGTCTATCGCCCGGTGGTGTTAGCCCAGGCGCGCACGCTGTTCCTGAACCGCAAATACAACCTGAATTACGAGCTGCCTCAAACTGCATTAGTGGGCGACCCGGACCGGCGGGGGGTCATGCGATGGGAAGACTATTCTGCTGCCCCCCTGGATCCGCGCCGCCTGGACAACCAGCCGGCGCCTCAGGCGCGTTTCTCCGCCCTGAACGCCGCTCTATCCGACGCCCGCGCCCTGGCTGCCATGCAGAAAGATTTTAGCGAGTGGGCTTTTCGTTCCGGAAAAGTAACCCTGCGCGCCAACGAAGCCTTGAAAATCTACGGCGGACCGGACGTCTCCCAGGCAGATTTTCGTAAACAATGCGCCGATGCAGCCAGGGATGGCCGCGACGCCGAGATCATGAAGCGCAGCGCAGAGATCGACCGAAAGATCGCGACGATCCAGGAGCGGCTCAGGCGCGAGCAACGTGAGCTGGAACAGGATGAAAGCAAACATAACCAGCGCAAGATGGAGGAGATGGGCAGCGCTGCCGACACTCTCCTGAGTATCTTTAACAAGCGAAGCAGCAACCGGCGCATCTCCAGCTCTCTCTCGAAGCGCCGAATGACCGAAACTGCCAGGGCTGAAGTAGAAGAGTCGAAGAAAGCGATCGCCGATTTCGATAAACAGATCGCCGCTCTGGAACAAGAAAAAACCGCCGCGCTGGCAGAAGTCCAGGAGCGCTGGGGGCAACTCGCCGGGCAGATCGAAGAGATCTCTTTAGCCCCCCTCAAGAAAGACGTTTTTGTCGAGCTTTTCGGCGTAGCCTGGTACCCCTATCACCTCATCCAGACCGAGGGGCGCACGATCGAACTGCCTGCCTATCAAAACGCATGATGGAAACTGGCTCATGAAGACCCTGCTCATATTACGCCACGCAAAATCGAGCTGGAAAGATGAAACGCTGTCGGATCACGACCGCCCATTGAACAAACGCGGCCAGCGCGATGCGCCCCGCATCGGCGAGATTCTGCATGAAGAAGGCTTTCAGCCCGACCTGGTGCTCTGCTCGAGCGCGGTGCGCGCCCGGGAAACCGCCCGGCTGGCTCTCGAAGCGGTGGACTTCAACGGAAAGGTCGAATACCGGGAAGACCTGTACGCCTTCGAGCCGGGCGCTTATTTGCAGGCGCTTGTCGGGCTGGACGATTCGGTCGATCAGGTGTTGATCATCGGGCATAACCCCGCGATGGAAGAACTGCTCAATGGTTTGACCGGTGAGCATCACATGCTACCCACCGCCGCGCTCGCCCATCTGGAATTGCCGGTTGAGCGCTGGAGCGAGATTTCATTCGGCATGCGCGCCAGGTTGATCAACCTCTGGCGACCAAAAGAGATCTGATTCGCCATGCTCTCTGCGCTCATCATCTGGCTCGCCTGTCTGCTCTATGGATGGGTTCACTCCTGGATGGCTTCGCTGGGTTTGAAGCAGCAGGCTCGCAGGCTGATCGGTCCGCCGGTTTTCGACCGCTATTACCGCCTGGCTTTCAACCTTTTTTCGGTTCTGACCCTCCTGCCCCTGCTCGCGCTGCCTCTCCTGCTGCCGGACCAGCGCCTGTATCAAATCCCATTCCCCTGGATGCTCATCAACCTGACCGGGCAGGGGTTAGCCGTTCTGATTTTGATCATCGGTATTCTGCAAACCGGCGCAATGGAATTCATCGGTCTCCGCCAGGTCTTTGACCCGGTTGAAGCAGAGAGCAGCCAACTCGTAACCGATGGGTTGTACCGCTGGATGCGCCATCCACTCTACACCGCCGGTTTGACTTTCCTCTGGCTCTCGCCGGTGATGAGCCTGAACTTGTTTGCGCTGTATGTTGGATTGAGCGCCTATCTGGTCATTGGCGCGCATTACGAGGAGCGCAAACTGCTGCGCATATATGGGGAAGCCTACCGCGCCTACCGCCAAAAAACGCCCATGCTGATCCCCTGGCCTCCGAAACGGCATTTTAAGGTATAATTTTTCCCCGTGTCGAAACAGAAAGCGTCTCAAGAGCTATCTATTGAAGAGCTGCGCTGGCTGCTGGTTGAAAAACGCCGAGCAGCCCGCCAGGCGCGCCTGGACCGCTACCGCCGCAGCGGGCGTGTTGTGACCCTCGCCTCAGACCTGGATGGCTTGTCGCTTGAAAACTGGCGCAGCGAAGCGCTGGAAGAGGCGCCTGAAGCCCCGCGCGGCCCATCGATTGGAAAACGAGTGTTCGATGGTTTTTTGCTCCTGATCGAAATCAGCGCTGTGGTGGGGTTCGTTTACATCCTGTTCAGCGGTTTGAACGTGCTCCGGGAGTTGAATCGCGAGGTTGTCGCGGTCATCGAACAGCCGACGCTGACGCCCACCCCGTTGATCGCCGCGGTGGTGCTGCCCTCCGGACACACACCGCCAGATTCCCCGGGCGGAACGCGGTTCAATGAAAATGAAATACCCGAGCATTTGCGCCCGCTGGTCCAATCGCTCTTCAACGCGCCGCTCCCCACCCCAAGCCCAGCCCAGGCGATTCGCCTGCAGATCCCGACGTTGAACGTCGACGCCCCCATCGTTCAGGGCGACGGGTGGGAACAACTAAAGAAGGGCGTCGGTCAGCACCCCAGCACAGCCAATCCGGGCGAGCGCGGCAACCTGGTGCTTTCGGCGCACAATGACATTTTTGGAGAGATTTTCCGAGACCTGGACCGTCTGAACCCGGGCGACCTCGTTATTATCCACACCAATCAGCGTTCCTACACCTACATCGTTGTTGACACAAAGATCGTCGAGCCCACCGCAGTTGAGGTGATGGACCCGACGCCCCAAGCCACCACCACCCTGATCTCGTGTTATCCTTATCTTAAGGATAACAAGCGCATTGTTGTCATCGCCCGTCTGCAAACCAGCAATTAGGGCGTTTCTCTCTAAGGAGTATTCGAATGGCAAAAAAGACTAAGAAGCAGTCCCGTAAAGTATCCAGCGCGCCAGCCGTAACCGTTCAGCAACCCTTGCAACCGGAAACAAAGGCTGCGCCCGCCTCCCTCGCCGGGCGGACCTATACATCCGATTTCAACCCGGATTACAGTCAGACCATAAAGGACCTGCGCAGGATTGGGATACTCGCCGGATCGTTTTTCGCGATCCTGGTCATCCTCTCATTTTTCCTGCGCTAAGCGGTCGATCCGCCAAAGCGGTTTTATGCGATCGCCAATCGCTGGCGTGCCGCGTGACCATTCTGACTGAGCCGGGGAAATATCATTCGCTGGGCTGCGCGCCCGGCAGGATTCGACTTCCATGACGATAGGTTGACGATGGATTTGCCTCCCTCTCCATCCGAGGAATCTCCCAACTGGGGATCGACCACCAAAACGGTCATCGGGCTGGCAATCGTAGCCATCTTCGCCGGTCTGCTGATCTATTTTCGCAACATCATCGCTCCGCTGCTGCTGGCATTCATCCTGACTTTCCTGCTTCACCCGGTCGCAGCCTGGATCAGCAAAACCCTGAAGATCAGTTGGCGCATGTCAGTCAATCTGATCTATTTGTTTTTAATTCTGGTGTTGATCGCCACACTCACCTTGAGCGGTTTTGCCATTGTTCAGCAGGCGCAAAGCCTGCTGATTTTCATCGAAAAGTTCATCCAGACGCTGCCGGAATATATCAACAACCTCTCCACTCAAAGTTTTTACCTCGGTCCCTTCCAGATCAACTTTTCCAAGCTCGATCTGCAATCTTTAACCAATCAGTTGTTGAGCACCGTGCAACCGATGATCGGACAAGCCGGGACTCTGCTGGGCAAATTCGCCACGATTGCGGCATCCACCATAGCGTGGACTGTGTTCTTGCTGGTGATCTCCTATTTTGTCCTCGCCGAGGGGGGGCAAATCGGTGAAAACCTGGTCTATATCGAGATCCCGGGCTACAACTCCGATATCCAGATCCTGTTTCGCAAGCTCGACGCAACCTGGAATGCTTTTTTACGCGGGCAGTTGATCATTTCGCTTTTGACAATCGTATCTTATTACATTCTGTTATCGCTACTGGGGACACGTCTGGCTCTGGTAATCGCACTGATGGCTGGTCTGGCGCGCTTCGTGCCATACGTAGGTCCAACGGTCACCTGGACGCTGACCGCTATTGTATCCTTTTCTCAGGTAAGCAATTATCTGGGCTTGCAGCCGCTGTTCTACGCCGCGCTGGTGGTTGGAGCCTGCGTTATTCTTGATTTTATTTTTGATAATATGGTAGTGCCGCGCTTCCTCGGGGGCGCCCTGGGGGTCCATCCAGCCGGCGTCCTGGTTTCCGCGATCATCCTGGCGCGCCTGATCGGGATCGTGGGCGTCGTGCTTGCGGCGCCCGTGCTTGCGACGCTGTTGCTGCTGGGAGGCTATATTTTCAGAAAGATGTTTGACCTTCCGCCCTGGCCGCCGCCTGCCGCCGAACCGGAACCTGCGCGTGAAGGCGTCCGGATCCGCCTGAGCCGTCTCTTGGGGGAAATCCGCTCTTCGCTGCAAAAGCGGCGCTCCGAAAAGAAGTAAAAAGCCGACCGCTTTTATGACGGTCGGCTTTTTTTGTTTGTTTTTTCCTTATTACGCCCGTGAGGTTCTCATTGCTTGAGAGCCGTATAGCCGCTCCTTGATCTCCAACACCTGCCGCTTGAAACGGGCGTCCTGTTCGAGCAAATCGGAAATCTTCTCGCACCCGTACATCACGGTTGTGTGATCGCGCCCGCCAAGCGCCTCCCCGATCTGAGGCAGCGAGACGTTTGCCTCCTCGCGCAACAGATACATCGCCACCTGGCGCGGCAGCGCTACCTGGCGTGAGCGATCGCGGCTCAAAATACCCTCAACGGTGATGCCAAAGGCTTCGGCAACCTTGCGGATCACCTCCTGCGTGTCCGCCTCGGTGCGCCGGGGCAGCATATCGCCCAGCGCAGTTTCGATCAACTGCGGCGTAACCGGCAGACCGCTCAGGTCGGCGAATGCTGCAACGCGCGTCAGCGCGCCTTCCAGCTCCCTGATATTGGATTGCACCCGCCGGGCAATCATCTCCATCAGATCGATGGGAATATCGCAGTCCAACCGATCCGCTTTCGAGCGTAGAATTGCCTGGCGGGTCTCCAGGTCGGGAGGCTGAATGTCAGCCGTCAGACCCCACTCAAAGCGCGAGCACAAACGTTCTTCCAGGGTGACCAAAGCCTTGGGCGGGCGGTCTGATGAAACCACGATCTGTTTGTCCTGACCGTGCAGTGTATTAAATGTATGGAAAAATTCTTCCTGGGTCGATTCTTTGCCAGCAATAAATTGAATGTCATCCACCAATAAGACATCGATGCTGCGATATTTCTCGCGGAAAGCCTGGGTCGTGTGGGTGCGGATGGCGTTGATCAGATCATTGGTGAACACCTCCGAGGACACGTACAGCGCCTGTAAACCCTGCCGGTGGCACAAATTCCCGATCGCATGCAGCAGATGGGTCTTCCCCAGCCCCACTCCGCCGTACAGAAAGAGCGGGTTATAAGCCTGGGCAGGTTTTTCGGCAACCGCCATCGATGCGGCGTGCGCCAAGCGGTTGCTGGGTCCGACGACGAAGTTCTGAAAAGTATAGCGGGCGTTCAGACTCGTATTAGCAGCCTGGTTCTCAAACAGATCTCCCTCGGGATACTCCAGCTCTCTTTCGGGCAGGGCTGCTCTTTGGCTCTGATCGCTGACATTGTTCCAAACGACAAATCGCACCTTAACGCTGCGGTTCATGATCCCCGTCAGGAGCCGCGTCACAGTGCTGGAGAGGCGGCTGTGCAGCCAATCGCGCGCATACGCATTCGGTACGCCAATGATAAAATCACCGTCTTCGTAACTGATAAATTCGGCGTTCTTCACCCAGGTGTCAAAAGCAGCTTTTGGCATCTCGGTTTGAAGTTGACCGTGTGTGGCTTGCCAGGCCTGATGTGCGTTCATGATTGCGTTCCTCCTCACGATAAAGATCACTACTCAGACAGCAAATTCAAGGCGCAGGAAATCTATCGTCCCACGGTAACCCTAGGAAGAGCAAGTTGTTCCACTTCGATTGGATATATTTTATTTTTTCGTTGATTAGCTTAGCCCCGCTTGCCAGCCCAGCCACCCGTATTCTAGCAGAGAACCTCGCTAATGTGCAATACGCCTGCCCTACGCCTCTCTAAAAAATAACAATACTTTAAGATGAGTTTATGTTAAAGAAAACAGTATCACTTAGTAAAGAACCCGTTCAGTTTCGCGGGCGAAAGACAACCCAGTAACAGGGGCGGGACGTCGATGAACCGCCACATATAGGTTATGTATTGGTTGAATCGGACATTTCCTCAACTTATGGATACCAGAGTCTTAAAGTGTTTAAGGCGGAAAGACCCGGTTTCTCTTGTCCCGTAGACCTCGTTTGCCTCGATTCAAACCGACTGGAAAATTAGCTTCCCGACCGGCTTCACAGCGCCAATATTCGATTTTCCTCCCCGGTTATTGACATTTCTCCTACACGACGTTAACGATCTTCTTGTATTAACCAGGTATCCTATGGCTTGAAATCAAGTAATTAGGAGAATAGCTTATGGCTAAGATTATTGGTATCGATTTAGGCACCACCAACAGCGTGGTAGCCGTTATGGAAGGCGGAGACCCAACCGTTATCCCGACCGCTGAAGGCGCCCGGCTGTTGCCATCCGTCGTAGGGTTCAACAAAAACGGAGAACGCCTGGTGGGGCAGATTGCCAAACGCCAGGCGGTGGTCAACCCGGAAAACACCGTCTATTCGATTAAACGTCTCATGGGTCGTCACTTCAATGAAGTTGCAGCCGAGCAGGACCTGGTTCCTTTCAAGATAATCGAGGGACCTTCAGGTGATGCCCGCGTTAAGATTCCTGGAACGGGTCGTGAATACAGCCCACAAGAAATCTCAGCCATGATCCTCGGAAAGCTCAAGACGGACGCTGAGGCATATCTGGGTGAGCCAGTTACAAAAGCCGTGATCACCGTCCCAGCCTACTTCAACGACAGCCAGCGTCAGGCGACCAAGGATGCGGGAAAAATTGCCGGATTAGAGGTACTGCGCATCATCAATGAGCCTACAGCAGCTGCACTGGCGTATGGGCTTGACAAAAAAGAGAATGAAACGATCCTGGTCTTTGACCTGGGCGGCGGCACGTTCGACGTGAGCATCCTGGAAGTTGGCGAGGGCGTCATCGAAGTCAAATCGACCAACGGCGACACGCACCTCGGCGGCGATGATTGGGATCAAGCCATCGTCAATTTTGTCGCCGACGAATTCAAACGCGAAAACGGCATCGACTTGCGCGCCGATCGCCAGGCGCTTCAGCGGCTGCGCGAAACAGCCGAAAAAGCCAAGATCGAGCTTTCGAGCGTGATGGAAACCGAGATCAACCTGCCCTATGTCACGGCGGATGCCAGCGGACCAAAACACCTGCAGATGAAACTGACGCGCGCCAAGTTCGAGCAGCTGACGGAAGACCTTGTCAAGCGATTGCGCGGCCCGTTTGAGGCTGCGCTCAAAGACGCCGGCATGGGCGCCAATGAGATCAACGAAGTCGTGCTGGTGGGCGGCGCAACCCGCATGCCCATGGTGCAAGAGCTGGTTCGTTCGTTGACCAACAAAGAACCCCACAGAGGCGTCAACCCAGATGAGGTTGTGGCGGTCGGCGCAGCCATCCAGGCGGGCGTGCTGGGCGGCGAAGTGCAGGACGTGCTCCTGCTGGACGTGACGCCGCTCTCGCTCGGTCTCGAAACCCTGGGCGGGGTGATGACGCCTCTGATCGAGCGCAACACCACCATCCCGGTCAAGAAATCCGAGGTCTTCTCGACTGCCGAAGACAACCAGACCGCGGTTGATATTCATGTCTTGCAAGGCGAGCGTCCGATGGCAAGCGACAACATGAGCCTGGGGCGCTTCCGGCTGGAGGGAATCCCGGCTGCACCGCGCGGCTTGCCGCAGATCGAAGTGACCTTCGACATCGACGCAAACGGCATTATCAACGTTGCCGCGCGCGATCGTGCAACTGGCAAAGAACAAAAGGTCACCATCACCGCTTCGACCAATCTGTCCCGCGACGAGATCGATCGAATGGTCCAGCAGGCTCGTCAACATGAAACGGAAGACCGCCAGCGCCGCGAGCGGGTAGAAATTCACAATAACGCGGACAACCTGGCTTATCAGACGGAAAAAGCGCTGCAGGAGCTGGGCGATAAAGTCCCCGCCAACGAGCGCGAGAACATCACCCAAAAAGTGACTGCTCTGCGTGAGGCGCTCAATACCGACGATACGGAAAAAATCCAGCGGTTGAGCAATGATCTGCAGAACGCTTTCAACGCCCTCAACCAACAGATTTCCGCCCACCAGCAGGCTGAGGCGCAATCCGCCCAGGCGCACGGAGGCAACGGGAATGGCAAGGGTCCCGGACACGGTCCGACCGATGAAGGCGAAGTGATCGAAGGCGAATTTCGCCAGGCATAAAAGCAGAACCCCCGAACGACCAGGCGGCAATAAGGCGCCTGGTCGTTTTCTTTTCCTGACGGTCTTCCTTACCGGCTGCGTTTGTGGGTATAATCGGTGCAAATATTGCATCCTGATGGCTGAGATCATCATCAGGAGCAATCAGTCAAAACAACATGGAGCTGAGACCACGAACCCTGACCGTGCGCGCCTTCCTGCCAGCCGCAGCGCTGCTCATCCTGCTGGGCTGGACGGGGTTGTTTGCGATCACCAATTTCTCAGAGCCGAGTGGAGGCACGCGCTGGGCTTTTTTCTTTTTCGCCGTGCTTGGACTGACGGGCTTAGCCCTGCCCGCAGTAGCCTTCTTGAATAAGCGCTTCCCCTCCAACCCGCCCCCCACTCACGCGGTGATCCTGCGCCAGGCAGTCTGGGTTGGCATCTATCTTCCCACGCTGGCGTGGCTGCGCATCGGGCGGGTGCTCAACGTTTCGATTGCCATATTAATCATCGCCGGTCTGATCCTGATTGAATGGCTGCTGCGCCTGCGCGAGCGCAGCCAGTGGAAGCCAGAGTGATGCGTTTGAAATTTCGCCTATTCATTCCCCTCTCTCAGACGCGCCCATGACCGGTAGTCTCAGAGATTTACCCTCCGTCGATTCGCTCTTACAGTCGCCGCGGCTTCTGGAATGGATCGCCATTTATGGCCGTCTGCTCACCACCCAGGCTGTGCGTGAGGCGCTGGCGCAGGTTCGCGCCGCTCACCCCGCAGCATCCACCCTGCCCGCCCGCTCCGAATTGGAGCAAGAAATCCACAACCTCCTCACCGCCTGGACTGCCTCCACGCTGGAGCCGGTGATCAACGCCACCGGCGTCATTTTGCACACCAACCTCGGACGGGCGCCTTTAAGCCGGGCGGCTCTGGCAGCCGCGGTGCGCGTTTCCAGCGGATACTCCAATCTCGAATATGATTTAGAGCGAGGGCAGCGCGGCTCGCGCCTCATCCACGCCGAAGCGCTGCTGCAATGCCTGACGGGCGCCGAAGCCGCGCTGGTCGTCAACAACAACGCCGCGGCGGTTCTGCTCGTCCTGACCGGGCTGGCGCGCCGTCGAGCTGTGGTAATCGCCCGCTCTCAACTGGTCGAGATTGGCGGCGGGTTCCGCGTCCCAGATGTGATGAAACAATCCGGGGCGCGGTTGCTGGAGATCGGCGCCACGAACCGGGTTCATCTTGCGGATTACGCCGAGGCGCTGCGCGAGGCGCCCGCGCTGGTTCTGCGCGCTCACCGCAGCAATTTCCGCATCATCGGGTTCACCGGCGAGCCGGCGCTGCCCGAAATCGTCGCGCTGGCGCACCAATCAGGGGTGCCGGTCGTGGACGATCTCGGCTCCGGGTCGCTCATCGATACGGCGCGTTTCGGGCTGGCGCACGAGCCTACGGTTCAGGAATCGCTGGCAGCGGGGGCAGATCTGGTCTGTTTCTCGGGCGACAAACTGCTCGGCGGTCCGCAGGCGGGCATCATTATCGGGCGCGGCGAACTGGTCGCCAAACTCAAGAAGCATCCGCTGGCGCGCGCCATTCGGGCGGATAAACTTTGCCTCGCGTCCTTGACGGCTACGCTTGGACATTATCTCAAAGATGAAGCCGAACGCGAAATCCCGATCTGGCGCATGATCTCGACGCCCCTGGCAGATTTGGAGCAACGCGCCCAGGCTTGGAGGCGCAGCCTGGGGCACGGCGAAGTGGTTTCGGGCGAATCCACCGTCGGCGGGGGCAGCCTGCCGGGCGAGACCCTGCCATCCTGGCTGCTGGCGCTCTCCCCCTCCGCGCCGGATCGTTTTTTGCGGCGCCTACGCCAGGCTGATCCGCCTGTAATCGCCCGGCTTAAAAACGATCAGGTCGTGCTAGACCCCCGCACCGTTCTGCCGGAGCAGGAGCAAGACCTGCTGGCTGCTTTGCGCCCGCTTCTGGGGTAAAATAACCCCAAGTTTTCTCGCCCGGCGCAAGAGCGAAGGGATACCCAAAATTGAAATGGAATTGTAATGAAGAGCGATCTTGATGCACTGATGAAATCTCAACACCTGGATGCGATATTCGTAGCCGGACCAGGGCAGCACAACCCGGCTATGGTTTACCTGACCGGCGGCGCGCACCTCACGGGCGCTTTTTTAATCAAACGCGCCGGTCAACCCGCGCTCCTTTTCCATAACCCGATGGAGCGCGACGAAGCCGCCCGCACCGGTCTGCAAACCTGCAGCCTGGGAAAATTCGAGTTACAAAAGCTGATCGCCGATTTCGAGGGGGATGTGCTGAGAGCCTACGGTGAAATCTACCGGCGCATGTTCACCGAGGCCGGGCTGCAGCAAGGGCGGGTCGCCATCTATGGGCTATATGAGATCGGGAACATGTACGCCATGCTTTCTGCGGCAAAACCTTTGCTTCCGGACATCGAATGGGTGGGCGAGTTTGGGCGTTCGGTGATGCTTGCCGCGATGGAGACAAAAAGCCCCGAAGAAGTGGAGCGCATCCGCAAGATCGGCAAAATCACCACGGAGGTCATCGGTCAGGTTGCGGATTTTCTGAGCGCCCACAAAGCGCACGACGAGGTTTTGGTCGGGCAGGATGGTTCCCCGCTCAGGATCGGCGATGTGAAGCGCTGCATCAACCTTTGGCTGGCTGAGCGCGGAGCCGAGAACCCGGAAGGCGGCATATTCGCCATCGGGCGCGATGCCGGCATACCGCACAGCGCCGGGGAAGCCGACGATCTGCTCCGCCTTGGTCAGACAATCGTTTTCGATATATTCCCGCGCGAAGCCGGCGGCGGCTATTATTACGACATCACCCGCACCTGGTGCCTGGGCTACGCGCCGGACGAGGCGCTTGCTTTATACGAAGATGTGCGTTTCGTCTATGAGGAAGTTCGGAAATCCCTGCGACTGGACACCGCCTGCCGCGACTATCAGCACCTGACTTGCGATCTCTTCGAGGCGCGCGGTCATCCCACGCTGCGCGCCAACCCCTCGACCCAGGACGGTTACGTGCACAGCCTGGGTCATGGCGTGGGTTTGAACATCCATGAATACCCCATGTTCAGCGCAACCGCCAGCGATGAAGTGCGCCTGCGCCCCGGCACAGTCGTTACCGTAGAGCCGGGTTTGTATTACCCCAAACGCGGTTTGGGGGTGCGCCTCGAAGACACCGTGTGGGCGCGCCCGGATGGGCCCTTCGAAACGCTTGCAGATTTTCCCCAGGACCTGATCCTGCCCGTGCGTACCTGAGAAAACCGCCAGAGCCGCTCTTGCAATGACCGATTCCGCCAGTACCGCCGCCTCATCCTTCGGACCAGCTCGTATCCTGGGAATTGAAACGTCTTGCGATGAAACCGCAGCGGCGGTGGTGGAGGATGGGCGCGTCATCCTCTCAAATGAGGTAGCTTCTCAGGTGGACCTGCACGCCCGGTTTGGCGGGGTCTTCCCCGAGGTGGCGTCGCGCCAGCACATCCGCACGATCTTTCCGATCTGCGAGATCGCGTTGCAGCAAGCCCACCTCGAACTGGATGAGCTGGACGCCATCGCCGTGACGCGCGGCCCCGGGTTGCCCGGTTCGCTCGTGATCGGGATCAACATGGCAAAGGGGTTGGCGCTCAGCAGCGGGCTCCCCTTAATCGGCATCCATCATCTGGAAGCGCACATCTATTCAGCCTGGCTGCAATGGCGCCCTCACAATCTGAGCGCTGAGCCGGCGGGCGTCACGCCGTCCGAACCGCGCTTCCCGCTCATCGCGCTGATCGTCTCCGGCGGGCACACCGAGCTGGTTCTGATGCACGACCACCTGACTTATCAGCGCCTGGGCGGAACGCTCGATGACGCAGCCGGTGAAGCCTTCGACAAGGTTGCCCGCTTGCTCAGGCTGAGCTACCCTGGCGGTCCGGCAATCCAGGCTGCCGCCGCCCGGGGAGACCCGCGGCGCTTTGCGTTTCCACGCGCCTGGCTGGAAGACACCTGGAATTTTTCGTTTAGCGGGTTGAAAACCGCGGTTTTGCGCGAGGTCCGCCGCCTGCAGGAAACGCGCACCGAGCTGCCGGTTGCAGACCTGGCTGCCAGCTTTCAAGCCGCGGTGGTTGAAGTGTTGGTCGGGAAGACGCTCCAGGCTGCCCAAACCTTCAATGCCAATCAGGTGCTGGTGGCGGGCGGCGTCTCCGCCAACCAAGCCCTGCGTGAAACCTTTCACGCCCAGGCGGGCTGCCCGGTTCACATCCCGCCGATTGCGCTTTGCACCGACAACGCGGCGATGATCGCCAGCGCCGCGTATTTCCGCTTTTTGCGCGGCCAAAACGATCCACTGACCTTTGATGCGCTGCCAAACTGGCCCTTTCATGAACTGTAATCGCCTTTTCGAGATGTATTTTGATCGTGAAAATGCAATAAATCCATTCTATTTTCTACGAATATCAGATAAAATTAGAAATCTACGAACGCCGCTCGCAGCAAACCTGTGGGGTTGGACATAATGTGGATTGTCGCCCTGTATCTTCTCGCCGGATTGATCTCCCTGAGCGGGATTTATCTGGCATACCGGCACCTGGCTGACCTGCCAAATCAGCGACCCTGGCTGATTCTGGCGGGCGCGCTGCTATTGTTGGCAGCCGCGGCGTTTCTGCTGGCTTGGCGCGGGTTCAACCACACTCCGGATTTCCCGCTCGATCTGGTAATTAGCTTGTTATTTGTCGCTTTCACAACCCTGGTATCAGTGGGTATTTTGAAAATAGGGCAGCGCGCCCAGGCGCTGCTTAAGTTAGAGGTACAAGCTCAGGCAGGCTATCAAGAACTGCAAAATATCATCGGTCTTCTTCCCACCCCTATCGCAATAAAAAACGTGGAACTGACCTACCAGGCTGCCAACCCCGCCTTCGAGACGTTCCTGGGTCGGCCTCAAGCCGAGATCATCGGTCGAAAGGCATTCGATTTCTTTCCGCGCCCCCAGGCGGCTGCGTTTCAATCCGCGGAGGAGCAGGTGCTCGAACGCGGCTCGTTCAGCGTGGAGGAGTACGAACTGATTGGCGCAAACGGTAAAAGGTGGTTTCAAATCACACGCACCCCGATCGTGGACAAAAAGGGCGAAGTCACGGGGTTGTTAATTTCCAATCAGGATATCAGCCAGCGCAAGCAGCTCGAACAGGAAATCAACGAGCAAAAGCTACTTTTAAATGCGGTGCTCGAAGAAAGAGAGGACATTCTGGAGAAGAAGCGCCTCGAACTCGAGTCGCTCAACTCAGTGATGGAGTTTAAGCGTTTGCTGGTCACGATTGCCTCGCATTTCATTGGCGCCAACCCGCATCAAATCGACCAGGGTCTCAATCAAGCGCTGCATTTGATCGGCACGCAGACCGGCATGGACCGCTGCCAGTTGCTGCTCTTTGATCTAGGGTACAACAATCTGACCCTCGCGTATGAGTGGACCTCTCAGAATGTTCAACCGATACTCGTTAATGGCGCTCGTGCTCCTGTCAGCGATCCTGCCTGGCTGAATCTGGGGCAAATGCAGGTCATCCATGTCCCCAGTTTAGACAGCCTCCCGCGCGAATCCTTCGAACTGGCAGAATATCTGCGCACAAACAACATCAAATCCCTTACCGCCGTCCCCCTGATATCCGGCAGATCGGCGGTTGGCTATTTCATGCTCGAATCGGTCGTGGATGAGATCTCCTGGGATGAAAATTATCTGGAGCTTTTGAAATCTGCCGCGGGGATATTTGTGCACGCCCTCGAACAAAAACGGTCTGAAGAATCGCTCCAGGCTGAGCAGGAAAGCACCCGGAAACATCTGGAGACCTTGCAGCAATACAACCTCGAAAACACGCTGCTCAACGAACTGGGAGATTTGCTGCAAGTGTGCCGCACCGTCGACGAAGCCTATCCGGTCATCGCACGCTACACCCAACAGCTCATCCCGGTTGGATCCGGCGGACTGTACCTGGCGCGCGATACCAACGATCCGGTCGATCGCGTGGCTGCCTGGGGCGACTCGCCGCCCACCGAGACCGAACTTGCCATAAATGAATGCTGGGGGCTGCGGCGCGGCCGGCTGCACATTGTCAGGGATTCGAAAATCGACTTGAACTGCGCCCACTTGAGACCGCCCCTGCCAAGAAAATATATCTGCATCCCGCTCATCGCTCAGGGGGAAACTATCGGACTGCTGCATCTGCGCCCCGTCAAGGGAGAAACAGCCAGCCTGGCAGCCCGCTTGGAAGATTATGTGCGCGTCTCACAGGTGATCGCCGAGCAGATCGCGCTGGCGCTTTCCAACCTCTCGCTGCGCGATAAGCTGCGCAGCCAGGCTATTCGCGACCCCTTGACCGGGCTTTTCAACCGCCGCTATATGGAAGAGACGCTGGAGCGCGAGATCCGCCGGGCTGTGCGGCACACCACCCCCGTCAGCGTCATTATGTTCGATATCGACTTTCTGAAGAAGGTCAACGACACCTACGGTCATGATGCGGGAGATGTGGTGCTTCAAACGCTGGGGACGTTGATGATGAAAACCTTCCGCGGCGAAGACGTACCCTGCCGCTATGGGGGAGACGAATTTACGATCGTGCTGCCAGAGGCGACCGTGAGCGAGGCTTTCCGGCGCGCCGAGCAATTCCGAGAAGCATTCAAAGCGATCGTCTTCGAACATGAAGGCAAACAATTCGGTCCCTTGACGCTCTCCCTGGGCATCACCGCTTACCCCGACCACGGCGCGACGGTCGAGCGCTTGATGCAGACGGCGGACACCGCCGCCTACACCGCTAAAGAGCAAGGGCGAGACCGGGTGATGATCGGCGGCGTCACCGAAGAGTGAGCGTGAATTGCCCCCTTGCTATGACAATTGAGGCGGCAGCCCCCCGCTGATCAGCGCATTCCCTCGATCAACTCAGCCAGACTCTCCGCCAGTTTAGTCCGATCGAATTTCTGCTCCACGCACAGGCGTCCGCGCGCCCCCATTGCCCGCGCCCACGCCCGATCCTCTGCCAGCCGGCGCACTCCCGCGGCAAGGGCTGCCGGGTTGCCGGGCGGAATAAAAATCCCACAGTCAGCCTCCTCCACGACTTGGCGGATTACGCCATCGATCGCCAACAGCACCGGGCGGCTGGCAGCCATGTAATCGAACACTTTATTCGGAAAGACCGTCGCGTACATCGGGATCGGCTTCAGAATCGCCAGACAGGCATCCGCGGCTGCGAGCGTTTCCGCCATTCCGGTCTTCGCCACCGGCGGCAGAAAGATCACGTTTCGCAGCCCCAGCGCTGCGGATTTTGCCATCAAGGCGGGTTTCTCTTTCCCATCTCCTACCAGCACGATCACGATGTCCGGCTCTTCTTGCAGCAATCGAGCCGCCTCCAGCGCCACCGCGAGATCGTTCGACATCCCATGCGCGCCGGCGTACATCACAATGAACTTGTCCAGCAATCCGTGCGCCTGGCGCAGCCCCAGCCCGGCAGCGGGCGGATCGAACATCGCCGGGTCAACGCCGTTGGGGATCACCCGAACGTCCCGCCCGCCGCGTTCCTGGATGTGCTCCACAAAACCCGGTGAATTGACAATCAGTTGGTCGGCGCGGCGATAGAGGAAGCGCTCCAACCAGTACGAGAGCCGGATCAACAGCGGATTTTTCAGCACCCCGACCTGGATCGCAAAGTCGGGCCAGAGATCGCGCACCTCGAACAGCAAAGGCTTGCGCTTCAGCCGCGCCAGCGCCCAGGCTGTCAGCCCCTGGAAGATCGGCGGCGAGGTGCCCCAAACCAGATCCACCTGCGGCACTTGCATGCCAGCCCAAAACGATGACAACATAAAGCTCAAAAAACTGAACACGCGATGGATAAAGCTGCGATGCAGGGCTGAGTAGGTGTAGGTCCGTAAAATAGTTACCCCGGGCTGTTCGGGGTCAGGGCTCGCGCTTTCCAGCGCAGACCGCGTTTTTCCCGTCAAATAACTGACCGGGCTGGCGATTACGGTGACGCGGTGGCCGCGCTGCGCCAAGAAACGCGCCAGCTCATGGTGGCGGGTGCCGCCCGGTTCATCGAGCGCGGCAAAAGCCTGGTGGATCAGCAGGACGTGCATGGCATCGGAGGGGAACAGGAATGGCGTTTACAATCCGGTTCACGGCGCGCCGGAAATTTCCCCAAGCCTCCATTCGCTGTAGAAATAAAGCGGCAGGCGTCCGCGCAAATGCAGCTTGACCGCCAACGCGGGTCTCTTCACGCCGTAGGTGGGCGAACTCCAGCCCCAGGTGGGCTTGACCGGTCCGCTGCCATAAAGGAGCTCGCCGGCGCGCACAAGCTGCAATTCTAACGGCAATAAAGCTCCCGCATGCTGGCTCGCCCCGAGCAACAATTGAATTGGACCCGCGGGCGAACTGAAACGGAGCTTAAATCCAGAAGCGAACTCACCGCCGGGGGCGTCTTCCTCCCTTTCCATCACCTCCCAGTTCCAGTCCTGGGTCAGCCAACTCAAACAGGCGCGGTGTTCCAGCTCTCCAGCCGGCGCGGTCGAGCTGGGCAGCAGGGCGTCCTCAACCAGCCAGGTCTCGGGGGCGAGGGCGGTGACTGTGCGCCGATGGATCACCCCAAACCGCGCGTACCCGCGGTGTTCGGCGCTCAATCGCGTCCAGTTTTCGCCGCGCTCCAGCCCCTCGGGGCTCACCTCTGCATCCGCCCGTTCCAGGAAGAGGAAGCGTCCGGCGCGCAGCATCTGGTCCAACCCATCCACTGTGACGGTATTATGCACGTCGCTGCCCATCAGCCCATTCCCCCATGGATCAGGCGCATTGTAAAGGTAAGTCCCGGCGTCTTGCGCGACGTTCATCCCGCACCACCACAGATCCAGGTGAAGCTGATCAGCGTGACCCGGGCGACCGTTGAAGCGGGCAGCGCGCAAATAAGCCCAGGAATCCCCTCCAGGCGAGCGGAGCGTATGGGGCGGCTTTTGTTCAGCAACCTCCGTTCGGACGCAGGGTTGGTCCATAACCGGTTCTGCAACGGCTGCGGGCGGGGACGCTGGGTCCGCCCGTCCTCCCAGCCAAGCGGTTATCTCGTCCCATGGACCCGCGTCCAGGAGCTTTTTTCCGCAAAAGACCTGGCTCGCCGCCTGTAAAACCGGGCGGAAGTCCTCATAAGGCAGGTTGGAAAACGGGAACAGGTACGCGCCATCGTTGGGTCCCAGGTTCGGAACCCCGCCGCTTTGCCGGTCCAGCAACTCGATCAAAAAGGCAGTGCTGGCAGCCAAGCGTTCCAGGCTGAGCGCCGGGAACGCCATGCCTGCTTCCAGCGCAATCCGCTGCGCCCACAAAGCAATCTGCAGCATCAAGCGTTGATAATTGGCGCTGTGCTGGATGTAAACACCGTTTGCGTCGATCTGCGCCGTAAAACCCCGCTGCAGCCACTGCCAGCCGGTACTGCGCCAGCGCCGCGCCTGGGGGTGACTCGGAATTGCCAGCCCCGCCGTGTATAAACCGGCGGCTTCGCTCAGCAGATGGTTGTTGTTCTGCGCCCGGGCGTATACCAATGTGGGCGGAATGCGCGCTGCGTGAACGCCAATCGATTGAGCCAGCCGGGCTGCCCGCGGCGCGGTCGAATGGGGCGAACGCCCAAAAACGCCCCAGGCAGCGTTCAACGCCATCAGCCGGATGCCCGCCTCCTGCGCCGAAACCCAGTTCAGCCCCAGATAAGGCGGGTTCGCGTCCCAGAACTCCTCCAACAGCCCCCAAAAGGCTGCGGCGTACCTTTCGTCGCCGCTTAGGAGATACCCTCTAGCCAGCCCGACCGCCCACCCCAAGCGGGCTGGTTCCCAGACCAGCTTGACATCAACATCTACGGAAGCTCTTCCGAGCTCATAATCCGTCCAATGGCGCAGCGGTTGGGGTGGCTGCAAACAAATTTCAACAGCATCGCCGCCAAAAAGGCGAGTTTTCCCATTTACCGCAAGCTCGGCTTCTGCGAGGGCAGCCTGGACGCCGCCCGACCCCAGGATTGCCAGCAGTTCCTCTCTGCAGGGTGGTGTGTAGATCGCTGCGGGCGCAGAAACCGTCTGAGTTTCCGCGCTGAACCGGGGACTGCGGGTCAATTGGCGCACAACGCCGCTGATCAAACCCAGCCGGTAAAGCCCAAATTGGAAGACAGCCTGCGGACCCAGCTCGCGCAGAGCAATGAATATCAACTTTCCGCGGTTTAACCATCTTGCAGCCGGCTTTGGGGCAGCCATTCCCCGATGATAGCATAATTTAGGGCGGAAGCTGCGCCGCGCTGCAAATTGGCTCAGACCACCAGGAAACGTGTTATATTAACCCGTAACCTGTAAAAGAAAATCTAAATTTCTCTGATTACAAGGTATGCATCTATGAAGAAAATCTATGTCATCCTCCCCCTGCTGGCTCTTCTTCTGGTCGGGGCGGATCGTCCCGTGGATACCATTCGGCTAACGATCATCAACAAATCCGGGATGGAGATTGCCATCCAGCTCAGGTCAAGCGACTACGAATGCGCCAATTCGAAAGACATCGTTCGCGGCGATTTCTATTACCTGACTATCCCGAAAGGCGACCGTGAGACGCCCGCGATCAAAGCCTTCGATATCCAGAAGAACACCTATGGCATGCAGCTTTTCTATATCGAAACCTACGATCCGGTGTACGGTTTCAAGTGTAAGCCCCCGGCGCCAAACGCCCTGCAGGCGGCGCGCAACCTGCGGCTGACCGTTTTGCCCTGCGATTTTCCGATCTCTCCCAAGCAGGTCGGAGAACCCTCGATGTTCAAATTCCTGCCCTTCCCGGTGCAGCAATATGGGATCATCTTTCAGCGATACTGGTTGACCCGCCTGGTGCATTAGCTGCCCCCCCTTGTCAACCTTGCTTGCAAAGCCCAGTCTCAATCAAAGACTGGGCTTTCTTATGCGGATGGTTCGATTACGATTGACTCTTCGGACTGAATTTCTACCACAATATTGCGCAGAGCCTGGTATGCTTTCCTCTCCAGACTGAAGTCCCACACATCAAAAATGAGCATTTCGATTGGGCGCCACAACAAGACCCATCCCGCGACGAACAATCCGTTAGCCAACACCTTTTCCACAAAAATGTCCTGCCCCTCCAGCCACAATGCGGCTGAGAAAAATACCAGCATGCCGATAACCCCGGCGATTGCCGCCCGAACGCCCCGGTAGCGGACCTTTGCCATATCTTGTTCGGCGTCACGCATCCAGGCGATCGAATACTTCTCAATTGCCTGATAGGTCCTGTCCAACAACCCAGGATCGATCTGATCCGGAGGGAGGATCAGATTGAGCTTGATCCGTTGCGCGCGCGGGTGCGCATATAGTTCACCCACAATGTAATCCATCCCGGCTTTGAAACTGTACGTTCGGTAGTAACTGGAAAACGGTGTGATATCGGGCTCCTCGAAAAGGTGGACGACATCCTGAAGATGGAGGGTCAATTCGTAAGTTTCACTTTGTTGCGCCACCGGCATTCTCTTCACCTGACAGACCTCAATTAATGGACCTCAGTGCCTCAACCGCGTCAAACGCAGCGCGCATCACGCCAAAGATTTGATCATAAGGAATAGGCGGGGGTCCGCCGCTCTCGATCGCTTGCGCAAAGGCTTTCCATTCCGCCCGATGACCTTTATCCTGTTTTAGGCGCGAACGATATGTTTTTCGTTTGCCATCAAAAACCAGTTCCAGCGAGCGGAAATCTTCCAGCGCCGCCACTCGTCCGCCGCTAAAAGCCTCGACCCTTTCCTTGGTGAACGCTTTATCGCCATTCGCCAGGTAGCTCACCAGCCCGAGCGAGCCGTCGGGGAAGACAAAACTCATGACCACGTTATCTTCCTGGTAGCGCCCGCCATCCGGCAAGCCGCGGGCGCTCACGGAAACCGGCAGCGCCCCGGTCAGGTAGCACAAGAAGTCGATGAAATGGCAGCCTTCGCCAATGATGCGCCCTCCCCCTTGCTCCGGGTCTTGAGTCCAGTGATTGAGTGGCAGAAAACCGGCGTTCACCCGATAATGAATGTAAAGCGGCTCTTGGCGCTTGTCCAGAAAATTCTTCATCCGAACCGCCAGGGGCGCAAACCGGCGGTTGAAACCGACCATGAGCACCCTGGAGGGGGTTTCTTCCTGCGCTCTTGCGAGCGCGGCTTGGATCGCATCCAACTCATCCAGGTTCAAAGCCAGCGGTTTCTCGCAGAAGACGTGCTTGCCGGCGTCCAGCGCGGCGATGACCTGCTGGGCGTGCAAATTGTGGCGCGTCAGCACCGCAACCGTATTGATCGTTGGGTCGCTCAGAACCCGCTCCGGGTCCGCCGCCGCGTAGCGGAAGCCAAACTTCCTCGCTGCATGTTGGGGGTTCATCCCTGAGGCGGAAACCACCCCAACCGGCTCGATCGCCGGGACGCCTTTGAGCGCGGGCAGCATCACCGCCAGCGCAAAATTACCCGCCCCCAGCACCCCTAATCTAATCGTTTCGCTTTTTGTAGGCGCAGATTCACCCTTGCCAGCATCGCCTTCCTGGACAGCCGGGCGCTCCGCCGGTATTTGGTTCATCGTGTGAGGCGCTTGCGTTTCTGCGCCGGGGTACGTCAACAGCACTCCCAGGAAAGGTGTTTGGGTCTTACCGGCGATCAACTCATAAGCCTGAGCCGCCTCGTCGATCGGAAAGCGCTGGGTGATGAGCGGCTTCACCTCGACCTGCTTCTGCGCCAGCAAATCGACAAAGGCTTCCAGGTTGCGCCCCTCCGTCCAGCGGACGTAACCGAATGGGTAATCCACCCCGCCTTCCTCGTACTGTGGATCGTACCGCCCGGGCCCATAGGAGCGCGAGTTTATAAAGGTCAGTTCTTTTTCGTAATAGACTTTGCGCGGCAGTTCCAGCCCCACTGCGCCGACCGCCACCACGCGCGCCCGGTCACGCGCGATCGTCCCAGCCAGTTCGACCGGGTCGTTGGTGGGCGTGTCTGCGCAGATCAGCACCGCATCGCAGCCCCGCCCCTGCGTGAAGCTCTGCATAGCTTCGGGCGCTTGCTCGCGGAGCACCGCCTGGGCTCCCAGCGTCTGCGCCAGCGCGACCCGCGCCGGATCGAGATCCACCCCAAGCGCTTTGCAGCCGGCGGCTTTGACGATCTGGATCGTCAGCAAGCCCAGCAAACCCAACCCGATCACCGCCACACGTTCGCCCAGTTGAGCCTCAGCCAGGCGGAAGCCGTGCAGGGCGATGGCGCCCAGGGTCGTGAAAGCTGCGGCTTCGAAGTCCAGCTCGTCCGGCAGCCGCGCCAGCAGGTTCTGCGGCACGCAGACGTATTCCGCATGCACAGCGTACCCGCCGCCGGCACAAGCCACCCGCTGCCCGACTTTGAAGCCCGACAGCCCCGCGCCCAACGCCGCGATCACGCCGGCGGAGGAATACCCCAACGGCATGGGCTGATCCAGCCGGTTGAAAGCCGCCTCCAACGTAGAGAGCAGACCCTCGCGCCGCGCTTTGTCGAGCATCTGGCGCGCCAGGTCGGGTCGCGAGCGCGCCTTCCCGATCAGTGATTTCTCGGCAAACGAGACCAGCATGCGCTCCGTGCCGGTCGATACCAGCGAAGCCGCGCTGCGAACCAGCGCCTCGCCGCGCTGCGGCGCGGGCGTCGGCACGTCCATCACGATCGTCTTGCCGTTTTTAAGATTTTGAAGGACTTGTTTCATTTCGTTTCAACTTTTTTACCGACTTTTATAAATCGTGAGGCGCTTAACTCAGCCATCGGGATTATAGCGCATTATTTTTTACCGGTGATATAATGACCGCGCTTCCTGACCCCCCAGCCGATTGATCCTCCTGACCGCGCAGCCTGGGGTTCGCGGGACAGCATCTGTTTGCAGAATAATTCTAACGCTGAAGAAAGATCATTATGGTTGGGTGACAAGAGCGTAAGGATATTGTGACAAGTTCTCGAGTTCGTCTTGGAGTCTGTATGAATACCTCAGCCATTGACATATTTTGTGGTATAGGCGGCCTTTCTTATGGACTGAAGAAAGCAGGTATATCCGTTGCTGCAGGACTAGATATCGACAAATCTTGTAAGTATCCTTATGAGAAGAATGTACAGGCCGAGTTTATTTCGAGAGATGTTTCCAATCTCCGCGGCAAAGAAATAATCGGAAGATACTGGTCTACTGATGTATCGAAAATCTTGGCCGGCTGTGCACCGTGTCAGCCATTCTCTACGCATTCTAATAAGATCAAGGATAAAACTCAAACGAGGAGATGGCGGCTAATCCATGAATTCAAGAGGCTGGTGCGTGAGACAAATCCACACATAGTGACAATGGAAAATGTTCCAAATCTAGCAAATCAGGAGATATTTGAAGATTTCGTCGCCTTTCTGGAACTGAGTGAGTATTACGTTACGTACTCTAACGTTTATTGTCCTGACTATGGAATTCCGCAAAAGAGGCGAAGATTAGTCTTGCTTGCGTCAAAATATGGAAAGATATCTTTGCTTCACAAAACACATTCCAAAGGAGAATACGTTACTTTGAGGCAGGCAATAAAGCATCTTCCTCCAGTAGAAGCAGGAGAGGAATGCAAGAGTGACCTGCTACATAGAACATCGAAACTATCTCCTATCAATTTGCAGAGGATCAAGGCTTCCAAGCCAAACGGAACGTGGCTCGACTGGAGCGAGGATTTGCAATTAGAATGTCATAAAAAGGAGACAGGAAGAACCTATAATGCGGTATACGGGAGGATGGCTTGGGATGAGCCTTCCCCCACCATTACTACACAATTCTACAATTATGGTACCGGACGTTTCGGCCATCCAACACAGAATCGGGCTCTGACGATGAGAGAAGCAGCTATATTGCAGACATTTCCCGAAGACTTCGTATTCTACGAGAGCAAAAAGGATATCTTGCTCAAAAGGCTAAGTGCCTACATCGGAAACGCAGTTCCCGTAAAACTGGCTGTCGTCATAGGCGAGTCGATCTTGAATCACCTTGAGGTGCATAATGATAGAAGCTAAGAACCAGTTCACTTTCGAGATTTCCTTGAGCGTTCTGAACCATCTGGGGAGGAATTTGTACCGAAGCTTTATGACCGTGCTGGGGGAAGCGATATCGAATTCGTGGGATGCAGATGCGAACAACGTTTGGATTTACATAGATAGAGAACGAAACTCGCTCATCATAAAAGACGATGGCGACGGGATGGATGCTAAAGATTTCCAGAACAAGTTCTTGAGAATTGGTTATTCGAAAAGGAGAGAAGGCTCAAGGTCCATAAAGAAAAGACCGTACATTGGCAGAAAAGGCATTGGGAAGATTGCTCTTCTTTCCTTTGCCAAAAAGGTCAGTATATTGACGAGAAAGTCACCAGAGGATGAGTATGTGGGTGGAGTTATCGACAATTCTGGTTTGGATGATGCCATAAAGAACGACCTGACACCTGATCGATATCCATTGGACAGAATCGACGAATCGTTCTTCCGGCAATACCAAAAAGGGCATGATCATGGAACAATAATCTACTTCGAGGATATAACCGAGGGAGTCAAGAATAGTGTCGATCAGATCAGAAAAGTGATGGCTTTGTATTTCAGGTTCTCTTTGATGGACGATAGCTTCAAAATATACGAGGGTGATCAGCCGATCACCCTCGATGATCTTGATGATCTGTCGAAGAGCACCCAATTCCTCTGGAATATCAATGATTTCGACGATCCCTATATTAGTCAGAACCTTGTTCCACCAACACTCAAGGAACAGGCACCCGTTACTACTTCATCAATATTCAGGGGCTTCATTGCATCCGTACGAAAACCAAGAGATCTAAAGATTTTTACAACCGAGGAGAAGGTCGGTGTTGATCTTTTTGTCAACGGCAGGCTGCGAGAAAGGGATCTATTACGGCATATTTCTACTGCACGAGTCTACGAAAGTTATTTGTACGGTCAAATCCATTTCGATGAGTTGGATGATGAGATTGACAGATTTACTAGTAATCGAGAAGGTATCGTTGCAGACGATCCAAAATTCAAAGAGCTATTGAGGATTCTTCAAAATGAAGTAATGCGACACATTGCCGATCAGTGGGACGAGTGGAGAATCAAACACAGGCAGACAGGCGATGGCGAAAATCAACGCTTAGCAATAAGAGCAAGGAGATCAAGGGAATTGTACAATGCTGTTTCCGAAGATTATTCGTTGCCAGAGGAGTCAACGCAAAAGGGAAAAGTCGATAATTGGGTGGACGAATTAGCCGAGGACGCAGAGTTTAATTTTTCTTCTTACGCCGACTGCTTTATCTCGGAGAACTTGATCAGAAAATACATCGAGGACAAGAAAATTATACTCTCGCCAGAAGCCGAGAAAGAGAGAGATAAGTGGAGAAATAGAGAAAGCGAGAGTAAGAACAGGGCAAACGTCAGCATAAATATTAGACGCTCTAGTAGCGACTTGAGCTATTTGTCGATGGATGATCTTGCCAATTTGGTAGACAGGGTAGATCCTGTGAAAGATGCAGGATTGTCGAGGGACGCAACAGCATACAAACCTATGCGAGATGCGGTAGCACATACAGCCTTGCTAACCGATTTGGCAAAGCAGAAGTTGACGACGGTGTACGAAAACATCAGAGCAAGGGTACAAAAATTATTATCGACCCCTTGAGTTGTTTGATTATGCCAAGAAAGCTAATAACGGTAAGCAGTGAGAGAATCCCCAAGCCGACTCCATCATCCGACGCGGCTTTAGCTAGAATGAAAGCTGCCAAGCCACGAGATACTGCTCCAGAGAAGGCACTTCGTTCGGCGCTTCATCGCAAGGGTCTTCGTTTTCGACTTGACAAGAAACCCGTCGATAATTTAAATAGAAAAGCAGATATTATTTTCCGATCTGCAAAAGTAGCTGTTTTCGTTGATGGATGTTTTTGGCATGGCTGTCCAGTTCACGGAACACAAGCGAAAGTCAATGCTGAATTCTGGGCTCGGAAAATCAAACAGAATCAGGAACGCGACCTGGATACAACGAGTCGCTTGGAAGCAGCCGGATGGACAGTTATTCGAGTATGGGAGCATGAAAATCCAGAGGAAGCATCCCAGAGAATCCATGATATCGTCATGGAGCACAAGCCAAAAAGCTAAGACGTATCCGGCGATCTATATGGGCATCCTGGTCGAGGGCGTGGAGTTGACCTTTGAGAATGGGCGCGTCGTAAAAGCCGCTGCGGAAAAGAACCAGGACTTTTTGCTGCGCATGCTGGACAGCGACCCGGGCGCGCGCTACCTGGGCGAATTCGCCATCGGTCTCAACTACCAGATTGACCAGTTCACCCGCAACATCCTGCTCGATGAAAAAATCGGCGGGAGCTTCCACATCGCCGTGGGAGCCGGCTACCCGGAGACCGGCAGCCGCAATAAAAGCATCATCCATTGGGACATGATCTGCGACATGCGCCGCGATTCCGAGATGCGCCTCGATGGAGAGGTCGTCTATCAAAACGGGCGTTTCACCTTCTGAGCGCCCGGTGCTGCTGTTCGCCCATCGCGGCGGAGAAGGGCGCTGGCCCTCGAACACCCTGCTGGGCTTCGAGCAGTCGCTGAAGCTCGGCGCGGACGTGCTCGAACTCGACATCCACCGCACAGCCGACAATGTGCTGGTAGTGCGTCACGATCCGGTTGTTGACACGACCACGAACGGTCAAGGTCGCATTTGCGATCTGAGCCTGGCGGATATCAAGAAGCTGGACGCCGGCTACACCTGGAGCGCCGACGGCGGCGCGAGTTTTCCATTTCGCGGTCAGGGGGTCACGATCCCGACCCTCGCCGAGGTCATTCGGGCGTTCCCGAACGCGCGGCTCAACATCGACATCAAGCCGGAGGATCCCCCGGTTGTGCACAATTTTTGTAAGATGCTAAACGAATATAACCTTCTCGCTCAGGTGACAGTGGGGTCATTTCATGACCGCCAACTCGAGCTTTTCCGCCAAGTCTGTCCCGCTATCGCGACCGCAGCGGGCGTCTCTGAGACCCGCCGTTTCCTGGTTTTGAGCCGTTTGTTTCTGGATCGGTTCTTTCGTTCACCTGCCCGCGCGTTTCAGGTCCCCGAATACGCGGGGCGTCTGCGCCTGGTCACGCCGCGCTTTATCCGCCGCGCCCACGCTCGCGGCTTGCAGGTTCATATCTGGACTGTCAACGAGGTCCCGGATATGCAGCGTTTGATCGCCTGGGGCGTGGACGGTCTGATGACCGACTACCCCGACCGTTTGGCTGAAGTTTTAGCTGGAACCAGCGCTTCAGTCAGCTCGTTCATCCGGTAATACAACCCGCCCTTCTCCAGCAGCTCCTGGTGAGCGCCGCGCTCGACCACCCGACTCTTTTGCATCACCAGGATCTCATCCATCAGCTCCATGCCCACCAGCCGGTGCGTGATCATCAACAACGATTGCTCCTCGGTCGCGCGGAAAACCGCCTGGAGCGCCTGCAACTCGGCGAGCGCGTCCAGGTTCGCCATCCCCTCATCCAGGATCAACAATGCAGCCTGTCTGAGCAGCGCCCGCGCCAGCGCGATCCGCTGACGCTCTCCGCCGCTCAACTTCAACCCGTGCTCGCCCGCCCAGGTATCGTAACCCTGGGGCAGCCCCAGGATGAACTCATGAATCCCCGCCAGGCTGGCTGCTCGAAAAATGTCCTCGTCGCTGGCGCGCGGGTTGGCAATCCGCAGGTTGTCCCGCAACGTGGCGTTGAACAGATAGCTGGTCTGCGGCACGACCGCAACGCGGGCGCGCAGCCCTTCTTGAGCATAATCCTTCAAGCGCCGCCCCGCCAGCAGGATTTCGCCATCCTGATAATCCCAAAAGCGCAGCAACAAGTTAACCAGCGTAGATTTGCCCGCCCCGCTGGCGCCGACGATCGCCATGCGCTTCCTGGCAGGCAGGTCGAATGTGATATCTTCCAGCGCAGCCGTCCCGTCCGGATAGCTGAAGCATAAATTGCGCACCTGCAGATCGAAGCTCAGCGGAAGCGAGTGCGGCCAGGCGATATCGCGGACCTCCGGCTCGGCATCGACGATCTCGAACAAGCGGCGGGCGGCTTGCAGGTTGCTTTCCAGGTATTGGGCGGCAACCGGCAGAGGGTTGAGCGCCTCAAAGCTGGTCAGCGCAGCCAGCGCCAGCACCGCCAGATAAACCCCCTGCAACCCGCCTCCGTTGACCAGCGGGATGGCAAACACCAGCACGCTCCACATCCCCAGATTAGCCAACAAACTCATCCCGGCATTTTGCAGACTGGCGATCGCCGCCAGGCGCTGCAACGCATTCAAAAGCGCCTGGCTGCGCCTCTCCAAATCCTGAGACGCCTGTTCGCCCTGCGTGAATGCCAGCAGATCCGCCAGCCCCTGGATAAAATCTACTGCCGCGCTGTTCAAATCGGAACGCCGCTCGACGAGTTGAAAACCAGCCTGCTTGCCCAGCTGCCCCGCCAACAATGGCAGCCCGATCCCAGCCGCCAGCCAGAACAGCAGCAAGACCAGCCCCAACTGGAGCGAAAAACTGCTCACGAAAACCAGCACCGCCGCCAGCGCCAACACCGCGGTCAGAGGCGGCGCCAGGGCGCGCACGTAAAAATTCTCCAGCGACTGGATGTCGCTTAAAATGCGCGCCAGCAAGTCGCCGCTGCGATAACGCATCAACCGCGCCGGCGCCAGCGGTTCCAGCGCCTGATAGAACCACGTCCGCAATTCAGCCAGCAGCCGGAAGGTCGCCTCGTGCGAAAGGTAGCGTTCCAAATAGCGAAAGACGCCGCGCCCGATCCCAAAGAAACGCACCCCAACAATCGGAACTTGCAGCAGCGCAATCGAGGGGTGTAAGGCTGCCAGGCTGATGATCAGCGCGGAGGTCGCCATGAGCCCCACCCCGCACAGCACCGTCGCGGCGCCCGCCAACGCCGCCAGCGCGCCCCAACCCCACATCCCGGACGCCAACCGCATCAGGCGAACTAACCTGGGGCTGCGCGGCGCGGGTTCGGTCTGCGGAGGGCTTGAAGCTTGCAGCGAGGTTGGGCTGCGTGACAGCGCCAGCGTGCCCCGATCTGCGCCAACCAGCCCCCGCCCGCCCACCCGCGCGCCGTCCGAGATTGGAGTTTGCGACGCCAGCAGCATGCGCCGGAACAAACCTGCCTGACCGGCAAGTTCTGAAGGCGCCCCCGACTGGCGAATTTCCCCCTGCTCCAGCACCAGCACCTGATCGGCTTCCCGGATCGTTTTCAAACGGTGGGCGATTACCAGCGCCGTGCGCCCTTCCAGCAACCGTCCGATCCCCAGGTTCAACCTGGCTTCGTTCTCTACATCCAGATTGGCGGTCGCCTCATCCAGCAAGACCAGCGGCGCATCCCTCAAAAATGCGCGCGCCAGCGCTATGCGCTGCGCCTCGCCGCCGCTCAGCCGCGCGCCGCGCTCGCCAATTCGGGTCGCATACCCCTCAGGCAGAGCGCAAATAAAATCATGCGCTTCAGCCAGCCGGGCAGCTTCAAACACCGCGTCCATATCCGCCTCCGGCTTACCCAGGCGGATGTTGGCTTCCACAGTATCGGCGAACAAATACGGTCTTTGCGGCACCCAGGCGATCCCCCCGCGCCAGGCGTGGAGCGGAACGTCTTCCAGCGGCTTACCATCCAGCGTGATCGCACCGCCATCCGGCGCGATAAAGCGCAGCAGCAAGCCCATAATGGTGCTCTTGCCGCTGCCGCTCGGACCGACCAACGCCACCCGCTGGCCGCGCTGAATTTCAAACGAGACTCCCCGCAGCGCCTGGCGGCTCTCCTCGAAGCTCACGTGCACATCTGCGAACCGGATTGCCTGGTTGAAGTGCAGGCTCTCAGAACTCCCCTGAACCGCCGCGAGTTTTTCTCCGGTGTGTTCGGGTTTATTCAGCGTCCGGCTGTCCAGCACGGCGAAAATCCGCTGGGCAGCCTCCACGCCAGCCATTCCGGCGTGAAAGCGCGCGCCGAGCATCCGCAGCGGGGCATAAAACTCGGGCGCGAGCAGCAAGACCGTGAAAGCCTGCTCGAACGGGATCTGCCCGTAAAGCAGCCGCAGCCCAATCTGCACCGCCACGACCGCCGTGCTGAGGGTTGCCGCCATTTCGAGCGTGAGCGCGGAGAGAAAGGTTATTCGCAGCACGCTCATGGTCGTCTGACGGAACTGTTCGCTCGCCAGCGCGATGTTTTTGACCTGATCGCGGCTGCGCCCAAACAGCTTGAGCGTGGGCAGCCCCTGCAGCACATCCAAAAAATAAGCGCTCAGCCGGCTCAGCGTGCGCCACTGGCGGCGGGTGAGCGCCTGCGCCAGGCTGCCGATCAACACCATGAAAAGGGGGATTATGGGGGCGGTGAACAAGAACACCAGCCCTGAGACCAGATCCAGCCAGGACACATAGACCAGAATCGCAGTTGGCACGCTGACTGCCAGCGCTGCGCCCGGCAGATACTGGCTATAATACGCCTCGAGCGATTCGACGCCCTCTACCAGCGTATGCGTCAGCTCGCCGGTTTGCTCTTGCGCCGTATACCCCGGACCCCGCTCGAGCAGCGCGGCAGACAACCGGCGTCTCAACCACGATTTGACGGTGCGCGCAACTCGCTGAGCCGCCAGGTCGCTGCCAAAGCCGAGCGCCGGGCGGAGGATCAGAACCGCCAGCAGAAAAAAAAACAGGCTGGAAATCTGCGCCAGGGGCTGCTTGTCCAGAAAAACCTGACCCACCACCCGGCTGAGAATTCCAGCCTGTAAGATTGCCAGTACGCCGGCTGAGGCGCCCAGAAGCACGGACAAGAGCAAGGCAGAGCGGTTCTGCCAGGCGAGCCTCAGCAAGCGCGGGTCGAGATGCATCAATACACCAGGCGCGACTCAACCGTCAGCCGCTTGCGGAACACCCAGTAACTCCAGGCTTGATAAATCAACACCACCGGCAGGAAGATCAGCGTCACGATGGTCATCACCCGGAGCGTATAAGGCGAAGAAGAAGCGTTGGTGATGGTGAGGCTGTACGCCGGGTCGAGGCTGGAGATCATCACCCGCGGATAAAGGATCAAGAACATGGTCGCGACCGTAAACGCGATCCCAACCGCTACCATGGCAAAAGACCACCCTTCCATGCGCTTATGGATGAAGTAGCCCGCCGCGAGCATGGCTGCCATCCCAACGATCGGCACCACGCCGGGGTTAACCCCCAGCTTGTCCAGGATGTCGGTCTGGAAGTACGTGGATACCAGCAGCGCAGCCATGACGATCACGCTTGCAATCCACAGCTTCCCCGCCAGGGCGTGCGCCTTTTGGCGGATCTCGCCATCGGTTTTCAAAGCGATGAAAATCGCGCCGTAAAGCGCAAACGCAACCACCGCAGTGACCCCAGCCAGCAGCGCATACGGATTGAGCAGGTTGAAGAAACCGCCGGCGTACTGCATGTTCGCGTCGATCGGGACGCCGCGCGCCAGGTTTCCAAAAGCCACCCCCAGCAGGAGCGCCGGCACCAGGCTCCCCAGAAAAATCGACCAGTCCCACAGGCTGCGCCAGCGCGGCGCATCGTCTTTGCCGCGGAACTCAAACGCCACCCCGCGCGCGATCAGCGCCAGCAGCAAAATGAAAAGCGCCAAGTAGAACCCGCTAAAAAAGGTTGCGTACCAGTGGGGAAAAGCCGCAAAGGTCGCGCCGCCGGCAGTCAACAGCCAGACCTCGTTCCCATCCCAGTGCGGACCGATGGTGTTGATCATCAGGCGGCGTTTGACATCCACCTGCTGCGGGTCTTTATCGCGGCTTAGGAACGGCAGCAAAATTCCCACGCCAAAATCAAAACCCTCCAGCACAAAGAAACCAATATACAGCACAGCGATAAAAATGAACCACAAGGTATTGAGCGACATTTTGACCTCCTGAGCTAATCCTGTGCGCCAGCCAGCGTCGGGATAAAATCCGCTTCTGGCTCATGACCGGTTGGGGCGGGTTCGGGACCGGCTTTGATAAACTTGGTCCAGAGGAAGATCGCCGCAGCCATGAGCAAGCCATAGACCAGCGTGTAGAGCAACGTGGTGAACAGCACACTCCCTCCCGGCACGACCAGAGAAACGCCGTCTTCGATCTTCATCAAACCGTACACCACCCAGGGGAAACGCCCCATCTCGGTCATAATCCATCCAGAAGCGTTTGCGAGGTATGGCAGCGGGATCGCCCAGACGAACAGCCGCAACCCACGGTGGCGCTTTTCGAACAAATCGCCCATCACCAGAAAGACGCCCCAGAGCGCTAATCCGAGCAGTATGAACCCAATCCCCACCATGATGCGGAAGCTCCAGTAAATCACCGCCACAGGCGGAAAATAATCCCCGGGACCAAACTGGTTCACATACTGTTCCTGCAGATCGTAGATACCCTGCACTTTACAATTCAAATTGTTATACGCCAACAGGCAGAGCATGCGCGGCAGACGGATCGAAAAAACCTCCTCCCTTTGGGAGAGGTCGCCGATCGTGAGCAGCGAGAAAGAGGCCGGCTCTTCCGTTCGCCACAACGCTTCTGCCGCAGCCATTTTCATCGGCTGCACCTCGACGATGTGCTGAGCCTGACTGTGCCCATACAGCGCCACCAGGGTCGCCGCGCCCACGCCCACGATCGCCGCAATCTGAAACGAGCGTTTAAACAGGTCAACGTGCTGGCGGCGCAACAGGTAATAGGCGCTGATGCCCATCACAAAGAACGAAGCCGTTACAAAACCGGCGGCAACCGTGTGCGGCACCATCACCCACGAGGTTGGGTTCAAGATCAGCGCCAGGAAATCCTGCATCTCCGCCCGCCCGTGGCGCAGAACGTAACCCACCGGTTGCTGCATAAATGCATTCGCAATCAGGATCCAAAACGCCGAAACATTGACCCCGATTGCCACCACCCACATCACCGCGGCGTGTAGACCTTTAGATAATTTATCCCAGCCAAAGATCCAAATGCCGATGAAGGTGGACTCAAGGAAGAACGCCAGCAGCGCCTCGATCGCCAGCGGCGCCCCAAATATATCCCCCACAAAGCGGGAATACTCCGACCAGTTCATCCCAAACTGAAATTCCTGGACGATCCCGGTCACCACCCCAACCGCAAAGTTGATCACGAAGAGTTTGCCCCAAAACTTGGTCATCCGCAAATAGACCTCTCTGCCTGACTGCACATAGAGCGTTTCCATCAATGCAACCAGGAACGAGAGACCGATTGTCAAGGGCACAAAGAAGAAATGATAGACGGTCGTGATCCCAAATTGAAGCCGCCCCAGGGTAACTGCATCCATAAAATAGTCTCCTTATGTAAACAAGCGCTTTGATTTTTTTGAAGAAACCGCTGTCCTATGTCGTGTCTGGCATCCCTCCATCCGCGCCTCCCCAAGAATGAAATAATATGAACTCACGCCTCTAGCGTAACAGCCGCGCTATTAATGAGCGCCGCCAACTGAGACTTGCGCCAGCCGGGTTAATGACACCAAAGCCGGCGCCTGTGGCAGCCGCTGCGCCTCTTCCACCAATTCTGCGAGCGTGATCGATTCCAACTCATGCCCGATCAGCGCTTGAAGCCGCCGCCAGCGCTGATTGACCGGGCAGCCCGGTTCCAGCGGACACGCCGCCTCCCCCTCCAGACAATCCGAGATCAACAGCGGTCCCTCAACCGCCTCCCAGATGTGCCGCAAATTAATCGCGGCTGCCGGCTGCGCCAGCTCTAACCCCCCGTTGGGTCCCGCGAAGGTGTTCACCAACCCCAGCCGCGCGAGGTCTGCAACAATGCGCTGCAGAAACGCGCGTGGGATGCGCATTTCTTGCTGAATGCGCTGCGTCGCCAGGCGCGCGCCGGGGGGACGCCGAGCCAGGCATAACATCACCCGCACCGCATAATCTGTTCGACGATTGATCTTAAACATAAGCCACCCATAACCTTTACCAGTCTCGTCAACAATTACTTAGATGGTAAAGATTTTCGGGAAGCCTGTCAACGTGCCTTTGTCATTTAGGACATGTGATTAATATCACAAATATTTCGATTTGAATTGCCCCCTTGGATCGGCGCCGGATTTCAAGACCCGCCGCTGACGGCGCCCTGGCGAGCCTGCGGCAGCCTTCGGCTGTCAGGCGCGCCAGAAGCCCCGCCGCACCGGGCGCACGTCCTCAGCCGTGATAAACGCCGACTCGTCCACCTCGTTTACGATCTCCTGCACCCGTCTGACGTTTTTACGCAGCACGCTGCAGTTCAGCAGCGATACCATGCCGTCTTTGCCGCGCGCCGGGATCTCGGTGATCGCAAAGCCTTCTTCGCGCAGCCGCTCGGTAATCGCCGCGCCGCGCCTGGAGCTCACGATGCTGATCTGAACATGCCCCAACGCCAGCCGCTCCTCAATGAGCATCCCAACCACCACCCCGGTCGCAAAACCGCTCGCATAACCCAGAATGTTCAACGGATTATCCAGATTGTTCAACACGGAGGTGATCGCCAGCACGAAGATGAGCGACTGAAAAAGTCCCAGCAGCCAGGCGACGCTTTTCTTGCCGCGCATCATCACCAGCACGCGCAAGGTGTCCAGCGTCATATCGCTGACGCGTAAAAAGAAAATCAAGCCGGCGGATAGCCAGGCTGACCATGATAGTATCGTTTCCATTATCTTTTCCTTAAATCATGATTTGCCGCGGCGCGCCGGCGACAACCGACCGGGTGGACGCCTCATTTGGGCGTCATCCCCAGCTCTTCCGGACATTCGCCTTTCATCTCAGGCAGATATAACCTTTCAAGGTATTCCTTCACCATCCGGCGCATGCTGAACTGCGGTCCAATCGTGCGGATCGATTCTTTCATGCGCAGGATCCATTCGCCAGGCAAGCCGTCCGATGAGCGCGTCTGGTAGAACAGCGGTACGATTTCGTTTTCGAGCAGATCGTACAGGCTCTTGGCATCCGCGGCGTCCTGCGCCTCCGCATCGGCGTAATCCAGATCCTCCCCGATCGCCCAGCCGTTGCGCCCGTTGTAACCTTCGCGCCACCAGCCATCCAGCACCGAAAAATTTAGCACGCCGTTCATGCCCGCCTTTTGACCCGAAGTTCCCGAAGCCTCGTTTGGGCGGCGCGGCGTGTTGAGCCACACATCCACCCCCTGAACCAGGTAACGCGCCAGATTCATGTCGTAATCTTCCAGGAACACCAGCCGCCCGCCACTTTCGGATCTCTTGACGGTCCGGTAAACCTCCTGGATGATCATCTTTCCGCCCTCATGATCGGGGTGCGATTTTCCGGCAAAGATGATCTGCACCGGGCGCTCGGCATTGTTGATGATCTTGAGCAGCCGGTCGACATCGGTAAAGAGCAGATTGGCGCGCTTATATGGCGCAAACCGGCGCGCAAAACCGATCGTCAGGGCGTAGGGATTGAGCAGCACGCCCGAAGCGACCACCTGGATCGGGTGCCAGCTTCCGCTCCTCCAGCGCTGCCGGGCGCGCTCGCGGACGTAGGCTGCCAGTTTGCGCTTCAAGTGCAGGCGCACCTCCCAGATCTGTGCGTCGGGGATGTTGTTCACCAGCTCCCACACATCCGGATCATCGGCGCGCTCCAGCCATTCCGCGCCCAGGTAGCGGTCGAACAGGTGGCGCAGGCGGCGCGCCAGCCAGGTGCCGACATGCACGCCGTTGGTGATGTGGGTGATCGTCGTCTCGTCTTCGGGTCGGTCGGGCCACAGATATGCCCACATCCTCCGCGCCACCTGACCGTGCAGCTCGGAAACGGCGTTCCGCCCGGCGGAATGGGTCAACGCCAGAGCCGGCATGCTGAACAAATCTCCCCAGCTCACCTCGTGGCGCGCCAGGTTGATGAACTGATCGCGGTCCAAGCCCAGTTGGGGCCAGAAATGCGAAAAGTATTTTTCCACCAGCCAGAGCGGAAATTCATCGTTTCCAGCCGGAACCGGCGTGTGAGTGGTGAACACGCTCGCGTCGTGCACGTTCTGGGCAGCCTCTTCATAGGTCATTCCGTCTGTCACCAGCTCGCGGATGCGCTCCAGCACCATGAATGCCGAATGTCCCTCGTTCATGTGCCAGACAGCCGGCGCATAGCCCATTTTGCGCAGCGCCCTGACCCCTCCGATCCCCAGCAGAATCTCCTGCGAGATGCGCAAATCCAGGTCGCTGCTGTAAAGCCGGGCAGTCAGAGCCCGATCGTGAAACGAGTTCTGTTCCAGGTTAGCGTCCAACAAATAGAGCGGCGCCCTGCCAACGCGCACCTCCCACAGGCGCACCTGGACCGCGCGGTCCGGCAACTCGACCGAAACCGTCAGAGGCGTCCCGTCCTCTTCGAGCACCGGCAAAACCGGCAAATCTTCGAATTTTTGGACGTTGTATTGCGCTTCCTGCCAGCCGTCCTCGCTGATGTATTGGGTGAAATACCCTTCGGTGTAAAAGAAACCGATGGCGATGAACGGCAATCCAAGATCGCTGGCTTCTTTGGCATGGTCGCCGGAGAGCACGCCCAAGCCGCCGGCGTAGATCGGCAGCGTCTCGTGCAGACCGAATTCCATCGAGAAATAGGCGATCAACCGGTCGTTCAAATCCGGATAAGCGCTGGAAAACCAGGTCTGCTCCGGCTGCATATACTGCTCGTAGAGGCGCAGCATGTGATCGTAAAACTCAAGGTAATAGCGGTTGTTGGTCGCCGCGTTGAGCCGCGCCCGCGATACCTGCCGCAAAAACTTGATCGGGTTGTGATAAGTTTGTTCCCACAATTCCGCATCGATCCTGGAAAAGAGGCGCTGCGCGTCGGGGTTCCAGGTCCACCATAAATTGTAGGCTAAGCCCGCCAGACCGTGGATGCGGCGCGGCAGGCTGAACGAATTGGGGGTTTGGGTTCGAAAATGCATGTAGGCTTACCTCAAAACAGCCGCCTGCGTTCTACCTACGAGCCAATTGGTCGCTCGCAGCCGGCATAATAAATCATTAGCTCTATCATTGCCTGAAAAACACAATTCTCAATAATACCACATGCTTTAAACGTGATCGTCCCAGAGTTGGAAAAAGCGCGGCAAATTGATTGTGAGGCAGTGCGTAGCATGGAGCCGCTGATCCACGTATTCCGGCGTCTATGATAAGATGCAGGCGCGGCTAATTGTCGTCGATCTTTGATCGAGGGTGATACTTTAAGACCCCTCAGGGTGGGGTGAGCCGCCGATCCACCCTGCCGACTGGCGATTTGCATGAGATTCAATGTGGTCACAATCTGGTATGCGTGGCATTGGAGCTACCACAACACAGAGTGCCTAGCACGAGGAATGGGGTGATCGTTCCAAGGCTGGTAAAAGCGTGGTTAAATGGATGTGAGGCAGTTAGCCGACCGCCCCACATCCTACGAACAGAAAGGCACACCTACATGCGCCTCAACCTGATTTTACCAAAAGTTGAAC
>WBZO01000567.1_pt1 | contig 73569 bp, 66 predicted proteins | sample 5204261 | NCBI WGS metagenome assembly WBZO01 (sample SAMN12412400, study PRJNA552823) | activated sludge metagenome | isolation source: activated sludge from anammox sidestream of wastewater treatment plant... | place: USA: North Carolina | collected 2017-09
ACACAACAGGCGTTTGGCGGCAATGGCGGGTGACGTGGTTAATTGAACATTCTACCTCGCATCAACATTTGTGGTGTATTGACAGTTTTGTGCTCCGAAATCCGCCACTGCGCCAAGCGCCAAAACGTTAGCATCGATTGAAAAAGGAAAAGTCCTTCGAAAATCTAAGGTTCCAAACAGAAACTCGAAAAGAAACGGAGAAAATTAAAGACAGACGTTCAGAATTAAAGAATGAAGATGAGTAAAACGATGAAGTACAATTTAATAGATGCACCGACCATTTCGGTCAAACGGTGGGAACTGCCGGTCAGCCAAGAATATAATTAATTATGAATCAATTAAAATTTGTAATTTATACTTTTTTAAGTCTATTGACCCTTACAACTATATCATCTTGCAATAAGGATGATGTCAATGTAAAAAATCTTAAATCTGATTCTTCAATTGAGTTGCGAACAAATTCATTGGGAAGTTATTCTGTTGAAAATGGTCGAATTAAATTTCCTACAATAGAAGATTATCAACAGACAGTTACTTATCTACAAAGTGCTACTGATGCACAATTAGTATCCTTTAGAAACTCTATTAGTATAGAAACAGCGGCTAAAGCATATACGTCCTTTGTGGATTTGGTGGATGATGAAAACCTGACCAATGCACAGATAGAAGCTATAGAACAGCAATATTCATCAAAAGTTAAGATATCTATAAACGGTGAAGGTGACAAAGAAGTCAATATAAAATATGCTATTAATCCGGAGATTACTAACCTAAATGGCGAATATCAGGTAGGTCAAACTGTGGTAAAGCAAGCAGGAACCAAATTGATTTCTATTACTAATCCAACCTTAGTAGATCCAAGTACTGTTAATGAAACCACATCAACTAATGGAACTAATGGAGTTTATGTAACTGAAACAGTATTAGCGATTTCTCCTCCTTGTTGTCCAACATCGGATTCAAAGACACTTGAATATAATGATGGAAAAAGAAAAAGAGTGAGAGCTAGTTACCAATTAGCAAATACTACTCAAGTCTATGAAAATCCAGGTGATGGACGATGGAAATTAGTCTTTCCTCAACTTACTGTTGATGCAGTAGGTGAGCATCATAGAAGAAAATGTTTTATCTTCTGTTGGTGGAGTGGTAGCAAGACTTCCATGCAGCACGATTGGAATATTAATATCTCTCATGATTTGGCAGGAGTTGCTAATCCAATCATAATCAATCGAACACAATCCAATGGAAACACTTCTGAAATTAGATTCACAAATTACTTCAACGGGAATCCAATATCCATTCTGACTTCCTTTCCTATTAATTACGGAATAAATGTCTGTGTAAACAGTGTGTATCAGCGAGTTATAGCAAACAATCGTACAGTAACGATTACATGCAATTAATTCAAATATTTTAAGGTGATAGGCAGAGAGAGCCTATCACCTCTTTTAGTTGATAAAATCATAAAGAATGAAAAGTAAAGTTATAATTTTTATTGTTTTATTATTTCTCATCAATGGGAGTACTTTTGCACAAAGTAAGTATGAAATTTATGGGGGTGTGAGCATCTCAAATACAAATCGGTATGATAATAATCACCAAGCAGTGAACATAAATCCACAAGGATCTCCAGACTATACTTTACGTTATCACTTAGGCATCCAAAGGAAGTTCTTTGAATTTTCTAATCTTAATTTTCAAATGGGGTTGGGCATAGCAAGTAGGGGTTGTAAAAATTATGTTTGGCAGATTTGGCCTATTGATACAATTTTAGATCTTCATTTAATTTATTTACAGGCACCAATAAACTTAAATTTAAGATTGTTAAATGGAAAGGAATATTACTTCATTGTAGGTCTCACGCCTTCATATTTACTATTTAACTATGATAATATGGCACATGAATTATCAACAGCAGCTGTGAATCCTACATTGATTCCTTGGCATTTGGAATATAAATTAGGAATTAGATTTCCTATATTAAATAAACTTGAAGGAAAGATGAGTTTTAATAAAAGTCTAACTTCTATTAATAGGATTAGACAATTTAATGTTCCCACTTGGACAGCCAGTACATACCACCACACATTTGACGTAACATTAATTTATAAGATATGAGACAAGTAATAATCATTATAGCGATTTTGATACCAGTGTTTATAACAGCACAAAGATCGATAAGATTTGTTGGCGGTATTAATTATACCAGAACGAAACATACAGTATTTAAGTACGGTCTAACTGCCGATACATTAAACATAATTACAATGAATAAAGATGCCATTATACTACCACACATAGGATTTGAATACGACTTTAAAACCTATAATAAGGTATCATTTACCACAGGTATGGGGATAAGCATGATGGGTACTGCAAAGTATACTACTGTAGTTTATCAACCTCCACCCAAGTACCAACAGAGAAGGAATGAAGATCTGAAGATAATATATTTAAGAATTCCTTTGATGGTTAAATATGAAGTAATGAATCAATTGTATGCTTTTGTAGGTTATAGTTTTAATTATTCTATCAGAAAAAATCAGAGTATATTGGATGCGCATCCAGGAACATTTCCGCCTGAAGTAGGATTTATATATAAGAATTACCACCATGCAGCGATATTTGGGCTTCGTAAAGATTGGCACCATTTAAGTATTTCGGCAAACTATCATTTAGGTCTTTCTCGGGTGTATGATACTGAAATATTTAATGCCTATACGAGAGCGTATTTATCATTAAGTGGAATTCAATTTAGTGTAGGTTACAAAATATCAGAATAAAAAAACCAGATGCTAACACCGCATACCACGTACAGAGCGGCTATACGCCGCTCCGTCGTGTATGCCAAACCGTTATGGGCAAGTTTACAAACCAGACGGGACGGCAAGGTCGGACACTGACAAAAATTTCAATAGCGTTAAACATTGTTTTCATTTGCGGGACAATCTTTTTGATAGCTTTTTTAGTACGGAAAAATTATTTCCAGAAGTTTTTTGCACACTCAAATTTAAGCGAGTGGCATTATACCAACAATGAACGTTACGGCAACTACACAACTGTTTATCCTTTGTATAGCAAACAGAAAAACATTGTAATGCTAGGTAATTCATTGACAAACTACGCTAATTGGGAAGAACTACTTGACCGAACAGACGTAGCAAATAGAGGAATCGGTGGTGACATTACAGAAGGATTTCTTGGACGACTTAAGTATATCATATACGTAAAACCCAAAATCGTTTTCATAGAAGGCGGTGTGAACGATTTGAGTAGAAATATTTCACAAGAAAATATAATCAAAAACCTAACTTCAATAATTGACACACTTCAAAAAAATGACATAAAACCCGTTCTGACAACAGTAACTTTGTTAGCAGAACACTATAAATCAAGAAATCCTGTTGAACAAAACAAAAAAATAAAAAAATTAAACAAACAAATTTTCAAACTTGCAAAGGACAAAAATATTGACCTTATAGATTTGAATCAATTTGTAAGTAATGAAAATTTTTGCAACCCAGAATATGTAGTTAAAGACGGCATTCATTTTTCAGACAAGACATACGTGATTTGGAAACAGGAAGTTGAAAAAGTTTTAACAAAGGAAAATCTATGAAGAAATGCTGACCAACTTTCAGACAAAAAACCAGCCCATAACAAGCAGTTTTGCGTCAGGCGGGTCGAACGTTTCCGTTCGACATTTTTTTTGTAAATTTACGCTTTGTGCTCGCACGGAATTTTCGGTTGAAAATCCCGCCCGAACGCAAAGCTGCCAAAACGTTAGTACGGATTGAAGTAAAACAGCTAAGTCAAAATGATAGTAAAATCGGAATATTTTGATGGATATTTGAGATCAAGAAATACTAGCGGGAGCAAGGAAGCACTACGGCCCGATACGGTAGTTATGAAGTAATTATTATTTAATATTAAAAAAACAAAAGAAATGAACAGATTAAAATTTTTAGTAGTGGCGATTGCCGTCGTAGTACTAACATTGGGGATTTATTCTTGTGCTAAGGATGATTCAATTAAGGAACAAAATGTCCATTTTACTACTGAAAACAGAAATGCTTTACCAAGTGTTATAAATGGCATGTTACATTTTGACACTTATGCGGATTTTCAAGCATATATCACTGATCTTGAACAACTTCAAAATGACACAAATCAAATCAAAACAGCTTACACACAATTGGGTGTAGATTTGACACAAGAGTTTTTGCCAAATCTTACTGATTATCCTGTGGCATTAAGAAAGGAACAACAGCTGTCTGGTTTTACATCTGCCAGAAAAGCAAAAGAAACAGTTATAAACAACGCATTGAATAATGGTGATGATTCAGTCTTTTCAATTGTCTCTGATCCTTTTTTCAAAAGTGCTATTAATACTGATAATTCAGTTCACATAGGTACAAGAATTTTTAGATACTTTGAAAATGGTGGTGTTGTAATTGTTTTAAATAATAATTGGGCTGCATATCAAACAATCAAAACAGACAATTATGGTTCCATAAAATCAACCAATGAAATATTTGTTTCAAATGACGACAAAAATAATTGGAGCAATATTTATAATTTGGATAACAGTGGCAATATAACCACAGAAAAGCAATTTACTGACCCAGGCGACAACGTTCAATACCACCCAGCTTGTGCTTTGGATACAACTAAGATTGTAATTACAAACTTAAATGACGGAACAGTAAGGTTGGAATACCGTGGAACTGGCTCAGGCCCATTTACATGGACATTTAATAACGTAAGCCCAATTGTTACATATACAGGAAATCCTGTTGTTGTACCATGTGTCGGAACAGGAAAAGTTTGTGTCCAAACTCCTATTGATTTTTGGCCTTATATTTGTGTTGGCTGTAAAACTTTTAAGTGTAATGATAACTGTGGTGTAAAAAAGTCTAAGCAAGGAAAAGAAGAATGGACAAATGCAGGTGGAAGTGGCAAAAAAATAAAAATTGAAGCTGAAATTTGGGTCAAGGATGGTGAAATTGGTTGTAGAAGCAAGCATTTTGGAAAAAATATACTTGGATTTTATGTTCCTTTAAATTTAATTTTCAATACTACAGGTGTGTTTGCCAATATTACAGGAAGCTTTAAAAGAGAAGTAACACCAGGTAATTGTATCATTGTAAATCAGCCATTTAATGAAAAACAACTTCCTCCTGGGAATAATGCAACATGGCAAAACATCATAACTCAACCTGGCAAGAACTTTGTTGACCCTGGAAAACTTTCTTCTGGCCATAGAATACGTTTAAAAACTGGGGGTACTTTTTTCGGATTTGGTGTTGATAGGCCACGTTTAATTCTTGATTAGTATGAAAATCTATCTTATTATATTAATTTTTGTTGTTACGATTTGCTCATTACATGGGCAAATCGTAACTATTCAATTTGGGGCAACATATTATGAATCAAAATTTAAGATTCCAATGCACCCTGAAATTATTGGCAAAAGAATAGCTAATGATGAATATTTTTTTAAATTAAATTATGAGCATTATATTAATGCTAATTTTAGATTATCTGGTAGTTACTCTAAATACCCACTATCTAATTCATTCTACTTTTATAAAGAGAATGAAGGCGGTTCCTTTGGATGGAAAGGGTCAAATGTAAACCGCATTGATTTAAATGTTATTTATGATGTTTTCCCTATAAAGAAAATTATTTTAAGTCCATCTGTTGGTTTCGGATTTCAAATATCAACACCAAATGGTTACGATTGTATCTGCAATGGCATTTCTGGCGGAATAAGGCCTGATAATTTTGAACTTTTGACAGATATTGAAGCCTTTACATATTCAAATACTCAAATAGTACCTGTTATTGGTTTGAAATTTGGCTATGCATTTTGGGGTAGATTGGAGTTATTTATGGATATTCAACAAGTATTTGGTCATAAAATCATTCAAGAATTAAGGATGAGTTACACATATAAAGGTATAGAACAACCACAAGCAATAAGTTATTCAGATGGGACGGGAAGATTTTATGCATTAGGAATTGGATATAGATTTGTAAAACCAAAAGCGAAGTAAAATACAACCCGTACTAACAATGTATAAGACGATAGAGCCGCCTATCGGACGGCTCCATCGCTTATACTTGGCCGTTACCGGCAAGCTATACAGAATCTGATAACAAAGAAAATATGATAAAATTATTTATAAGTTATACACACAAAGATGAAACTCTGATAGATGAATTTAGAAGTCATCTATCCCCTCTTAAAAGTAATGGTACAATTGAAGATTGGTATGATAGAAAAATAATAGCCGGAGACAAATTACAAGATGATATAGACAACAATCTTGAAGATGCAGATATAATCTGTTTAATGATTTCAAGTGATTTTTTAGCATCAAAAGCGTGTATGAAGGAGAAGGAGGATGCTTTGAAATTGAAAGAACAGAAAGGGATAAGAGTTTTACCTATTATTCTTAGAGATTGTGATTGGGTCTCAATAACAGAAATTAGTGAACTACTCTGTATTCCTACAGATGGGAAGCCCATAGTAAATTTTGAAAATAGGGATAAGGGTTGGTTAGATACAATAAATTGGATTAAAAGCACTTGTAAATCAATTAATTTAATTGAAAACTTAAAAATAAGCCAGGATTTTGATAACTTTCTAAATAGTCCAGAATTATTAGCAAAATCACACGGGAGTCGGGAGAATTTGAAGCTTGAAGACATTTTTGTGTACCCGGACCTTAAATCATACAATAATGAAGAAACATCTGACAGTTATCCGTCTCAAAGATTTGAGAATGAGATATTAAAATTCGGTAAAACAATTATTGCAGGTGAAAATCAAGCAGGAAAATCAACCCTATGTAAAATATTATTCCAAATTTTACGGAACTTAAAATATGTGCCAATATACCTAAATGATGAGAATCAATATTTAGGAAATCCCAGAAACAAACTTAAGAAGGAATTTCAAAATCAGTACCAATCAGTAGATTTTGACCAAATAGATAATGAAAGAATCATTCCCATTGTTGATGATTTTCATTATGCAAAACATCAATCTAAATATATTGAAAACTATAAGGCTTTTAATCATCAAATAATAATAGTTGATGATATTTTTGGATTGAATATCTCAAATCAGGCATTGATTAAGGAATATAAAAAATTTAAAATAAAAGAATTTAATGCACTAAAAAGAGATGAACTCATAAGAAAATGGATAGAGTTAAACGAAGCAGATGAAATAAAGATTAATGGAAATCATCTTTTGCAACGAGTCGATGAAAGGACAGAACAGATTGAAAGCTATTTAGGGATTATTTTTGGCAAAGGGATTATGCCTTCTTATCCGTTTTTTATTCTTTCAATTCTTGCTACTGAAGAAAGCTTCAAAACATTAGATTCAAAAATAACGTCTCAAGGATATTGCTACCAAGCATTAATATTTTTATATTTAAGGCAAGAAGGAGTAAAGAGTGACGAAATTAATATTTACTCTAATTTTTTGACAGAGTTGGCTCATTGGATATTTAAAGAAGATAAAACTTTAGGATTAGACAAGGCTGAATTTGAAGATTTTTTGAAATACTACAAGGAAAATTATAATTTGCCGATTTCTGTTCAAAAAATTTTATTAACCCTTTCTAATGTAAATATTTGCAAATACAATTCGCTAAACCAATATAACTTTAGTTACAACTATTTGTATTACTTTTTTGTAGCTAAATATCTTGCTGACAATATAATTAGTGAGGAAAATAAGATTGCCAAAATAATTGACAATCTACACAAAGATGAAAATGCATACATAGCTATATTTATAGCTCATCATTCTAACTCTGATTATGTACTAGATGAGTTAGTGTTAGATGCAGATATAATGTTTGAAGATTACAAACCAGAAACATTAAGCTCAGATAGTCTATCATTTTTTGATAAACACGAAGATAAAATTATAAAAGCAGTATTACCATCTTTTGATGATAGTCCACGTGAGGAGCGACGAAAAATATTAGAGGAAAAATCTAAAGATGAAGAACAAAAGTCAAACGTAGAAAATGAACTAAAAGACTTAAATGAGAGAGAAAATGAATTTATGAATGATCTTCGTAAAAGCATTAAGACAGTCGAAGTGATGGGGATAATTCTAAAAAATCGTTCAGGTTCTTTGAAATTAGACAGACTCAAACAGATTTACGAGAGTGGATTAAAGGTGCATTTACGAATACTCCGCTCTTTTATCCAAATGATAAAAGAAGAAGGTATTGAAGAACATTTGGTAAATTTTTTAATAGAACGACTTAAAAACATTCTCAAAGAAGAAACTGATAAAGGAAGGCCTCTAAAAATCGAGAAAGTAGAGGAATTAGCAAGACTGTTATATTGGAATATGAATTTTGGTGTTCTTCACGGTTTTATAACAAAAGCTATTCATTCTCTTGGGTCATCTAAATTGCTAAAAATTTCTCAATCTGTAAGTGATAATAATTCCTCACCAGCATACTTTATAGTGAATGAGGGTATTAGAATGTGGTATAGCAAAAATTTAAGGGTTAAAGTCATAGGGAATCGAATAAAAGAGAAAGATTTTTCAAAAACCGCAGAAAGGATTTTAAAATACAAAATCGTTGAACATTGCCGACTTAATAAAATGGATTATAATACTTTAAATAATATTGAAAGGGAACTAAAGATGTCATCAGTAAAATTATTGGCAGAAAGTAAAAAAAATAATTAGCCAGCCGGTAACAGCTCGTTTGGCAAAAGCGGCAGTAAACGTCTTCGATTGAACATTTTTTGCTAAATTTATGGTCTCGTCTTCGGTTGAAGTTTAGTGGTTAAATGTGCCACTTCGCCAAGCTGCAAAAACGTTAAATAAAAACTGTTACCTCTTTTCAAATAGTATCAAAACAAATTACTAACTTTATGCGTTAATAACAAAGTAAATTGATAAGTAATTTTGCAGATAAGGAAACGGAAAAGATTTGGGATGGCGAAATGTCAAAAGTTTTGCCGTACGAGATCCAACAAGTGGCTCGTAAAAAGCTTAGGATGATTAACAATGCAGAAACCATTACTGATCTAAGAATTCCACCTGCAAATCACTTAAAAAAACTTAAAGGTGAACTTTCAGACTTTTATAGCATTAGAATTAATGATCAGTGGAGAATTATATTTAATTGGCAAAATAACAACGCTGAAAACGTTCAAATAACAGATTGTCATGAGTAAATTAAAGAATGTACATCCCGGTGAAATACTCGAAGTAGAATTTCTTAATCCAATGGGCATTACAGCCTATAAACTATCTCAAGCCATCGGAGTGCCTCAGACAAGAACAAGCCAAATCCTTAAAGGCCGAAGAAGAATAACAGCAGATACTGCTTTAAGACTTGCAAAATTCTTTGGAACATCATCTAAATTTTGGCTAGGATTACAAAATGACTTTGATTTAGAAGAAGAAAAACGAAATATTAAAAAGGAACTCGATCACATAGAAACAATGAATTAAAAAACGTGATAGAACAATGACTATGATGATAGACTTGCTATCGCTTCATCCATCACATACCCAAACCGTCAGGCTGTGAAAAAAGTCATTTTCTGAAAAATTACTGCTTGTAGCATCTTCACAAAAGCTTTCTTTTGACAATTGAGCCTGCCTGATTTTAAGCTGCAATTTTCTGTCGTAAAAAATTGAGTGGATTAATGATCATTAAAAGCTCTGCCTGCTTTTTGTTTTTCTGTTTGGCAGAGGGATTTAATCTCCAACTTTTTTAAATCCAACTTATCTACAAAAGCATCAATGAATCGTACTTCATAATCTGCAGGAATAGTACCTATGCTGAGCCTGTCGAAGTATCTTCAAGTGTGGAAAATGTGATTTAGAAACGGTCAAGACCTAATATGGAAAGCATTTATGAAAATAATATATTTACAGCATGAAGTTACGAAAAAGTTTTGTATTTTTGGTGGAGTTTGTGAATGTTTTTTTTCACAGACTGCCGTTATCGGGCAGCCTAAAAGACGACAATGCAACATTAAAACAGACGACAAAACGAGAAAAAAGTAAACCATTTTGAAAGGTGAATACAGACATAGAAACGATACAACAAACGGACAACAAGTAAGCCGACACTCAAAACTGTAAATTTGACGAGTAAAAATTAACGAACATACTAAAAGAAAATATGAGTTTAAATACACAGAATCTTCAACCGATTATCAACTTCATCTGGACAGTGGCAGATGATGTACTGATAAATAAATACTTGGAAAATCAGTATCAGGACGTGATACTGCCAATGACCGTGTTGAGAAGATTGGACCTGGCATTAGAACTGACAAAAGATAAGGTTCTTAAAACATACAATGACTTTAAAGACAAGCTGGACAACCTTTCCGGACTGTTGACAAGTGAACAGCACGGTTCGGGATTGGCATTTTACAACACTTCACAATACACTATGAAGAAGTTGCTTGCTGACCCCAAAAATATTGATGCAAACTTTTTAGACTACCTCAACGGTTTTTCTGAAAATGTGCAGGACATTATTTCAAAGTTTAAGTTCCGCAACCAATTGGAACGATTTGAAGAAACAGGTATCACCTTTTCATTGATTGAAAAATTCTGCAACCCGAAAGTGGAACTAAGCCCCGACAAAATTTCACCTATGGCAATGGGCTATATGTTTGAAGACCTGATTCGCAGGTTCAACGAGAAAACCAATGCTGCCGCCGGAAGACACTTTACCCCGAGAGAAATTATTGAGTTGATGACCCATTTAGTGTATTTGCCGGTAAAAGACAAAATTCAAAAAGGAACTTTCTTGGTGTATGACCCTTGTGCAGGTTCGGGTGCTATGCTCACACAATCCAAACTGTTTGCTACCGACCCTGAAGGAGAAATCAAATCTACCGCCACTTTTCACTTATACGGACAGGAAAACACAGGCGAAATGTATGCCACCTGCAAATCGGATATGTTGCTAAAAGGCGAAGACCCCGACAAAATCAAGTTTGGTTCTACGCTGAGTGAATACGGTTTTGACCCTGATTTGAAATTCAACTTTATGCTCACCAACCCTCCTTATGGAACCACTTGGAAACAGGATATTGACAATCTGAATGTAGGTGCAGGCAAAAAAGTAGAGATAAAAGACAAACGCTTCAACCTAAAGATTAAAAACTTCAAAGGGGAATTTGAAGAAACCTGCTTGACTTCACGCAGCAATGATGGACAGTTGATGTTTATGTTGCACATGCTTTCAAAAATGAAAGACCCAAAAGATGGTGGCAGCCGTATTGCTTCCGTTCACAATGGTTCGGCTTTGTTTACAGGAGATGCAGGCAGCAGCGAAAGCGGAATTCGCCAATACATACTGGAGAATGATTTGTTGGAATGCATCATTCAGTTGCCCAATGATATGTTTTACAATACGGGAATCACCACCTATATCTGGCTATTGACCAATGTGAAGGAGGAACGAAGAAAAGGCAAAGTACAGTTGATTAATGCCTCATCAGAAGGCTTTTATCAAAAAATGCGAAAGAACTTGGGAGATAAACGAGTAGAGTTACAGCCTGAGCACATTCAAATGATACAGGAAATGTATTTTTCGTTTGAAGAAAACCAATACAGCAAAATTTTCGATAATGAAGATTTTGGTTTTTATCAAATCACCGTGCATCAACCTGAAAAAGATGAGAAAGGAAACATCATCAAAGACAGCAAAGGCAAACCCAAAAGTGATAGCACTTTAAAAGATACTGAAAATGTGCCAATGCGTAAAGGCCTTGTACTAAACACCCTGATTGACGAATATTTCAAACGAGAAGTGCTGCCCTTTGCTCCTGATGCCTGGTATGACAAAGACAAAATGAAAATTGGCTATGAAATTGCCTTCAATAAATATTTCTATCAATACCAACCCTTGCGATCTTTGGCAGAAATTGCAGCTGATATTAAACAATTGGAACAAGAAACCGATGGTTTGCTAAAAGAAATTGTGGAATAATGGAATTGCAAAAACAATTTGAACATATCACCCAACTCATTGCTCAGGCTCGTAATCGTGCTTACCAAGCAGTAAATCAAGAATTGGTTTTGCTGTATTGGAATATTGGTGCCTATGTGTATGAACAAGTAGAGCAAAAAGCTTGGGGCAAATCGGTAGTAAAAGAATTGGCTAACTACATTCAAAAAACCGAGCCTAATATCAAAGGATTTTCTGCACAGAATATCTGGCGAATGAAGCAATTTTACGAAACCTATAAGGACAATGAAAAACTCTCAGCACTGCCGAGAGAATTGTCGTGGACTAATAATGTTTTGATTTTTACACAATGCAAAATCGAAGAGGAATTGGAATTTTATTTGCGAATGACTATCAAGGAAAGGTGGTCATCACGTGAATTAGAACGACAATTAAACAGTGGCTATTTTGAACGGGTAATGCTCGGAAATACAAAACTCGCCACCGTACAGCGGCAAATACCACAAGACATCACCAACAGCTTCAAAGACAGCTATGTATTAGAATTGCTCCAGCTGCCCGAACAACACCAAGAAAGCGATGGTTTGTTAAAAGAAATTGTGGAATAATGGGAAAATATAAACCATACGAAAAATATAAAAACAGCGGCATTCCTTGGCTGGGGGAAATTCCAGAGCATTGGGAGGCATCAAAAATTAAATGGCTTACGCCTGTTAAAAGAGGTGCATCACCAAGGCCTATTGATAATCCAATTTATTTTAGTAAAGACGGTGAATTTAGTTGGGTTAGAATTGCTGATGTATCTGCTAGTAGAAGATATTTAAAAAAAACAAAAGAAAAGCTTTCAGATTTGGGGGCTTCTTTGAGTGTAAAACAATATCCTAATGATTTATTTTTAAGTATTGCAGGAACTGTTGGAAAGCCAATCATTACAAAAATAAAATGTTGTATTCATGATGGGTTTGTTTATTTTCCTAATCTCAAACTAAATCCAGAATATCTATTTTATATATTTACAACAGGTATTCCTTACCAAGGATTGGGTAAAATGGGTACACAACTGAATTTGAATACAGAAACAGTAGGTAGTATTACTATTCCTTTACCTAGTAATGAAGAAATTGAACAGATAGTAAGTTTCTTAGATTACAAACTGGCAAAAATCAACCGCTTTATCCAAAAGAAAAAGCAACTGATAACACTACTCAACGAGCAAAAAGCCGCCATCATCAACCAAGCTGTTACCAAAGGCTTAGACCCCAATGTCAAAATGAAAGATTCAGGTATTGAATGGCTGGGAGAAATTCCGGAGCATTGGGAAACAATCAAGCTTAGTAGTGTGTGTGGTTTTGTTAGAGGAAATTCAAGTTTTAAAAAAGATGAATTATTAGATGAGGGTAAATATGTTGCCTTGCAATATGGAAAAACTTATAAGGTTGATGAGGTTGATGAAAAATATCAATTCTATGTCAATGATGAGTTTTATAAAGATTCTCAAATTGTGAAATATGGTGATGTCATAATTATTTCAACATCAGAAACGGTTGAAGATTTGGGCCATTCCGTTTTTTACAACAGACTTAATATAGGTTTATTAGGAGGTGAACAGATTTTATTAAGACCAAAGCAGGATATAGTAAATGGAAAGTATTTATGCTATTCATCAAAGGTTTTCGCAAAAGAATTAAGAAAATATGCCACAGGTGTAAAAGTTTACAGATTCAATATAGATGATTTAAAAACAATCTACATTTCTGTCCCACCTTTTCAAGAACAGGTAGAAATCGTTAATTATATCGAAACCGAATCTCAAAGAATCAACACCACCATTTCCAAAATCGAAAAAGAAATCGCATTGGTAGAAGAATACAAAACGGCATTGATAGCTGAAGCGGTTACTGGGAAAATTGATGTGAGAGGATATGAAGTGCCTGAGATATCGGAAGAGGAGACTTATGAGGATTTAGAAGATCCCGATAGCTATCGGGACAGTATTACAGCTGAGGATGCCGAAGCATATCAAACAGTAGAATAATGAAAGAGCATCAAAAAATATCCATTCGTTTTTTTAATGACCGTGAGGTACGCGCTGTTTGGGACAATGAAAATTCCAAATGGTTTTTCAATGTAATTGATATAGTTTCTATTCTAAACGAACAAGACGACTATACAAAAGCAAACAACTATTGGCGTTGGCTGAAACGGAAACTAAAAACAGAAAACAGCCAACTTGTGAGTGCCACTCACGGTTTCAAATTTGTAGCCGCAGATGGCAAAAAACGCTTGTCCGATACGCTTGATAGTGCAGGTGTTGTTGAATTGGCAAAGAGTTTTCCCAACACCAATGCAATGAAATTCTTGGATTGGTTCTTATACAGCGACAACAGCATCGATGGGCAGAGCAAGAAAAAAGCATATACAATTTTTGAAAGTAATTTGCTTGATGAAATTGAGGTAGGCACTACCAAAGGGTTGCAGCAAATTCACGCTTATCTGTTTGGTGGCTTGTATGATTTTGCAGGGCAAATAAGGACTAAAAGCATTTCTAAAGGAGGCTATCAATTTACACCGGCACATTATTTAGAAAAGCATTTAGCAAAAATTGACATAATGCCGGAAACTAATTTGGATGAAATAGTAGATAAATATTGTGCTATGAATATGGCTCACCCATTTATGGAAGGCAATGGCAGAAGTACTCGTGTATGGCTGGATTTGATATTGAAAAAACGCCTGAAAAAATGTGTGGATTGGAGCAGAATAAGTAAAACTAATTATATGAATGCAATGATAATTAGCACCGTTGATAGCAGCGAATTGTTGAAATTGATAAAAATGGCTATAACAACTGATATAGACAGCCGAGAAATGTTTATGAAAGGAATAGATTATTCCTACTATTATGAAGAAAATAATTAAGAAGTGAAGTTATGACAACAGATACCACAGAAAAAGGATTAGAAGCTCACATTGCCAACTTTTTGAGCAATGAAAACGGTTATTTGCTTCGTGCCAACACGGCTTACGACAATGTAAATTGTTTGGACAAGGAATTGTTATTTCAATTTTTAGAAGCCACCCAACCCAAAGCAGTTGCCAAACTCAAAGCCTTTCATAAAGACCTATACGAGCAAAAAATCATCAAACGCCTGAACGACCAAATACAGGCCAAAGGCGTTATTGAAGTGCTACGAAAAGGCATTACAGACGGCTTTACCGACACCAAACTCAATCTGTTTTACGACCAGCCCGTTTCATCGTACAATACAACAGCCAAAACCTTGTATAATGCCAACTTGTTTTCGGTTATGCGTCAGGTCTATTTTTCGCCACAGAATAAAAAATCATTGGACTTGGTAGTGTTTATCAATGGCATTCCGATTATTTCCTTTGAGTTGAAAAACGAATTGACCAAACAAAATGTAGAACACGCCATAAAACAATACAAAACAGACCGAGACCCCAATGAAGAACTGTTTCGCTTAGGTAGGTTGATGGTGAATTTTGCAGTGGACACCGAAGAGGTTTGGATGTGTACCCAACTCAAAAAAGAGAAATCATACTTTTTACCTTTCAACAAAGGTTACAACAACGGAGCAGGAAATCCACCCAATGGGGGCATAAAAACCGATTATCTGTGGAAAGAGATTTTGACTAAAAATAGTCTGACAGACATTATTCACAATTTTTGCCAACTCATCACCGAAGAGAAAGAGTTTTTAAATGAAAAAGGCAAAATCAGAACCCGAAAAGAAAAGAAACTGATTTTTCCACGCTACCACCAATTGGTTGCCGTTCGCAATTTATTGGCAGATGCACGAGAAAAAGGTTCAGGACAAAAATATTTAATTCAACATTCTGCAGGTTCGGGCAAGTCCAATTCCATTTCTTGGTTGGCTCATCAGTTGATTGGCCTACACGACAAATCAGGACAAAACAATATTTTTGATACCGTAATTGTAGTAACAGACCGCAGAGTTTTAGATGCTCAAATTAGAGAGAACATCAAACAGTATCAGCAAGTAAAAGGTGTGGTTGAAGCCATTACCGAAGGCAGTAAACAACTGAAACAAGCACTGGAAGAAGGCAAAAAAATCATCATTACCACCATTCAGAAATTCCCGCATATTGTTGAAGATATTGGCGATTTACCGGGAAATAATTTTGCCATCATCATAGATGAAGCCCACAGTAGCCTGAGCGGACAAATGGCAAGAAAGCTAAATGAAACTTTAGCAATAGTACAGCCGCCATACATGGCGGCTCAACAGGATATGGCGTCTCAAGAAGATGCTGAAGATTTTGAAACCGAAGATGGCGATATTTTAACTGGCGAGGACTGGATTATGGAGATTATTAAATCCCGAAAGCTGTTGCCCAATGCCAGTTATTTTGCATTTACCGCCACGCCCAAAAACAAAACGCTGGAATTGTTTGGTGTTCCGTATTCAGAAGGGGACAAAACCAAGTTCAGAGCATTTCACCTGTATTCAATGAAACAAGCCATTGAAGAAGGTTTTATTATGGATGTGTTGTTAAACTACACCACCTATCAAAGCTATTATGCCCTGCTTAAAAAAATTGAGGACGACCCCGAATATGACAAGCAAAAAGCACAGAAAAAATTAAAACACTATGTAGAAAGCCACGAACACGCCATCAAGAAAAAAACAGCCTTGATGGCAGACCATTTTATTGATCAAGTCATTAAAAAACGGAAAGTTGGTGGATTGGCAAAGGCAATGTTGGTAACAAGTTCACGAGCTAATGCCGTAAAATACAAAAAAGCATTTGATGATTATTTGGTAAAAATAAATAGTCCGTACAAGGCAATAGTTGCTTTTTCAGGCGAAATAGACGGACAGACAGAAGCCAATCTAAACGGCTTTTCAAGTGCCAATATCCCAAGTGAGTTTGAGAAGAACGAAAACCGATTTTTGATTGTAGCCAACAAATACCAAACAGGATTTGACCAACCGCTATTGCATACAATGTATGTAGATAAGAAATTGGGTGGAGTAAATGCTGTGCAAACACTTTCCAGGCTGAACAGAAGCCATCCCTTAAAGAAAGACACCTTTGTTTTAGACTTTGCCAATACAGCAGAAGATATTGAAAAGGCATTCAAGCCCTATTTTGAAAGCACCATTTTAGGAGAAGCAACCGATCCGAATAAACTTTTTGACCTACAAGATGCCTTAGACAATTTTCAGGTTTATAGCCGTGAACAGGTATTTGATTTTTCGGAAAAGATTTTGGCAAGCGTGCCTGTTGATCAATTGCACGCCATCTTGGACAGCAGTTCAGCGATATTCCGAAATGATTTGGTAGAAGAACAACAAGCCGATTTTAGGGCTAAAGTAAAAACCTATGTTCGCCTGTATATTTTCCTATCTCAAATAGTTCCCTTTGAAAATCCATATCTGGAAAGGCTTTACATCTTTCTGAATCACTTACAAAACAAATTAGGTGGTGATACATCTATTGATTTAGCCAAAGGCATTTTGGACAATATTGATATGGACAGCTACCGATTGCAATTGGAAGCGGCCACAAATATTGCAATGGAGCAAGGCGAAGATTTAAAACCTATTCCAACCGAAATGAGGGGCGGTACATCAGAGCCTGAAATGGACAGACTTTCAAACATTCTGCAAACCTTCAATGACCGCTACGGAACACTCTTTGAAGATGCGGACAAGGTTCGGAGAATGGCAGAAAATATCGCCAATGATGTTGCTAAGAATCAGGAGTTAATCACTTCTTTGAAATATTCAGACGAACAAAACGCAAGAATCACCAGCGACAAAATCGTGGGTGAAGAATTGCTAAAACACATCACCACCAATTTTGACCTTTATAAACTCTATTCAGACAATAAAGAATTCAAAGAGGACTTTTCCGCAATGATGTTTGGCGTTGTGAAAGAGTTGATAAATAGAGGGATGAATGCACAGAAGTAAGGGATAAAAACAAATAGCCAACCCACGAATATAAGCACATTTATTTGCAATTGTTATTTGTAAGTTAGAGGTACTTATGATTTTCAATTGCAGGCCGCACATCTGTCCTGAGTCTGCCGTAGGAAGCCAATGCACAGAGCGTGCACTTTGACAAGCTCGGCTGTAGTGCTACTGCACGAAAACGTACCGTTATACGCTGTAATAGGCTAGTAAAAAAAGCCTTTTAAGCGACCTATAGATTACTTATTTTTGAAGATAAAAGAAAACTTGAGCTACTAAGCCCATAATAAAACAAATCACTAAATTTGACCTGACTGATGAGGATTTAGGGTTTGCAACAACTTGATTACGAACGGAAATGAAATACGTGAGTTCAGAAATTCAAAGAACAGCACTAAAAAGAATATAATATGTCAAAAGTTGACCCGATCATAGCTGTAAAAAATGTTAATAAGAGTGCCGAATGGTATCGCAAAATATTTGGATTTAAAAATGCACATGGTGGCGACCATTTTGCCGTTTTAACCACCAAAGAAGACGAAATTATACTTTGCCTACACGCTTGGGAAAAAGACAATCACCCAACAATGACAAATCCAAAGATAAAAATAGGGAACGGACTTTTACTTTATTTTAGAACGGCTGATTGGAGAGAAATAAAACAAAATCTTGACAAAATTGGGTGGATCATCGAAGAAGAAATTCATCAGAACAAAAACTCACTTAAACAAGAATTTTCATTCAGAGACCCGGACGGTTATTTCCTGACGGTAACTGAATTTCACGAATTTGAAGGATAATCTAAAATCTATGGTAAATCTATTTAACACATATAAACCTGACGGATTTCATACAGTAACGCCATACCTATTTGTTGACGAACCGCAAAGATTAATTGACTTTCTAAAAAACACTTTTTGCGCAACGGAAATAAATAGGTCATTAATGGAAAACGGTGAAATTGCCAACGCAATTTTGAAAATCGGAGATACTTGCTTTATGATAAGTAAAGCAAGAGAACAATTTGTCGAAATGAAAACTGCTTTGTACTTATACGTAAATGACGTTGAAACTACACATAAAAGAGCTATTGAGAATGGAGCGCAAGTTGAATTTGAACCAGACGATATGCCTTATGGAGACAGACAATCGGGGATAATTGACCCGTGTGGAAATTATTGGTGGATTTCAAAACGTATGACTGAAAAGGGATATGAAGAATGATATAATTAGAAAACAACGAACCGCACAACATTATGACGAATAGAAAAAAGTCATGAGGAAGCTAAAGCGCCGAACGTTTGCTTCGACAAGCACAGCATACTAATCCTTGTAGGAAGCCATTTTTTAAATATTTTCTTTACATCATAAGTTAGAAATATTTTGTGTATTTTTGCCTATAATAGTGATTATTTTTTTTCATAGTAATGCGTTATCGGCAAGCATAGAAACGATACTTCTAAAATCAAACGACAACATTTAAAAGACAATGAACATATTCAGGTTATTTAAAAAGTTACTTTGTAAAATTGGTCTTCATAGAGTTGAAGAATACCAAGACAAACTTCGTGAAGGTGAATTTTATTGTAAATACTGTGGAAAACATATAGATTACCCTTATTGATAGACGAAATAATACACAGCAAATTACACATACTCAAATCCGAACTTTGTAATTCAGAACCTTGTAACAAATCAGAAAAACGTTGACTTATGCCTTATCCTAAAATAGGTTTACACTAAAATGGGCAAAAAAGGTAAAGCTATTTAAGGACGAGTCACCCCAACTCTCCTAAAATAGTTGATTGATAACTCTATTTTTTGGCATTATTTAAAAATAACTGCCGTTTCATAGTTTTTTGTATCTTTGCTTAAAATTTAGAAAATTATCGCAACGGACAAACTACATACTGACCATTTAAAACGCCATTTCAAGAACAAAGCTGTTTTTGAAACACAGGATATTATTGCTTTTTACGAACAAACAGAAAAGAACATAAAACTTACTACGGTAAATTGGCGCATCTATTCTTTTATTCAAAAGGGCATTTTGAAACGCATCGGTAGAGGGAAATTCACATTGGGCGAAGCTAAAAATTATATTCCCGAAATTTCAACATCAACAAAGCGACTTTTCAAAAAACTGAAAGCTGAATTTCCTTTTGCTAATCTGTGTGTCTGGAATACTTCTGTTTTGAATGAATTTATGTTGCATCAACCCAATCGGTTTTTTGTATTGGTGGAAACCGATAAAGAAACATCCAATGCCGTTTTCTATTTCTTGCGTGAAATAAGGAAATCGGTTTTCATTGACCCGACAATAGACATTTTGGAAAAGTATGTGGTAAATGAAAACGAAGTGTTTATCATTAAACCACTTGTTACCGAAGCACCGATACTAAAAATCAACGGAGTGGAAACAGCAAGTCTGGAAAAAATGTTGGTGGACATTTTTTGTGATGGTGTGATTTTTTCGACTCAACAGGGTACTGAAATGCGAACGATTTTTAAAAATGCTTTTGATAAATACACCATCAACCAAAATAAAATGCTTCGTTATGCTGACAGACGCAGCAAAAAGGAAGAGCTGAATCAATTTGTAAAAACAATTTCAAATTTATGGCAGTAAATAAGACAAATTGCCATTTCATAGAATGATAAACAAAAACAAAATATCAATCGAATGGCTTAATCAAGTGTCAAAGCAACACCGCAATGCGGATAAAATCCTTGTGGAAAAGGTTATCCGTGCATTGCTCTTGTTGGAAGGTTTGGCAAAGCAAAAGATAGATTTTGTTTTCAAAGGAGGAACAGCTTTAATGCTGCATTTCAACGCTACAAATCGTTTATCTATTGATATTGACATCATTCTGCCAAGCGAACCTGAAAATTTTGAAAATATTTTAGAAACTATCGTACACGAACAAGGATTTTTGAGAAATGAGTTACAACACCGAAGCACCAACTCAAAAATCAAAAAATAACATTACAAATTTTTCTACAAGCCTTTGCACAAAACCAACAAAGATGTAGAATATGTATTGTTGGATATTTTGTTTGAAGAAGTGAATTACACAAACCTTGTTTCTCTACCTATCCAATCAGATTTTGTGTCGGTTATAGACCAACCGTTGAAAGTAAATGTGCCAGGCTTGGAAGATATTTTGGGCGACAAACTCACAGCTTTTGCTCCGAACACTACAGGTATTCCCTACTTCAAAAAAGACGATAGTATGAGTATGGAAATCATCAAGCAACTCTACGACATCGGTAATTTGTTCGATGCGGTAAACGATTTAGAAACCATTAAAACTACCTATTATCGCTTTGCGAAAACTGAAATTGCCTATCGCAATTCCAATGGAATTACCGAAAATGATGTTTTGGAAGATATTTACCAAACTTCGCTTTGCATTGCGAGTAGAGGAACAGACGGCAAAGGCAATTTTGGAGAACTTCAAAAAGGTATTCTGCGAATAAAAGGATTTATTTTTTCAGATAGTTACCACATCGAAAAAGCAATTACTCACGCTTCAAAAGCGGCTTACCTTTCTGCATTGATACAACACGATGCAAAAGCTATTGATAAGTTTGGAAATCCGCTTCTTATGAAAGATTGGCAGATTAGCGAACCACTTAACAGCAAGATGAATAAACTCAAAAAATCCAATCCCGAAGCATTTTTCTATTGGTATAAGATTTATGAACTAAGAAAATAAAATGGCTAACATCTCTCAAATATTAAACCGCCTTATCCTAAAATAGGTTTACGCTAAAATAGACAAAAAAGGTAAAGCTATTTAAGGACGAGTCAAGTAAATAAAGACGCTCCTATCTAAAACTTTAATTCTTCTTCAGCTGATTATGGTATAAACTTATACCCTACACTCCTGACCGAATGAAAATGTACAGGCTTGCGCGGATCTGCCTCAAAATATTTACGGAATGATAAAATAAAGTTGTCAATCGTCCTCGTGGATGGATAGACATCGTATCCCCATACCGTCTGCAAGATGTGATTACGTGAAACCACTTCATTTTGGCGATCAATCAATAGTTTTAAGAGGAGTACTTCTTTGTTTGTCAGCTGGATAGGCCCATGCTGGCCTCGTGCTTCATAAGTGACAAAATTGATCGAATTATTGCCAAAAGTGTAGGTCTCTACTTCTTTAGCTGCTTCTTCAGTACTGCGTTTGAGTAGATTTTGAACCCGGAGCAGTAATTCCTGAAGGTTAAATGGCTTGGTCATATAGTCGTCTGCTCCCATCTTCAATCCGGTGATGCGGTCATCGGAAGTATCCTTGGCTGATACGATGATAATACCCACTTTAGCATTGCGTAGTCTCACTTGCTGACAAATCTGAAATCCATCCACCTCAGGCAGCATCACGTCCAGAATCAACAAATCAAAGTACTGATTATCAATAATGTCAAGCGCCTTTCGCCCATTGTCAGTAGCCACCACTTCATAACCTTCCAGTTCAAGATTCATCTTGATGATGTGTTGTATTTGCTCCTCGTCCTCGACCAGTAAAATTCTCATTCGATACTATTTGCTATTAAATAGGAAAAATAATCGTAAAAATACTGCCACCATCCGGATGATCTGCGACTTTAATCATGCCTCTATGTGCCCGGATGATTTTATCTACTATATATAAACCGAGTCCGGTACCTTTTGTTTGCCTGGTTTCTTCATTACCCATTCTGTAGAATTGTTTAAATACATTGACCTTTTCTCCATCGGGGATACCCGGTCCATTGTCCGAAAACATAATTTTCATCCATGATCCAGACTTTTCTATTTTTATATTAATCTTCGGTGCTCGACCAGCATATTTGATACTGTTTTCAATCAGATTATTAAATACAGAGACCAGTGCTTCTCTGTCGCCCTTTACAATCGAGTGCCCTTGGCTTATCAATTGAGTAGTGAGTTCAGGATGATGCAATTTTTTCCGGTCGATACACTGTTGGATAATCCCTTCAAGCTCTATCGCTTCGGAATTAAATCGGTAGCCACTGTCCAGTTTAGTGGCCATCAATACATTATTAATTAGTTTCTCTAGTCGATTGCTTTCGCTCAGAATATTACTACTCAACTCCTGCCTTTTTTCATCAGGCATTTGCCTTTTAATCAGGGTTTCAGCGATCAGATTAATAGATGTAATCGGAGACTTCAGTTCATGGGTGATTGACAAGAGAAAGTTTTTCTGATTTCGGTTGTGAATGACTTCATTATTGTAGGCTTTCTGAATAAACCATATTCCTAATATAAGAGAAAGTCCAAAAACAATCCCTTCACCGATAATCATACTTCTATTGCGCAAAAAATGCTTTTCTTCAATGGCAAAGCGTGCATCATCCATAAAATGATCTCCGGCCTTTACACTATATTCATGCAACTTGATATTTTTCTGATGAATCGTGTGGCTATTACGATGGAGCAGCACCGTCCACCATATTAGTGCCAGGAGCATGTAAATCATCACTCCGTAAGACATAAATTTCATATTTACCATACCGGCAATACTTAAATTCGTAGGTTAGGACTGTAAAAGTACTGTTTATAACCAAATATAACTGCTGTAAAATGCAACAAAATCCATTTTGGCACAATTATTTCTATTATATGATTAATTATTTACCTTTGTAAATGCAAAATCAGGAATATCCAAGATATTTGTACCGAATGCTTATGGATTATGGGCGTGTCTATATCCCTGATGTTGGTGTATTTACACTTGAATATCATGAAGCGGCCAATGGAGAAACAATTTTCAACTTAAAACCACCATTGACCAAACTCAACTTTAACAAATCGGACGAGGGCAAACCTGACTTTGCTACCCTTCTTCACGATTCCGGTATGCCTGAGGACCATGCTCAATACATACAAGCTTCGTTTCAACAGGATTATCAAGCCAGTATCGAAAAAAACCAACCTTTTGTCATCAATGGACTAGGAAAGATTATCAATCAAATTTTTCTGCCAGATGACGAACAGATATTCAATAAATACAGAGGATTAAATGATATCCATACTCAACCGATCATGGTCGCTTCAAAAGAGGTGAAACATGATGAAGATTATTTGTATCGTTTAAACCAGCAAAATGCCAGAAAGAAAAAATCCTGGTTGAATGAATATTTTTGGGCAATACCCATCAGTCTGATCGTTCTGACAGCAATAATTTTGTGGTTGCTTAGCAATGATATTAGAACAATAAAACACACTCCTAAGCAGGTAGCGCAACAAAATCCGCCTGAAATGGTAGAGGTGTTGCCAGCTGAGGATACCATCACAGATGATGACATGCCTCCATCTGTCGTACAAGACACCTTCATTATAGAGCCGAATGAACCTCAAAAGCCTTCTGCATCCGAGCCAACTGTAGTACAGCCGGTGATACGTCCAGATGCATCTGCACCCACCACAGATTGTGCTATTATCCTAGGTGTCTTTAAATATCATAAAAATGCAACACGCATGAAAAGAGACATCACAAAGCGTGGGTATGAAAGTTTTATTATGGATCACAACGGTATGAGGCGTGTAGGCATTCGGTACAATTGTGATACTACTAATGCAGAAGCTTTCAAGGAGAAGATCAGACAAGAATTTAACAAAGACGCCTGGATACTGGAATAAAACGTCGTAACCTTATCGTCAATGCAGAATATAATGCATGCACTCCGGCTAATCATCCATTTTTGACTTGAACCCAAATTACGCATTAGAAATTTACTATAGGAAAATGCCGAATGAGTAATATGGGTTGAACATGGACATATTTTCAAAGATACCTACCATTACTTGTATTGAACTATCTGCATTAGGTAGTATTCTTTTTACTTTCCAATTTATAACTGAAAGATTCAAATTATATCGCTGATGATATTGCTGTGAGTGATTTGCATACTTGCAGATCGATTTATCATTGGTCAAAACCTTGAAAAATACCTATACAAATCTACCTTAAAAAACAATCATCGGATATTGAAAACATTAAAGGTTTTACTAGCCACTTCCTTACCCAGTATGATGCTTACAGAATAAATTCCGGTAGGAACCCCTGACAAATCAAATGGTAATCTTGCCGATTTCAATCCTCTTTGTGGAGGCGTAATCTCAGTAGAGTATAGCTCCTTACCCATCAAATCAAAAACTTTAACTAGGATTTGATCGTCATTATTCGGAGTATTATAAACGATATACAAAGTATTGCCTGCATAATCAGCACGAGTGATCTGAAGTGGCCCATTAGGTACAATAGGCCCATCGCAGTATTTAGTCAATAAATAATTCATTGCATTGAACACATGAAGCCTTCCTTCAGAAACAGTCTTGCCGGCAAATGAAGCATTTTTATCAACGGACTCCATCAAAGCCTCCTTAATAGCCAGGACACCACCACTAGGGTCGCCTTTATAAAATGAATAAAATGCATCACACGGTAATGAAAACAGCAATGCTACTGCACCAGTCACAATCGGCGTTGATAGAGAAGTACCTGAAGAAGTACGATAAAAGTTTTTCTCTGGTAAGTCGGTGGTCAAAATGGATTCGCCAGGTGCAGATATATCTACGCTCGTGCTGCCATATCCTGTATATTGTGCCAATTGATCGGTTTTATCCGTGCTATTGACTACAAGCAGATACGGCGAGGTGCAAGTAGAAGGCATATCTCCTACTTCATCTACATCATCCCGTTCATTGGTAGTGGCGGTTACTGAAAGTATTCCTAACGCTCCTAGTTCATCATAGAGTTTACACCATTTTGTTGTGTTGGAGCTATGATCAGGAAAGATTTTAGGTACGCCTGCAGATAAATTGATGGTTACAATGTTAGCCCCTTTTTTGCCATTAGATTGAATATAATCTTTCTTCATATCGCGCATATACATGTAGCCTTCTATGATGTCCGAATCATAACCGCCCACTGTCACAGGTAGTAATTTGATATTCCAATTCATGCCTGAAATACCGGTTTTGTTGTCACCCTTAGCACCGATGACGCCGGCTACATTCGTACCATGGCTCTTGACAGTATGTGTACCTTTTCCGGTGTCTTGATTCCATCCATTGTAATCATCCAGATAACCATTATTGTCATTATCTTTATTGTCGCCAGCTATTTCTCCGGAATTAATAAATAAATTGTCTTTTAAATCCTCATGATCTATATAAAAACCATCGTCAATGATACCTACTACGATGTCATCACCTTGAGCGTCTTTTCCTCCTGTTGTTTCATTCCACAAATCGAACACTTGAATGACCTTCAAATAGTACTGTTCTGCAAGCCTAGGATCATCAGGTTTTGCTCTAAACTCTACCTTCCTATTGATCGATGCAGAAAGAATCTCAGACTGTCGAAGACACCAATGATAAAAATTTTCATCATCACCCGTTTGAATAACGACCAGTTCTTTATCACGACCTAACCACCTAAAAGTAAAGCCTCTATCTGATCGGTTTTGCTTCCACCTTTTCTCAATCAGCCATAGATCGCTTTCTTTCATTTCCACTGTCACGCCATTAGTACTCTTGTCCAAATTCTGTGCAAAAGAAAAGCAAGTAACCTCAAGGAGGAATATAATTAAAATCAAATATCTCATACCGAAACTTCGTGATTGTAAAAATATAGAATACAAAAGTAGTTAAAATTATTGTATGACTAAGAAAGATAATATTTCAATTAAAAAAATAAAGAGTGGTCAAGGCCTTGTCATTGCAACCTTCCTCATTGACAAAAAAAGTATGGTAATCAGTATGCTTAGTCCAAATGCAATCCAGTAAGCTGTATTAAACCCATAAATTTCAGCAACCTGCATTGCTCCTATCGGGGCTAGAATATTAGCAACACCATATGCTATTGAATAGAGGGCCATGTACTGACCTCGCCGATCTTCATCAGGTCTTGACACCGCATAATTAATCATAAATGGCATCGAAAATAACTCTCCCATCGACATCAGAACTATAAACAATACGGCCATACCGGGTAAGCCTCCACCTAGATTTAATGCAAGAAAACCGCCTACTAACATAACACTCCCAAGGGCAATCATCTCCATAAAATTAGTCAGATGTTCCAGTCGCTTGACGATAGGCATTTCAATCAACACAATGATTAGGCCGTTGAGTGCTAATAATCGGCCTATCTTACCTTCAGAAAAGCCATAATCCATAGACCAGTAAGTAGGTACTGTAGCAAAAAGTTGAAAAAACAACATACCCCAGATTGCTGTCAGAATGATGAACTTGATATAGGTTATATCTTTATAGGCAGAAAGTCCTCGAGGTGTAGTAGCTTCACGCTTAGCCGGACGGTAAGAATCATCATAAGGAAGGTATCGGAACAAAATATATGCAGCAAGTATATTGGTAAGTGTATTCAATAAAAATATCCAATGATAACCGGCATACTGGGCAATCATACCGCCCACTGCTGGACCTGTAGCAAATCCCAGATTAATAGCAAATCTCATCAAAGAAAATGAACGGGTTCTATTTTCAGGCTTAGAATAAGTCGCAATGGCTACGCTATTAGCAGGACGAAGCGCATCAGCCACCAGTGCAAAAAGAAAAATCGTAACTAATATCAAGTAGTAATCCTCAATAAAAACTAGGAGAAACAAGAAGATGGCACTACCCAATAACGAATACAACTGAATATAGTAGAATCCATACTTGTCTGTAAGCTGTCCGCCAATATAGGCACCCAAGATACTGCCAACTCCATAAGCGCCCATCGCCCACCCTGCCTGTGACAATGAATACCCAAGATCTTTTGTCAAAAACAAGGTCATGAAAGGCAAAACCATGGCGCCTGCTCTGTTAATAAACATTATCAAACTCAACAACCAAACGCTGTGTGAAAGCCCTGAAAAAGCGTCTTTATAAATAGAAATCAACCGCCTTGCCACCCTTTACAAATTATAGACCTACTAATTCGCGTGCATTAGCAATAGCTAATTCAGAAGGCGGATTCCCACTCAGCATTTTTGCTATTTCGATCACGCGCTCTTCATCAGTAAGTGCTTTCATAGCCGTCACTGTGCGTTCTGCCGTATCCGACTTATACACCCAGAAGTGTCGCTGCGCTTTTGCAGAGATTTGTGGTGAATGGGTGATACAGATGACTTGATGATTGTCAGATAGTTTAACCAGAATATTGCCCATTTGATGAGCAACTTCACCGGAAACTCCTGCATCTATTTCGTCAAAAATCAATGTAGGCAAGGCCAGTGACCCTGCAACTAGAGACTTAATGCATAGTGTCAGGCGTGACAATTCTCCACCTGATGCAGTGTCTTTAAGTGGTAAAAACGCACTACCCTTATTAGGTGCAAAAAGAATATCCACATCATCCATACCTGAAGGTCCAGGATCAGCCATCAAGCGTACATCTACACGGATGTAAGCGTTTTCCATAGAGAGACCAGCTAAAAGGGTGTGTACCTTTGCTTCAAATTCTGAAATGACACTGAGTCGCGCTTTACGGATAGCTGCAGCTTGATCCCGCAATTCTTTATCAAGGATCACCAATTCCTGTTCTAAATCACTGATCGTCGAACTCAAATCTGCATAATTATCCAGCTGGCTGCGTATCTCTTGTTCTATCTTGAGTAGATCAGCCATTTGGATCACACCGTGTTTCTTTTTCAACTTGTTGATAACGTTCAGCCTATTAGTGTGATGTTGAATGAGTTCCTCATTATATTCTGTAGATTCGTAGATATGAGCTGATTCTTTGGCCACATCAGTCAGTTCTTCTCTCACCGACTGCAGTCGATCATATAAGTCTTGATATACTGTATCAAAATGGCGAATAACTCCATACTGATTGATCATCATTTGCAAAGCATTGATGAGGGCATTTTCACTGTCCGATAGCCCATCCATCAACATGGCATGCATCTTCTTGATATCTTCAGTAGCCGTCATTTGGGCCAGCGCTGCTTCAAGTTCCACATCTTCTCCTTCATGAAGTCCGGCTTCGTCAAATTCATTGAGCTGAAAATTGAGGTACTCCACTTCCTGCATGGCATTGCGGTTCATGGTTCGAAGTTCTTCTAGTTTCGTCTTGGACTGGCGATAGGTTTTGTACTTAACGGTGTATGCTTCGAGTGCCGACTTATTATTTGCTAAGGCATCTAGAATTTGCAATTGAAATGCCTGTCTCTGAATATCCAGTGTATCAAACTGTTGATGCAGGTCGATCAATCCTGCACTCAATGTATGTAAAATATCAAGCGTGACCGGCGAATCATTGACAAATGCCCGGCTTTTACCATTAGGTGCAATCTCACGCCGTATGATGAGTTCGTTATGGTAGTCCAATCCTTCATCATCAAAAAAAGGTTTCAGCTCGTAGTCAGAAATTTCAAAGGTAGCTTCTACAAAACATTTAACATCTTGATTATACAACACCTTAGAATCAGCCCGATTGCCCATGATCAGTCCTAGTGCTCCTAGCAATATAGATTTACCTGCGCCAGTCTCACCTGTGATAATGGTCAGACCAGCCGGAAATAAGATCTCCAGATGGTCTATTATCGCATAATTTTGTATTTCAAGCTTTGTCAACATATCGGCTGCAAAGGTAAAAAGAATAAAATCTTACACAGTCATCTCCGACTTATTAAATGTTAAATTTTTAATACAATTCTATTTCAACTTCCGTATAATGCCGAAAAAAAATATGAATGTAGCTTTCCATGTAAAATAGGAAAATCAAAGAATGCTTTCAGCGCCAGCTGCATCATAATAGGTATTCCATAAATCGTAGAATTCAGGCACAATGTAATTGCTGTATTTATTGACTGAATTGAAAAGCGCAATAATACCGATTTTTTTATCTCTGTCAAATGCAATCTCCGCCCTGAAACCATTGACCATTCCTCCATGATAGACCAGATTATTTTGCTGAGTTTTAATCAATCTCCAGCCTAATCCATAATGCGAAGATATGAATCCCGGCCATCTGTTCCACGCTTTTCGGTCTATTGAAGTGCAAATCATTTCTTGAAATGCAAGGTTTCTGGCTTCATCTGAAACTATATCAGGATCGTTGCCCATCATTGCACTCAACCATCTCTCCATATCTTTAAGTGATGCATTCACACCTCCAGCTGAGGCTACACAATAATACTGTGTACTTACAGGGGTAGCATAAAAACCATATCTGCCGGATCTATGCCCTGAACAAACATTCTCCTTTCCTTCAACATCTTCATAAGTACAACTAGAATTGCACATACTCAACGGTGAAAAAATATAATCTTGCAATGCATCAGCGTAACTCATTCCTGTAGCCTTCTCAATTACCTTTTCTATTATGGCAAAAATCACATTCTGATATGCGTATGCAATCCCTGTAGAATCTCGTGGGCTGAGTCGCTCAAGATTGCTATAAATCTTATTGATATCCACTTTTTGATCTAGGAGATTAGAAAAAGCATGTTCTGTAAAGCCCGTAGAATGCGAAAGGATATGCTTAATTCTAATGACACCATCAGCATTCTTACCTTTAGCAGTAAACTCAGGATAATACATTGATACCGGATCTTCCAGGCTGATCATATTTTGCTCTACAAGTTTTGCAGCTAGAATACCAGCAAATCCCTTAGAAAGGCTTCCTATTCTAAAAATAGTGTTGGGATCAATCTCGCCATCTGATGATCTCGAGCGTACTCCATATTCTTTCTCAAAAATAATCCGATCATCCTTGATTACAGCAATAGCTAATCCCGGCGTACGTTCAATATTCATTTTCTCTTTAATGCGCTCATCCAATATGCGGTTAAATGCAGTATCTATCTTCGGATAAGATGAAAATATGGAGGCATCATAATATGCAGATCTTCCCTCAGCACTATGGCATGAGTTAAAGCTAAAAACAATCGCTAAAATAAAAGTTACTACAACGATGACAGATTTCAATATCTTAATAAATCGGCTTACTACTGTCATTATTTACTATTATTCAATATTTTATACGTTATAATTATTCTAAATATGATTAGTTATTACGAGTAGGTCACAAAAATAGGGTTTTTTCTATATCGGCCTAAAAAAATGATGATTTTTAACGCTATTTTTATAAAATATAGTCTTTTAGGCGGCATTTTAATACAATTTTGTACTTTCACAATTTCAAAACCACCTATGATGACTTCTCTTGATACGATTCAAATTCATTTTAATGATGACAATATCCTATTGCTAAATATCTGTCTAGGTTTCTTAATGTTTGGTGTCGCATTGGATATGAAGTGGAGTGATTTCAGATATGTACTTGATGCGCCTAAAGCCATCATCACGGGTATGATTTCACAATGGATACTTTTACCTTTGTTTACAATCCTTCTGATTTATGTGATGCGTCCTGAGTATGCACTGGCGATGGGCATGGCATTGATTGCAGCCTGTCCGGGTGGTAATGTATCCAATTATGCAGTCCATTTATCTCGTTCTAATACAGCGCTTTCCATCGTCATGACAAGTATATCTACATTATTGTGCGTATTTACAACACCGATGATTTTCCGGATTGTCAGGCAGCTTTTGCCAGTGGATGCGACTCAGAATATCAATTTTGAAATCGATTTCATGAGTATGGTTTCAGTCATTGTTCAACTCATCATTATACCTATTGCCATCGGATTTTTCTTCAATAATTACTTTCCAAAATTGGTAGATAAAATTAAAAAATCAGTTCAGAAGTTAAGCTTTGTGATTTTTATTGGGTTTGTTGTTTTTGCCATTATGGGCAATAGAGAAAATCTGGCTAATTACATTCAAATCGTATTTTTCATCGTACTCATACACAATGCCTTAGCCTTGTTTATCGGCTATGGATGGTCAAAATGGATTGTAGGTCTCAGCACGTCAGACAGTCGATCCATCAGTATCGAAACAGGTATTCAGAATTCAGGTCTAGCACTTATTTTAGTATTTAATTTCTTTGATGGCAATGGTGGTATGGCACTAATCGCAGCATGGTGGAGCATATGGCATCTCATCAGTGCTATGAGTGTAGCCTTATATTGGCGTACCAATGGATTTAAACTTATAAAATCTCAGTCACCAGGATAAACCAAATTTTAAAATTATCAATTTAATAATTATATTTGCATCAATAAATATCGCAAGGAATGGCATTAGATAAAACCGGCATTGCAAAAAGAATTGCTAAGGAATTAAAAGATGGATACTATGTTAACTTAGGTATCGGCATACCCACCTTAGTGGCAAACTTCGTACCCGACGGGCTTAATGTTGAATTCCAAAGTGAGAACGGTGTTCTCGGCATGGGACCTTTCCCCTATGAAGGTGAGGAAGATCCTGATTTAATCAATGCTGGCAAACAAACGATAACGACTATGCCCGGAGCTGTGTTTTTTGACTCAGGTATGAGCTTCGGCATGATTCGAGGTCAGCATTTGGACCTTACCATCCTCGGAGCTATGGAAGTATCCGAAAATGGTGATATTGCTAACTGGAAAATACCCGGCAAGATGGTCAAAGGTATGGGTGGTGCCATGGACCTGGTGGCTTCAGCTCAAAATATCATCGTAGCCATGATGCACGTCAACAAAGCTGGTGAATCCAAATTGCTGAAAAAATGCACACTTCCTCTTACTGGTGTGAAATGCATTAAAAAAATCGTCACCGAACTGGCAGTCATTGAGGTTACAGATGGTGGATTTAAGCTACTAGAAAGAGCACCCGGTGTGTCGGTTGAGGAAATCAAAGCTGCTACTGAAGGCACATTGATTGTAGAGGGAGAAATACCTGAAATGGAGTTTTGATGTTTAGGAGGTAGTAAAATAATTTCAAGCAAAGTAATGATGATTGATTTAATAAAATGTGACCTCACCTACTAATAAACCCAATTTACGTATTAGAAAAGTACGACATTTCCGAGCACTCTAGTTGACATAAAATAAAGAACAACTTAACTATATCATTGGACATATTCAAGCATTAATTATGTCAAACGATGTAGACTTTCAGACAGAATTCATCCCGATCAAACGAATAGAATGCTTGATTAATCAACTATACAGTGTACAATTAACCTCTCTTTCCTGCTAAAAGGTACAATACTGCCATACGGATAGCTACCCCATTTTCGACCTGATCCAGGATAATGGATTGACCTGAATCAGCAGCATCACTGGTCAATTCGATACCACGATTGATCGGACCAGGGTGCATGATAACAATTTCTTTTTCGAGGTTTTCAAGCATCTTTTTGTTGATGCCAAAGTAGAGTGCATATTCACGAAGTGAGGGTATGTACTTAATATCCTGACGCTCGAGTTGTATCCTAAGTACATTAGCTACATCGCACCATTCAAGGGCTTTGCGGACATCATGTTCAACTTGCACACCCAATTTATCTATATGCTTTGGTATCAATGTAGCAGGGCCACAAACCATGACATGAGCACCTAGTTTTTGAAGACAGAATATATTGCTCAGTGCTACCCTGCTATGTAGTATGTCGCCCACTATAACTACATTTTTACCTGCTACCTCTCCGAGTTTCTCACGAATAGAGAAAGCATCCAGCAGTGCCTGTGTAGGGTGTTCATGGGTACCATCTCCTGCGTTGATGATATTAGCATCAATATGTTTTGATAGGAAATGATGGGCTCCAGGTGCAGGATGTCGCATGACTACCATGTCCACCTTCATAGCGAGTATATTATTGACCGTGTCCAGAAGTGTCTCTCCTTTACTCACAGATGAAGATGATGCTGAAAAATTGACCACATCAGCAGAAAGTCTTTTTTCGGCAAGTTCGAAAGATATTCGAGTCCGAGTACTATTCTCAAAAAAGACATTGGCGATTGTGACATCTCGCAATGAAGGCACTTTCTTGATAGGTCGGTTGATAACTTCTTTAAATTCGGTAGCGGTTTTGAAAATCAACTCTATATCTTCGGTTGTTATATATTTGATTCCCAGAAGGTGTTTTGTACTGAGTTGTGAATTAGACATCGCTTGTTTGTATTCCTATATTCCTATTGATCTTTGCCTGAAAAAAGTAAAACTCTGTCTTCGCCATGAGATATCTTCCACTGCACCCTGACATAGGCTTCGTCCAGAGCATCTACCGCCATGCCTGTATAATTTGCATGAATCGGAAAGTGTCTGTTGAACCGTCGGTCCACCAGACAAAGCATTTCTATCTTACGCGGACGACCAAAATCTTGCAGGGCCGCCATCGCAGCATGCACTGATCTACCGGTGTACAATACATCATCTACTAGCAATACATTTTTATTCTCGACTAGGAAATCAATATCTGTAGCAGCTACCTTGATGGCTGTGTCACGCCTTCTAAAGTCATCTCTGTAAAAAGCTATATCTAGCTTGCCGTACTTAAATGGCTGATCACCCAACATCTCTACGAGTTCAGAGCGTATTCGCTCAGCTAGCAGTACACCTCGTTCTTGAATACCAATAACGCATAGGTCTTCAATATGAATATGATTTTCTAGAATCTGGTGGCAAAGCCTCCGGATAGTGAGTTGAAATTGGTCGGAAGATATGATGATTTTACCTTGTTCCATATCGGAGGACAAAGATATAGATTTTACACTTATCACGTGTTAGAATCAAGCCATTAAATATTTGCAAAATTCACAAATATTTTCAACACCCGTCAAAATAGACACTATTTGGGAGGGCAGTACAACCTATGAATTCTCACAGCATATCCGCCCCAAATACCTAATCCACCATTAATATTAGAGGTGATACGTGTATATGATGAAAACGGTCCACTATTCCGTGCTGCAAAATCACGGGTATTCCAGAAATCAAAATGCGCCTTATCGATAGTACACAATTTGACAAATGCACTATCTCCGCGTTCAAAAAGTCCGAAAGTCTCCGGATTAAACTCAGTACCTCTTCTTTGATTGCGTTGTATAGGGATCAGAAATGTCTCACCTTCCGCTAGCACATCGTCTGTGACCGAGCCAAAAGGCGATGCTACAAAGCTCCTATTCTTTCCAGTAGCGGTAAAAAGTCGATAATAGTTAGCTACACCAGCCGGGTCAGTAATATAGGCATTGAGCTGAGCTAATGTATCACGTGGAACACCAGGCGGATCTACCCACTCAAAGCCATTAAATCCTACTCCATGAGGAATCGTAGTCACCGATGTTATCAAGTCATCCCCTGCATGAATATTAAGATGGTATGTTCTGCCTTCCTCTCTAATGATTTGCCCCAAAATGTCAGCATACACACAAATATTTGCCGTCGTCGAATCCGGATTGAAGCCCAGTACTTCATAAACCTGATCTTTCAGGGCATCCGGTAGATCATTGAGACATAATTCTGTTAATTGTACAACCTTAGAGCCGTCATCAACCTTGACTTTAGCACCATGTACAAAAAAGTTTGCAAACTGCTCCGGATCTATTGTAGAAATATAAGGAATACTTCTGGTGAGAATAACATAAGGCGGTAACTGACTGTCGCCAGCTTCGATATAACCTTCTACTACGTACTCTTGTTGAGATTCTAGTGTACTGGGAATATATGGCTCTTCACATGACTGACAGAATAGGATCATCGTCAACATCAGGAAATTCATCACAATTCTTCTCATAACTGGTGTATTATTGCCATTTAAAATTGTAAGTGATACTTGGGATCAACGGGAAAATAGTAATCTTTGACCCTTCTATAGTTGTGACACCTGACTGAAAATCTGTTTTCGTTTCAAAATTGACAAAGAAGGGATTCTTCCGATTATATACATTGTACACAGAGAAAGTCCAGCTGCCGGAAAATTTTCTTTTAGATTCAGGATTTGGTGTATAGGTTGCTGACAAATCTAATCTGTGATAATCATCCAATCTTGCGCTATTACGTGGGCCGTAAAATAGATTGATATTTTGGTCAATAAAGAAAAAGCCTCGCACAGGAGTGAACAGCTTACCGGATCCGTAGATAAATACGGCACCGAGATCCCATTTAGGTGTGATTTTGTAGTTTACTACTACTGAAATATCATGCGGACGATCATATACTGCCGGATACCATCTGCCCTTTTCAATAGCAGCAAAAGAGCGCTCAGATTTTGAAAGGGTATAACCTACCCAACCATTGAGCTTGCCACGGGACTTTTTCAGAAAAAACTCCACACCATAAGCCCGACCCACACCTGATACAAAGGCATCTTCCACTTCTTGCGAAAGATTGTCCACATAATTATCTGCATAATCAAGTTGATTTTTCAAGTCTTTGTAATACACCTCGACGGATGCCTCATATTCATCCTGCCCGAAATTACGAAAGATGCCCAGTGCATATTGTATGCCACGTTGGGGCCGTATCTTTTCAGAACTTGGCACCCAAATATCGGCTGGAAGCGTACTTGATGAATTAGATACTAGATGTAGATATTGATTAGTGACTGTAATTCCAGCCTTAAGGCTTAGATTCCTATTCACAATATAGTTCAGTGACATCCTAGGCTCAATGCCTGTATAGGTTTTGACAGGGCTCAGCGTTCCATATACTGTTGAATCGAGCTTTGAAGTATAGGGACCAACCTGCTGAAACATGCTCAGCCTCAGACCTGTATTAAGTGCCCATCGGCTACCAAACTTCATATCATCCAGTATATATACTGCTGCTTCATTGGCATACTTAGGCTTGAATGCCGTATTGAACTCCACTTCTCCATTATTAGCACTCGCTGTATTGGGAGTTAGAGTGTGATAGGTGTAATTAACGCCGTATCGGAATGTGTGATTCGTACTGAAATAATTTTCAAAATCAGCTTTGAAGTTCCAGTCTTTTACACCCGAAAACAGCTTAAACCTTAGTTTTTCTTGATAGCCCTCAAAGGTAAACTTGTAATCATTATACACTGCAGATACATTCATGAACATCTTGTGATTGAAAAGATGATTCCAGCGTAAAGTAGCTGTCTTATTACCATAAGGCAAGTCAAACCCTAGATCTCTATTCGGTTGTCTAAATTTCAAAATATCATTGCCAAAATAGCCACTAAAATACAGTCTATTTTTGTCGGAAAAGGTATAATTCCACTTGGCGTTCAAATCGTAAAAGTAGTAATTCGTGCCTTCAAAATTACTTCCTTTTAGTGCTGGTTGTATCAGATCTAGCACATAAGTGCGTCTGCCTGAAAGTATGAATGAACTTTTATCTCTGACGATAGGGCCCTGAACTGTTAATCTGGAAGAGATCAGCCCGATTCCACCTTCAACAGTGTATTTCTGATCATTACCTTCTTTCATCTGAATATCGAGTACAGATGACAACCTCCCGCCAAAATTAGCCGGCATTCCACCTTTTATCAGCGTTGTATTCTTGAGTGCATCAGCATTAAATACCGAGAAAAAGCCCAGCATGTGACCAGAGTTATACACTAGCGCTTCGTCAAGTAAAACTAGGTTCTGATCCGGACCTCCTCCACGAACATAAAAGCCTGAACTGCCTTCACCAGATGACAATACACCCGGGAGCAACTGTATAGACTTCAGCACATCTACTTCTCCGAAAATAGCCGGTAATTTCTTAATATTTTCAACAGGCAATGTCACGGTGCCCATTTGAGTCCCTTCCACATTATTACGTCCATCCTCCTTATTGCTGGATATTACCACTTCTTGCATCATCATGCCCTCAGTCATCTCGACGTTGAATTGCGTATTTTTAACTAGCTTAATCTCAAAATATTGATGATCGTAACCGAGGTAGCTGAAACCAAAATGATACGTACCTTCAGGAAGTGTCAGAGAGTAAAATCCATAGGTATTGGTTGTAGCAGCATATTTTTCCCCGTCCATTGTGGTGACAATAGCGCCAATCAAGGTTTCTCCTGTTGCCTTATCTTTGATGTAGCCACTCAGTGTATAGTTGTTTTGACCATTGACCGCCAAGCTAAATATTACAAAAAATACTAGTATCGAAAGTCTCCCTATCCAGCGCATTCAGTATTGATCTAAAAATTACAACCTATTAACGGAAGGTTAAAAATTTTGTTTTATCTAAACATCTCAAAGCTATATATGCTCCACCCCAACTAATCTTCACAGAGAAAGATAGATGATGCCTGATATATGCTACGTCTTTCTCTTTTTCTTTTCAGCAGCAGGAAAGAGGATATTGTTTAAAATCAGTCGATATCCAGGACTGTTGGGATGCAGGCTCAAGTCGGTCTCCGGATCACCTACAAAGTGCTGATAGTCTTCAGGATCATGCCCACCATAGAATGTCCAAGTGCCTTGCCCTCGAGTTCCGTGAATATACCTGACTTCATTAGCGGCTTTTGTTTCGCCTAGAACGAGTACGTTGGACTTAACAAGGTCTTTTCTAAATGCAGTGGTTTGTCCCATAAAGCCTTTGACCGTCGTGGTATGATTTTGAACAAGCATGGTAGGAACAGGATCCCACTTAGCCGAAAATTCAAAAAGAGTAAAATAATCTACTTCAGGCGTGATGTTACGATTCTTATTATCTATATCTGAATGCTCATACAAAAGTGGATTAAGCAAAAGTTGAAAGTCTTTAAATGCAAAGGTTTTGTCATAATCTATTTTACCCTGCGCATTTGGGTCAAAGCCATCACCATCATACACATCAGCACAGATATCCACTCCTTCAGCTGACAAAGCTATATCATAGGTATCTGTGGCTGAACACATTGCAAACATAAAGCCGCCACCTTCGACGTATTGTTTGATTTCCTTAGCCACTGCCAATTTAAGTTGAGATACTTTTGAAAACCCCAAACTCGCTGCTAATTCTTCTGTTTTCTTCTGATTCAACTTATACCATGCTGTACCACCTTGACTAGCGTAGAACTTACCATATTGACCAGTAAAATCCTCATGGTGTAGATGTAGCCAGTCGTACTGCGCCAACTTCCCTTCCAGCACTTCGCGGTCATAAACTTTGTCAAAAGGTATCTCAGCATAGGTAAGCACTAGTGTTACAGCATCATCCCAAGGTTGTATGCGACCTCCTTGCGGATTAAAATCAGGAGTATATACTGCTATTTTCGGCGCTTTATCCAGCTTGACAACTTCTTGATTAACTTCAGGATTAGCAATTTCATTGCGAATGGATATCCACTCCGCATCAGAAATAACCTCATATGACACACCTCTTACTTTGAGTTCGCTTTCTATACTTTTAGCATAAGGGAAAGCAAAACTGCCTCCTCGATAATTCAAAAGCCAGTAGGCTTCTACATTCTGGCTTATCACCCAGTAAGTTATTCCATACGCCTTCAGGTGGTCTTTTTGGGTGTTATGTTCCATCGGAATTAAAATGTAGGTCGCATTTAGCTGCATAACCGAAAAAAGTATCATAATCGATACCAATATTTTTCTCATCAAAATCTTTTTTACCATTTAAACGTTTATCGTATTCGTATGATTGCAAATAAAACTTTAAAAATATCTTAATCCATTCATGAATACAGAATATGTGCCTGATTTTTTAAATATTTGCACCTTAATTTTAGATAACAAGTGATTAGTACAATTAGTTTTTCTTATCCTTTGTGGTATTTATTATTTTGCTTGATAGTCGGAGCGGGATATGCATTACTGATGTATTATAGAGATAAGCGTTTTAGTGACTACAGTATCTGGCTTAAGAGAGGGCTTGGATTATTGCGAGGATTGGCTGCATTTTTAATAGCGTTGCTACTCCTGTCACCATTTGTCAAGACCATCAAGGAAGATATACAGCAGCCGATTATTGTCATCGCTTCTGACAATTCTCAATCCATAGCAGCTAGTACGAACACCGACGAGATCCAAACCTATCAAAGTCAACTCACACAGCTGACAAAGGATTTGTCCGAAAAATTTCAGGTAAAAAAAGTCACTTTTGGTAGTGAAGTGTATGAAGATGGTAGAGATAGCCTTAAGGATAAAAGCACTAATATAAGCCAACTTTTTAAATTCATTAGTGACAATTATGGTGATCAAAATCTAGGAGCCTTGATCCTGGGTACAGACGGAATTTATAATGAAGGAAGCAACCCTTTATATGTACCTTACGAAGTTAATGCACCTGTTTACACAATCGCTCTAGGCGACACCACACAGCGCAAGGACCTATACTTTCAAAATGTGCTGCACAATAAACTTGCTTATCTGAATGATAAATTTCCGGTACAAGTTGATGTTTCTGGATATAATTGCGAAGGTGAGACCTCCAAGATCACACTGGATATAGTTTCGAAAAATGGTACGAAAAGAATAGCTGAAGAAACTATTCAAATCAATGCTAAAGATTTTTTCACCACAAAGACATTCCTGATTGATGCTACCCAGACCGGTATAGTGCAATATAGACTTAGTCTTTCAACAGTCAATGGTGAATTCAATACGTCTAATAATGTCAAGGAGTTTTTTATCGAAGTCTTAGATGCTAGACAAAAAATTCTGCTTCTGGCCAATGCACCGCATCCAGACCTAGGAGCATTAAAAAATCTGATCACTATCAATAAAAATTACGAGGTTGAAATCGGTTTTTTACCGGAATTCAAGCATAATTTAGCAGGATATAATCTGGTCATCTTGCACAATCTACCCTCTGAGACCAATGATATTACTTCTGTCCTCAATCAGCTGAATAAAAATAATATTCCGAGGATATTTGTCGTAGGAATGCAGACATCAGTAACTAGATTGAACAATGCTCAAGAAGTGATTAAAATCATTGGAAATAGTAAGAATACAGAAGATATCCAGGCAGAGTTTTCCACTTCATTCCATCAGTTTACTACCTCTGATGAGCTAAAGAATAAATTGAAGATATTCCCTCCACTACAGGCGCCTTTCGGCGAATATAAAGCTGGCGCCGGTAGTAGTGTATTTTTGAATCAAAGTATCAAGAAAATCAAGACTAACTATCCGCTGATAGCCTTTGACGAAAAAGATGGTGTAAAAACGGCAGTAATCACCGGAGAAGGAATATGGCGATGGAGACTTTTTGACTATCTACAGCACAATAATTACGATCTAGTTCATGAGCTGGTCAATAAGACTATTCTGCTCACTTCTATCAAAACCGATAAGCGAAAATTCAGAGCTAGCACTTCTAAAAGTCTCTACAAGGACAACGAGCAGGTGATATTTGACGCACAACTTTACAATGATAGCTATGAAATGATCAACGAACCGGATGTCAATCTCGTTGTAAAAGATGAAAATGGCAAAGAATTTCAATATACCTTTTCTAAGACGCAAAACTACTATACACTGAATGCAGATTTATTTACAGAAGGTAATTATGAATATACAGCTTCAACCCATTACAATGGCAAAAACCAATCCGTTTCAGGTAGGTTTACGGTTGAGCCTCTACAGTTGGAACAATACGACCTTACAGCAAGACATGGCCTACTGAGAAATATTAGTGAAAAATACCACGGAGAGATGGTATTTCCAAAGGATATGTCTAAATTAAAAGACCTTGTACTGGGAAACAAGCAAATTAAACCTATGCTGTACGAATCGCGATCAACTAAAGGCATTATACATCTAAAGTCATTGTTTTTCCTGATATTGGGCTTGCTCACAATTGAATGGTTTTTGAGAAGATACTTTGGCAACTATTGATAAAATGAATGTATTTTTTGACAATGCTGCGACCACTCCTATTCATCCTGAAGTCATAAAAAGGATGACTGAGGTACTGGCAGATATTTATGGCAATCCTTCTTCTATCCATGCCTTCGGTCGCAAAGCAAAATGCGTATTAGAGCAATCTAGAAGAACCATAGCGAAAGCGATCAATGCCGCTCCGAGTGATATATTTTTTACTTCTTGTGCTACTGAGTCTATCAACATGATTCTGAAAAATGCCGTACGTGACCTCGGCATTGAGCGCATCATATCCTCGCCTACTGAGCACCATGCTGTGACCCATACCCTGGATTATCTTTCCCGATACAAAGCGTGTGAAGTCATCTATCTCAATGTAGATAGCTACGGAGCACCTGATGTTCAACAACTTAAAGAACTGCTTCAGGATAATTCTAAAAAGACTTTAGTCAGTTTGATGCATGGTAACAACGAAATCGGCACTATGTCTGATCTCCAATACATCGGTAGTTTGTGTGCTGAATATGGAGTACTTTTCCATAGTGACACTGTACAGACTATGGGCAAATACCCAATCAATGTAAAGGACATGGGTGTGCATTTTCTAGTTGGTAGTGCTCACAAATTTCATGGCCCTAAAGGTGTTGGTTTTGCCTATATCCATGCTGCACATAGAATCGGCCCAATGATACTCGGAGGTGCACAAGAGCGAGGATTGAGATCCGGGACTGAAAATATTGCAGGTATTGTAGCGATGGCCAGAGCCTTAGAAATCGCAATTCAAAACATGGATATCAATACTGTCAAAATCACTGCTTTAAGGCAATCTTTTAAAGAGCAGTTGATGAAGGCTATACCTCACGTCCATTTTAATGGCAATCAAGACAACCTTTTCATGCCGCATGTTTTGAGTGTGTCTTTCCCTCCCCATCCTAATGGCGATATGTTGATGATGAATCTAGACCTTGCAGGTATTGCAGTTTCGTCAGGAAGTGCCTGCAGTTCTGGTGCTGAAACAGGTTCTCATGTATTGGCAGCGATCGGCCAATCGCATGACCACAAAACCATCCGCTTCTCTTTTTCTTCATGGAATACAGAAGAAGAAGTACAATATGTAGTGGCAAAGATTAAAGAATTGGTAAAATCAAATTAAAAAAAAGCCACCCTTCTGAAAATTATTTCCTTCAGCAAAATGACTTCCTTTTTTAAAACCACCATACCATTTAAATTCATAGACTAGAGGGCAACCATCAGTCATACGTTCAAGACACCGGTAATTAATTCAAATTGCCTGATTTATCACCTGCAATTGGAAAGAATTTCATCAAAGATATAAGGATTTCTATTAATTATTACGCCATCTTCACCAGTGCTATGATTTTCTTGATGTGTAAAGGCACTTTCTTGATAGCTGCCATTTTCAACCTTAGGCCTTTATTGCATAATTTTAGCTAAGTTGATCTTTGAGCCGTGTAAGTCATTATTAATACAAAGAACTAAATTTGACATTAGAGTGCGACAAGACGATTCTGCAGCTTAACTAAAATCAATAAATGGTAAGTAGATACGGGTTGTCAAAACCATTACTAATCTAAAGACCATTCAGGGTAAATCTTTCGGCTTACCTTTTTGCCCATCTATTTCTTCTTTTAAACAAAATCATTGGCATTGACAATCTCATTTTAGTAATATCATAGAACAATTTTTATTTCAAAATTACCAACATCAACAATATTTGTTACTTTAAGAAAGTTTTAACAAGCAAAATGTAAACTAGAGTCTATACTATTTGATACTTTTATGATTATTTTAACCTAAATCATTCATTATGACCAAAAAATTATTTCTGATTCTTTTCATTGCTATTTCTACTGTATCTTTTGCACAAGACTACGAATGGAAAGAATCCACCAGCGGTGGCTACGCTTATAAGTATGTCACAAATGATCCTACACACGCACGTTTTTATACTTTAAAAAACGGACTCACTGTCATCCTCAGCCCTACACCCAAAGAACCTAGGATTCAGTGCTATGTCGCTATAAAGGCAGGAAGTAAAACAGACCCAGCTACCCATACAGGTCTTGCACACTATCTGGAGCACATGATGTTTAAAGGTACAGACCGATACGGTTCACTTGACTGGGCAAAAGAAAAGCCAGAACTTGATAAAATCGATGATCTTTACGAACAATACAATAAAACTAAGGATGAAGCTAAGCGGAAAGCCATCTATCATCAAATCGATTCAGTATCTGGAGTAGCCAGTAAATATGCTATTGCTAATGAATATGACAAGATGATGTCAGCTATGGGTGCACAAGGTACAAACGCCTTCACTAGTTTTGAACAAACAGTTTACACAGATGATGTGCCGAGTAGCGCTCTTGATAAATATTTAGCTGTGCAGGCAGAAAGATTTAGAAATCCGATTTTGAGGATTTTTCACACCGAGCTTGAAGCCGTCTATGAAGAGAAAAATCGTAGCCTGGATAGTGATGGTAGTAGAGTTTTTGAGACACTTTTTGGAGAGTTATTCAAAAAACACAATTATGGACTACAGACAACTATCGGCACCATTGAACATCTCAAAAATCCATCACTCATTGAAATCAGAAAATACTTTCACAAGTATTATGTTCCTAACAATATGGGTATCATCCTATCAGGCGATTTTGACCCCGATGTTGTAATAAGAAAGATTGATGATGCTTTCAAATATATGCAATACTCACCTGTACCAAAATATACATTTGAGCCGGAAGCTCCGATTACTCAACCCATCATCAAGGAAATCATTGGGCCTGATGCAGAAAGTGTAACCATGGGTTTCAGACTACCCGGCAATAAAGACAAAGATGTCTTACTAGCAGACCTGGTCGGTTCTATCCTGACTAATGGAAAAGCAGGCCTAATTGACCTCAACCTGGTCAAAAAACAAAAATTGCTTCGAGCTTCAGCATTCACCTATACGTTAATCGATTATGGACTTCTGTACTTGAGTGGATCACCGACTAGTGGTCAGTCGCTTGAAGAAGTACAAAAGTTGATACTCGAGCAAATAGACAACCTTAAAAAAGGCAATTTTGACGATGATCTCATTCCTTCTATTGTTAATAATATTAAGCGTGATAAAATCGAAGATACCGAATCTTATTATGACAGAGCATCACTGTTGATGGATGCATTTACCTCAGAACTGGACTGGAGAGATCAAGTAGCCTATGTCAATAATCTATCAAAAATCACCAAGGCTGAAGTAGTGGCATTTGCCAATAAATACCTCGGCAATAATTATGTAGCAATATTAAAGCGCCAGGGAGAAAATCCTGACACTAAAAAGATTGAAAAACCTGCTATAACACCTGTAGAAACCAATGCTGACAAACAATCTCCATTTGTAAAAATGATTGAAGAAATGCCTAGCATTCCGTCTGATCCTGTATTTCTGGATTATGACAAGGATATTCAAAAGGCTAATATCGGAAACGCTATGGTACTGTATGTTCCTAATAAAGACAACACACTCTATAACCTAAGCTATAGGTATAAAATCGGTTCTCACAATGATCTCAAATTGCCTTTAGCTGTTCAGTATATCCAGTTCCTAGGGACAGATCAGAAGTCAGCTGAGCAAATCTCTAAGGAGTTTTATAAAATTGCATCGACTTTTAATGTTTTCAGCAGCGATGAATATACTACCGTGACCATCGCCGGATTACAGGAGAATTTCGAACAAGCTGTCCAACTTTATGAGGATCTTGTCATGAATGTCAAGGGTGATGAAGAAGCATTGAAAGCGTTGAAAGCTAGGATAATCAAATCACGAAAAGATGCAAAACTCAATAAGGGTGCCATCATGCAGGGATTGACCTATTATGCCATGTATGGCGCAAAAAATAATTTCAACAATACCTTGAGCTCAGCAGATCTAGATGCAATCACAGCTCAGGAACTAATAGAAAGGATTGAACACCTTAATGATTATGAACAAACCATTATGTATTACGGTCCGGCTACCATAGAGGAAGCTGTTGCAAAAATATATAGACTCCACAAAGTACCGGCTTCTTTTAAAGAACCACCACTTAAGAAAGAGTTTAAACAAATCCCTCAAGATAAAAATAGAGTTTTGTTCGCAAATTATGACATGGTACAAGCCGAGACCAGATGGCTCAGAAATACAGAAGAATTTGATGCAGGTAAGCTAGCAACGGTGGAGGTATTCAACAATTATTTTGGTGGTGGTATGGGGGCTATTGTATTCCAGACTATCCGCGAAAGTAAAGCACTCGCGTACAGTACTTTTGGCTACTACATACGACCTGCAAAAAAGGATGAATCGTTTTATATGATGTCTTATGTAGGTTGTCAAGCAGACAAATTTAATGAGGCTACATTAGCAATGAATGAGCTTCTTAACCATATGCCTGAACTGCCGGCCAATTTTGAATTGGCAAAAAATCAGGTTAAGAAAGATATCCAGACAGAGCGAATTACTCAGACAGCAATCTTCAGAAATTACCTTGCGGCCAAAGAACTTGGTCTTAATTACGATGTAAGGAAGCGGATCTATACCTCTGTAGATAGTATTACATTGGATGATTTAAAACAATTCCATATGAGAAATTTGGCAAATAAAGCCTACACATATGCCATAGTTGCCTCTGATAAAAAAATTTCAATTGAGGATATGAAGAAACTGGGAGAAGTCAAAATGCTCTCACTGGAAGAAATATTCGGTTATTAATTCGTTTACCAAAAATTAAAAAAAAGTCCTGTCATTTCAATTTGTTCAGGGCTTTTTTTTTTGCATGTGTATTTTTCAATTTTGTTAATTATTGTTAATGCAAAAAGTTCAGAACCATACAAAAAAATATTATCATCCAAAATAATTTACCTTTGTCAGTTAATAAACGATAGCCATTGGGTACACACAGAAACCTTAGCCAAAAAATAACCTTTGCATCTCTACTAGTTGCATTAGGAATTGTTTACGGTGATATAGGCACCAGTCCATTGTACACATTTAAAGCCATCATCGGCACAAAAGAAATCAGTGAGGCACTCGTATTGGGAGGTGTTTCGTGTGTATTCTGGACGCTTACCATACAAACAACTATAAAATATGTATGGCTAACACTTAAAGCAGACAACGAAGGTGAAGGTGGTGTATTTTCACTTTACTCACTCATCAAAAGGTATGGAACGAAGATGATTGTGCCCACCATGATTGGTGCTGCAGCTCTTATGGCCGATGGGATTATCACGCCAGCAGTTACTGTGACATCCTCTATTGAAGGGCTTAGGATGTTAAAAGGACTTGAACATATATATGTCGTCCCGATCGTTTTATTAATTATTTCAGTACTATTTTTTGTGCAGAGATTTGGAACCCAGAACATAGGTAAGGCCTTTGGGCCGATTATGTTTACGTGGATGATGGTGATGTTGATTCTAGGACTCGGTCAAATAATTTATCAGCCTATAGTACTTAGAGCTATCAATCCTTACTATGCATATGAGTTATTAGTGCTATATCCTCAAGGCTTTTGGGTTTTAGGTGCAGTTTTTCTATGCACGACAGGTGCTGAAGCACTTTATTCAGATCTGGGGCATTGTGGGAAGAACAATATTAGGATAAGCTGGGCTTTTGTAAAGACTTGTCTGGTTATAAATTACTTAGGCCAAGCTGCCTGGCTAATGCGGCATCAAGGCATGTATTTAAATGACAGAAATCCATTTTTTGAGATCATGCCTGAGTGGTTCTTGCTCATAGGTATTGTCATAGCAACACTAGCTGCAATAGTGGCTTCACAATCATTGATTAGTGGTTCTTTTACATTGATTAGTGAGGCGATCAACCTCAACTTTTGGCAGAAAGTACGTATCAAACAACCTACAGACATTAAAGGACAAGTATACATACCGAGTGCTAATAATTTACTCTGGGCTGGATGCGCCTTTGTGATTTTGTTTTTTCAGACTTCATCAAAAATGGAGGCCGCTTATGGTCTTGCGATCACCATCGCTATGATCGTTACAACAATGTTGCTTTCCTACTTCTTGATATACAAGCTCAAATGGAAAAAGCCTTTTGTTTTCGCTCTATTGTCTGTCTTCAGTATTATAGAAATTGCATTTTTGATATCTAATGCATTGAAATTTGGGCATGGAGGATATATCACTATTTTATTAGGTGGATTTTTCTTTTTCCTAATGTACGTTAATTTTTATGGACGCAAAATCAATAATCGATATACCCGTTTTGAAAACCTTCGCAATTATATACCTAAGATATCTGCACTGAGTGAAGATACCAAAATTCCTAAAATGGTTACTCACTTGATCTACCTGACAAAAGCTGATAAAATCGAACAAATTGAGCAAGAAATTATCAGTTCAATTTTTGCAAGAAAACCAAAACGTGCTGATGTGTATTGGTTTTTACATATCAATAGAACTAATAATCCTTACACCCTCAATTATGATGTCATTGAGCTGGAAAAAGGTAAAATTTTTAAAATCAATCTCAATATTGGTTTCAGGGTTAAACCCAGATCTGAAGCATACTTTATCAAAATACTCAATGAATTATTTGAAAATAAAGAACTACCTCAAGATCTTAAAACAATGGGCTCTACAAAGTATAATCCGGAGATTGATTTCAAATTCATAATTTTTGAAAAGTTTCTTTCTATAGAAAATGAATTTGCATTGAAGGAAGGCATGATTCTTAAGTCGTTCTTCTTCTTAAAAAACTTCTCTGAAAAGGACGAGGATGCATTCGGAATAGAACAAAATGATTTTCTGACTGAACGAATGCCAGTTCTGTATCACCCATTTAGTGCTCCTAATTTGGTGCGAAGAAAATATCTTCAGATCTAAACTCAGATGTGTTCTTTCTCAAATTAAAAAACCGATTCATCTCTCGATTCGTAGCTTTCTAGTGCAGCCCGCATCCACTCAGGAATAAGTATAGTTTTGCGTTCTGCCATATCAATCATAACCTGTGTAGAAGTCGCTGAAGCATGCAAAATAATTCTACCCTCATCTTCAGAAAAAATGCCGTAATTCAGAACAAAACTCTTGGTACCGATTTTGCTCAGACGTACACCTACCAGGACATTTTGAGCATTCAATTTTAACTCTTGATGGAAATCCACATTGATATTAGCTATTAAAAACATATTCTCCATCCAGTTCCATCGTGGATAAACATCCATAACATATCTACTTCTTGCCACCTCAAAATAAGTAAGATACTTAGCATTATTTACATGTCCTAAAGCATCCAGATCACTCCATCTCATCTGAATGGGATACAAAAACTTAAATTGAGGATACTTCATTTTACAAATAATTAAGAATGGTTGCCTTGCCACCAAATAAACATACAAAAGGCATGATTAACCTTCTGATTCTACCGCTTCTGATTCAGTCTCTGTTTTCTTAACCTCAAAATAGGAGAGTAAGTCAGTGAGCTTCTGTTTCAATTCTTTGCGATGAACAATAAAGTCCAGAAAACCGTGCTCGAGCAAATATTCTGATGTTTGGAATCCATCAGGAAGGTCTCTTTTGATAGTCTCTTTGATAACTCGTGGACCGGCAAACCCGATTAAAGCCTCCGGCTCTGCAAAATTGATATCTCCTAGCATGGCATATGAGGCAGTGACTCCACCAGTAGTCGGATCCGTCATAAATGAAAAATAGGGAATACCCTTCTTAGCGAGTAATGTGAGTTTTGCCGATGCTTTAGCCATTTGCATCAACGAAAACGCCGACTCCATCATCCTTGCACCACCTGATTTTGAAATGATCATAAAAGGTATTCTGTGCTCTAGACTAAAATCTATAGCTCGAGATATCTTCTCACCCACAACTGAGCCCATAGATCCACCTATAAAGCCAAAATCCATACATGCCACAACAAGTGGATACTTACTAACTTTTCCGTGCGCCACAGACATCGAATCATGTAATCTTGTCTTCTTATACGCTTCTTCAAGTCTGCTTTCATAGGTTTTAACATCTTTAAAGTCCAGCATATCTACGGACATAATCTCGTCAAAGAGCCGCGTATATTTCCCATCGAAAATAATATCAAAATAATCAGTAGAACTGATTCTGGTGTGATAATCGCACTTAGGGCAAACATAGAGATTTTCTCTAAGATCTTTTACTGTGGTCATCTCACCGCATTTTGAGCATTTATGCCAAAGACCATCCGGTGTTTCCTTTTTATTTTTAGTAGCGGTCTGGATTCCTTCCTTAAGCCTTTTAAACCAACTCATAATTCTACTTTTTTTGGGTCTGAGATTTGACTTTTACTAAATAGTAGTTGCAAATGTAGCAATAACAGCTAATGAATTAAAATTCATAAACTTATTTTTATCATATAATTTATGTTTAAATATATAATAACGCTATTTTTTAACATATTATATCAAACCCTGTTACACAATAGCGACTCAAGATATTCTTGTAACGCTATGTATTTATGCAGGTATATTTAACCATACTCACAAATTAATTTTGATAAAATCCATACTTAAAATAAAATTTATGACATTTGCACCATATAAAGATTAACATTCATGAGCAATTGATGGTTATACTTTTAATCCTCAAATTTTTAAAATGTCAGTAGCTAAAAAAGAAAATAAGAAAATCACCACCCATGTGCTTCAGACCATGAAAAATCAGGGTGAGAAAATATCCATGCTCACGGCTTATGATTACAGCATAGCTAAAATCCTGGATGCCGCAGGTATAGATATTCTATTAGTTGGAGATTCTGCCTCTAATGTTATGGCAGGACATGAAACTACCCTTCCGATCACGCTGGATCAAATGATCTACCATGCACAGTCAGTGATTCGAGCCGTTGAAAGAGCTTTTGTCGTCGTTGATCTTCCATTTGGCACCTATCAAGGTAACAGTACAAAAGCGCTCAACAGTGCCATCAGTATCATGAAAGAATCAGGTGCTCATGCAGTCAAACTTGAAGGTGGATCAGAAATAGAAGAATCAGTGCGTCGAATTCTGTCAGCTGGCATACCGGTTATGGGACATCTTGGGTTAACGCCACAGAGTATTTACAAATTTGGCACCTACAGTGTACGAGCCAAGGAAGAAGCTGAAGCCAAAAAATTGCTTGATGATGCACTCCTACTTCAGGACATCGGATGTTTTTCTATCGTACTAGAAAAGATCCCAGCTGAGTTAGGTCGAAAAGTATCAGAGTCGGTTCAAATTCCTGTGATTGGTATCGGAGCAGGCAATGGTACGGATGGTCAGGTGCTTGTGGTACATGATATGCTTGGGATTACAAAGGATTTTAGCCCTAGATTTTTGCGCAGATACCTCAATCTCTTTGACACCATTAAGGAAGCCACTGAGAAATACATCGGCGATGTCAAATCAGGAGACTTCCCTTCAGACCAGGAACAGTATTAATCATATATTCATATCGGGCATTTTATGTCAAAAACAATTAAATTTGGACTTGTTCTTATAGCCATTGTGGGGTTGATATCAGGCTATATGGCTTATAGGATTATTTACAAAAACAATACAATTGGCCAAGAAAAAAAGGACATTTACATCGGTTCTCACCAAACCTTTGAGGATGTATTACAAACGCTGAAGGACAGCAATGTGCTGGTGAATTATTCAGCCTTTGAAATGCTAGCTTCATACATGAATTACAAAAACAATATCAAACCCGGTAAATACATACTGTCACCAGGTATGAGCAATAAGGCTATCATTTCAAAACTCAGATCAGGTAATCAAGACCCACAAAAAGTAACAATCAATAATGTAAGAATGATGAGCGACCTAGCCGGAAAAGCCGCTCGTTACTTCGAAGCAGATTCTTTAGCATTTCTGGATTATCTCCGAAACCCTGACAATGCAGCAACTTATGGCTTAAATGCTGAAAACTTCATGACCATGTTCATACCCAATACTTACCAAATGTTCTGGACCACTACACCTGAAAAGTTTGTAAAGAGGATGAAAAAGGAGTTTGACAACTTCTGGACAGAAGAAAAGTTAAGTAAACTCAGAAGGCATAATCTCAATCCTGTCAGTGCATATATTCTTGCATCAATTGTAGAGCGAGAAAGCCAGTATGATCCTGAGCGGCCAGACATCGCTGCTGTGTATCTTAATCGGCTCAAGACCGGTCAAAGACTACAAGCAGATCCGACCGTTGTATATGCTACAGGTGATTTTTCACTTCAAAGAGTACTACACAAGCATCTTACTATTGACTCTCCTTACAATACGTATCTTTATTCGGGTTTACCTCCAGGGCCTATTTGTATGCCTTCTATGTCTAGTCTTAATGCAGTCATCAATGCTCCTGAACATGATTATATGTTCTTCTGTGCAAAACCGGACAATAGCGGTACGCATACTTTTGCGGTTACCTATCAAGAACATTTGCAAAATGCAAAAGCATTTTCAAACTGGCTGAACAGCCTTCAGATAAAGTAGGAGGCATATTACTCATTTGTCATAGGAAAAAGTGGTTTCAATCCGCTTTGTATGTCCTTTTGATATACTCTAATGTAATCAATTTCCATAAAGTTAGGGAAAATCGGATTTTTCTCCTTGTGAGATCTACATACTGACTCTCCTGCTATGACTTGGACGGGTTCACCATAGAATGGAAATGAAGGATCTTCTAAGTATTTACCGGGAGGAATCGGGCATGTGGTGATCGGACGACCTTTCAAATCATAGTATTTGGGTACAAACCGCACCATGATATCATCGATATAAAATTTGATTAATGTCGGTTCGTACGCTACTGCAAAAGTGTGGAAATCCTTAGAAAAATCAATACCAAAGTCAACTTTTCCAGTTTGATTAGAAAAGCAGGGTTGTCCTTTTTTAATACGTCGTTTATTCTCACAAGTATTTTGCATCCATTTATGAATTGAAAATTCAGGTTTTGTGGGGCCATCACATATAAACTCATACACATCAATCTCTGTATTCCAACCAAAAATCCAAAATGCAGGCCACATCTGTTTTCCTTCTGCAATTTTACACCTGATTTCATATTTACCATAAGTATTAAAAATCTGCTTTGAATATACGAGAGCTGAACTATAATGATAGGTTTTACCAAACCATTCTGTGGTATCAACATCAGATTTTAGTAATAATTTTCCACCCTGCACGATACAGTTCTCATCTTTATACACATTAGCAGAGACATGTGTCCTACAAAATGCACACGAATCCAGTGCTGTCTGTGGACCATATGGATAAAAAGTGTACCATTTGGAGGTATTCAGCGTATCACCCTCAAACTCATCGTGAAAAACAAGCTGATAAGGTTTATCTACACATTCGATTTGATGATCAACTATGACTTTGACTTTCTTACTCTGTGCCTCTCCGACAGTAAAGATTGTGAGCATAATAAGCAAAACAAGGGTCTGTTTCATGGCTTGTCTAATTTTAATTTTTTGATGATAATCGCCAATGCTATCTTAATTTTTTCAAAATCCATTGGTTTCTGTAATTGTTCTGTAATAGCTCCGATATGCATAGTTTTACCTGCCTGTATCCATGCTTCCTCCACTTGGTCCACTTCTTGCTCATTGACAAAATCATAAAGCTGTATATTTTCAGATTTACCATACAAGACAGTCAGATGTGAAAAAATAGTGGACAATGTCACCTTCTTCCGATAGGCTATCTGCTGTGGTGTCATCTTTGCCTGATAAAGCATGAGTGTCTCCAGAAAGGTCTTTCCGGTGATGTTAATGGTATATTCTTTGTCTAGTACTAATGAACGAATGATATGAAGGATTTCATCTGCATAATCTTGCATTTTAGCCTTCCCTATACCTTCAATTGCAGCCAGATCACTTATAAAAAGTGGCTTTTCTTTTACAATCTGATGGAATACTTTATCATTAAGGACAACATAACCAGGAACATTTTTGCTCGCAGCCTTTTGTTTTCTCCATTCTTTGAGCTGAAGCATAAGCAAATCTTCAAAAATTTCTGTTCTAGACTTGGGTTTCGACTTTGGTATGTCAGATGTCTTTTTTTCAACATGTTGGCCGATGTCCATCAGTTGTATTTTTTTGCCACGAAATAGCACATCATCAGACAGCGGAGTCGTCTTCAACTTAAAGTGATCCGTATAATCAATCCGAATTAACCCCTGATTAATCAGCTGAGTAAGATAGATTTTCCAGTTGATGTAGGATATATTACGACCGACGCCGAAAGTTTTAATTTGATCATAACCAGCTTCAACCAGTTCGGCCTTGTGTGATCCACGTAATATATCTATCAGGAAATTTAAACTGACTTCACCTTTACATCTTACGATGGCAGAGAGTGCCTTTTGAGCGATTTCAGTACCCTCAGTTTTTGAAGGCGGATACAAACAATTGTCACAATGTTTGCAGTCATAATCCCTGTATTCGCCAAAATAATTAAGGATAATATTCGTCCGGCATTCACCTGCAGATGCAAATTCCCACATTCTTTCCAGTTTAGCATATTGAACAATCTTGAAGTCATCATCTGCCTGACTAACGTCAATAAAGCCCCTGAGCATTGTAAAATCAGCCCAACTATAAAAAAGTATTGAATGAGCAGGCTGACCGTCTCTACCTGACCTTCCAATTTCCTGATAGTACCCTTCCAAATTCTTAGGCATAGAATAATGGATAATCCATCTAATATTATTTTTATCTATGCCCATGCCAAAGGCAATTGTAGCACATATAAACTGTAGTTGGTCATCCTGAAAGGCTTTTTGCACATCTATACGTGATGTGGCGTCCATCCCTGCATGATAGTACCCACAGTTGAAACCAGCTAGACGGAGTTTTTCTGATAATCGTTCTGTCTCCTTTCTGCTCAGACAATAGATAATACCACTACCTGAGCCTTGTTTTTGTAAAAATTCGACCACCTGATGATATCTTCTGACACCTGGTCGAGCTTCCATTGTGATGTTAGTTCGCTCAAATGAGGCAATGAATGATTTTGGATCTTTAAGATGGAGTTGTTTGATTATGTCATTTTGGGTTGCGGCATCAGCAGTAGCCGTCAATGCAATAAAAGGCACATGTTCAAATCGGTCTCTGATAGCATTCAATTGAACATAATCTGGTCTGAAATCATTGCCCCATATAGATACACAATGTGCTTCATCAATGGCAAAAAGACTGATATCAAGTGTAGCAAGAAATCCAGCAAAACCAGGGCTATTGATCCTTTCAGGCGACACATACAATAATTTAACCTTGCCTGACACAAGATCCCGTTCTACTTCATTTTGTCCTCTTTGGGTCATATTACTATGAAGCGCAGCCACATGCACGCCAGATAATTTCAAAGCAGCCACCTGATCATTCATCAGTGCTATTAAGGGTGATACCACAACAGCAACACCATCCATTAGTAAAGCTGGCAGCTGAAAGCATAGGGATTTTCCGCCACCCGTAGGCATGATGATTAGACAATCACGCCCAGATAAAACCGTATCTATTATGTCTGACTGTTGAGGTCTGAATGATGTATAGCCCCAGATATCTTTGAGAATGGTATATTTGCTGTCTGTAATCACTGAATTTTATAAATTGACGTAAATATAAGAAGCCTTTTTTGATTAGTATGTCCGAACCCACAGTTTTACCTTTAAGTTTTTATGAATCAGATGATGTGGTCGATATCGCTAAGCAGTTATTAGGAAAGCTAGTTACCACCCATATCAATGATCAAATCACTTCCGGCATCATCGTCGAGACAGAAGCTTATCGTGGTCCTGAAGATCGGGGTAGCCATGCTTATGGTGGCAAATACACCGCACGTAATAAATCCATGTTTATGCAAGGTGGCCATGCTTATGTATATATTTGTTATGGCATCCATCCGATGCTCAATGTAGTTACTGCACCTGAAAATATCCCACATGCGGTTTTAATTCGAGCCATACAACCTATCGACGGATTATCAACTATGCAAATCCGGCGTAGTGTAAAACATCCTGAATTCACTATCTGCAATGGACCCGGCAAGCTGGCCGTCGCTCTGGGAATTACTAAACATTTGGATGGATGCAGCTTAAACAGCCCCATTATTTCGATTTCAGCATCAAATGTTGATCCAGATTTCAGTATAGTTAGTGGCCCTCGGGTAGGCATGAGTCGTAATGTAGGCACGGATGCTCACCTGCCTTGGCGATTTTATATCAAGAACAATCCATGGGTGAGCAAACCACTTCATGTGGATTACACCGGTAAATGGTAACGTTTTTAATATTGTAAAAATAAAAAAGGCAAGTTATCCGAAGATAATTTGCCTTTTTTTGCTAAACCTTAATCTCAGACGTTAGTGTCATTTTTTGATGAAAGGGGCCGGATCCGGCGACCCGACCCTCTAACTATGAAAAAAACTACTGTCTCTTAAGGCTGAGCCTTGTTTCTTTCCTACTGTGTATCAACAGTAATCGGAATTTTATCATTTACCATTGCGTCAAGTCTCAGACGTTAGTGTTATTTTTTGATGAAAGGGGCCGGATCCGGCGACCCGACCCTCTAACTATGAAAAAAACTACTGTCTCTTTGAAACCAATGGTTCGTATATTTTAACTTTTAATTAGATATCGTTATATCTAAGCAAATTAACAAATGCCGACTTAGAATGTTTGCAAAATCACCAAAAATATGAATCAATTGATTATAATCCTTTTAGTTTTGATTTGAAACATAGTCAACTTCTTAACCCTCTCATTCAAACCCAATGGATATTTTTTAACACTTAGTTAAAATATCCATATCACAGTACAAAAATACAACAATTTTTAATTATAAATAAAGTTATTATGATTTTTTTAATTAATATTTAACAATTACCTCTAAATCAAAGTCGTCATAAATCGCTGTATCTCCCAAATTATCAAAGAAAGAACCTGAACCATATCTTACATCAAAGTCAGATCTATCCAGCTTAATATCAGCAGTAGCTACACCATTATTTAGAACTGTATTAAAGTGAATCTCTTTACTCTTATTTTTGATAGTAACCAATCCAGTCACTCTGTATTCATTAGGGTTGCCTCTTTGAACTACTTTGGTCAACCTAATAGAAGCTGTAGGATACTTCTCTACTGCAAAAAAGTCTTCAGACTTCAAATGTCCCTCCAATTTTTCCTTGCCACTTCCACTGGACAAATCGGTATTTTCTAATGATTTCATATCAACAACAAACTCACCACCTACTAATCTCTCGCCATCAAATTTCAAAGATCCAGACTTCAGTTTTAATGTTCCTTGGTGGGTTTTCATCAATTTATACCCTTTCCATACGATTGATGAAGTCTTAGTATTTGCACTTTTAACTGTAGGCTCGCCCGTGCTCGCAAAACCTATACCACCAATTAATAAAAAACAAATTGAAAAAAATAATGCTCTCATGAAAATTAATACAATTTAATCGGTTAAAAAACCAGGTTAAAAAATAAATATTGTTTGTTACAACAAATATATGGTTGTTTAAAGTTACGCTGGTTATCAAATATTTACTTTAATGATTTTTTAACGAAAATCGCCCTATTTTTAAGAAATAGCATTCCTGACATAATCTAGGATCTCTGAATAATGCTTCGGGTTAAAAATGGACCAGTTGCCATATTTTTTAAACCACGTCATTTGTCTTTTTGCATATCTTCTGCTATTTTGTTTGATCAACTCCACTGCCCTATTTATATCAATCGTACCGTCAAAATAGCTAAATAGCTCTCGATAGCCAACAGTATCTAGCGCTTTTATACCTCTGAATTGATACAATGCTCGGGCTTCACTCTCCAAACCATTTACCATCATGTTTTCTACTCGGGTATTGATGCGATGATACAATTCTTCGCGTGGCATTTCAAGCAATATTTCCACAACATGGTAGTGGTATCGTTCAGTATTTTTTGTCTTCAAAAAAGTGGAATATGGTTTACCTGACATTCTGTATATTTCCAATGCTCGCAATAATCTCCTTGGATTTTGAACGTCCACTTCATTATAATATATTGGATCCACAGATGCTACCTGTTGTTGTAACCATTCGATTCCTTTTTCTTCATATTCTCCAACTATCAACTTGTGGGTAGCGGAATCCACATCAGGAAAATCATCAATTCCGTGTAGTAATGCATTGATATACATCCCAGTACCACCCGTTAGTATAGCAATATCTTGATCTTCAAAGTACGCTTCTAGTTTTTCGTTTACTTCTTTCACATAATGTCCTACTGTATATGCTTGATGAATACTAATATGATTGATAAAATGATGCTTCACCTTCATCAATTCATCATCATTTGGTTTAGCAGTTCCGATGGACATTTCTCTATATATCTGTCGGCTATCCGCTGAAAATATTTCACATTGTAAGTCCTGGGCTAGTTGAATCGCCACAGCTGTCTTACCTACGGCAGTTGGCCCAGCCAGTACAATTAAAAATTTATTTTCAGAAATTTTGTGGTCAGACATTCAGCTTTTATTAGCTTTACGTCACAAAAATAGACAATCAGCCTGATGTTTTATCAATTTCTGAAAGTATTAGTGGGTTTTGCATTGAAGGTCTTCTTTAAACGCATTCATGTGACTGGCTCGGAAAATATAAAAAATGATCGCCCTCAGCTGATTGCTAGCAATCATCCAAATGGTTTTATGGAGCCTCTTGTTATGGCTTGTTATTTTCCTAAGGATTTGCACTTTCTAGTGCGAGGTGATGTCTTTGACAAATCATGGCTACGGCCTCTACTCCTCTCTACACATCAAATTCCTATATTCAGATTTAAGGATGGATTTTCTAAACTTCGAGAAAATGCACACACCATTGACGACAGTCTTCATGTTTTAGAAGATAACAAAGACTTACTGATTTTTGTCGAAGGTAGTACTGAAAGCATCAAAAAACTTAGATCGTTACAAAAAGGAGTCGCCAGGATAGCATTTCAGACACTAGAAAAAAATCCTACCTTAAATCTGGAAATCGTACCAGTAGGTATCAACTTTACTTTTTTAAAGCATTTTAATGAAGAAGTGATGGTGAGAGCCGGTAAACCCATATTGGTAAAACCTTACTTTGAGGTATATCAACAAGACAAAAACAAGGGCTTTGAAACATTGCTGCTTGACTTGTATAAAGCCATGTCTATAAATATTGTTCATATTGATGATCAGTACCGCTTACCAGTATTTGAAGATATGGTTGTCGCAGTACGTCAAAAATACAAAAATTTACCCTATTTTCCTGTGCTCAAGCACAATAATCAACGCCTAGATGAAGAAATCCATTTGGCGGATCAAATCAATACTCTTCCAACTACAGAATTTCAAAAATTATCCGGCGAGCTCAGTGCATTTAAATCGTATTTAAAAACACAAGGAATCTCTTTGATAGATTTACTCAAAAAGCCATTGAATATGTTTACTGCTGTGATACTTATTCTTGGATTTATCCCTATGTTGATTGGGGCACTTTTGCATTCCATTCCGATCCTAATAGGATATATATTCACGAAAGTAAAAGTCAAACAAAAAGAATTTAAGTCCTCATTATTATTTGTAGTTTCGCTAGTTATGACATTGTTGATGTATATAATTATCGCAATTTTAAGCTTTGTGTACCAATGGCCTTGGTGGGTGATTCCTATGATGCTGGCGCTGGGATTATGGGCGAGATATTATCATCGAATCATGACTTCTATAAGATTATTTAAAAACAAAGCAACTAAAGAAGCATCACAAAATTTAGACTTGCTATTTGCTCAATACTTCAATTAATCTGAATAAAACCATTGATTACTATGCTGTTTATTTCTGAAGATCTTATCAATGCCAATATTGACTTGCTTGAAAATGAAAATGAGTACATTTCTGTTTTAAAAGAGCTGGAGGAAAAGCAGACAGACCTGATGCAGATGATCAGTAAAGAAAACCAAGACTTGCTGACGAATGACGAGCTTGCTTTATTGGAATACCTAACAGTAGTGATATTTAAAAGTACACAGTCAGTCAGTACCATCATGAAACTCAATGGTAAAGCCCTCGAAGAAGCCGAAGAGAAAAACTGGACTACTTTCAATGCATCGAGCTCAAAAAACTTCATAAAGATTCTCGACACTTTTTTTGAAGATTACCCGCAGGAAGATCTGCTGGCTCTGGTCGAAGATAGTATTCAACCTGATGAAGGTACAGTAATTACAACAGTAGGAAAAGAAATTATTTTTGTCGTATGCAAAAGCATTATTGATGTACTTCATCAATCCATAAACCTTTAAAATTCCCCTAACACTTTTCTCCTCGACGCCATCTTTGCTCCGAATGATTAGAAAGAACAAGCCTTATTTTATGCGCTATTGCATTTTTATTTTATAAATATGATTATTATAAATATATAAAATAGCTGATCTCTTATTAAATATATTTTAACATAATTAACAATATGTATTTTTCACTAAAAATGAGTGCATCCAATCATTTTTGGCACAATATTGGAAATAACTTAGGCAGTTCAGATTTATTTAAGGAGTACTTAAGCAAATTGTTACTCGAGACCGGTCCAAGGGGAATAAGGCCGGTCTCATTTTTTTTATACATTCACTCATTTTCCCTACTGCTATATTTGCATAACAAAATTCACAATCAAAAAAATACTGTAACTTTGTTCCATTAAGGTTAATCATTATGGAAAAAAGAAAATGTCTTGAATGCGGAGATCCTTTTGATGGCCGAAAGGATAAAAAATTTTGTTGTGATCAATGCAGGACCACATATTACAATCGTCAGAACACCGATCAAAATAAATTCATGCGCAATATCAACAATATTTTGCGTAAAAATCGACGTATTCTCGAAGCACTGAATCCTACCGGTAAGACAACAGTAACAAAAACAGAATTGCTAGACGAAGGATTCAAATTTTCATATTTTACTAATGAGTACAAAACTAAATCCGGCAAAGTATATCGATTTTGCTATGAACACGGCTACCTACAGCTCGAAAATAATCTATATGCTCTGGTGTTCAGAAAAGAGTATGTAGAATAATTTCTTCAATATCATTGACAAAAAATAGTGCTAAAGTGATATTATTTATAATCGTAATTGTATAAAATTATGCTATTTTTGATGGTCAATCCTCTTCAGTTGAAATCATATTAAATTTATCTATATATGAAATTAAAAAAAATATTCCTTCTAATCACCATTGTATCATTAAGTACAACTTATACAATAACTGCACAATTATCCTGGCGTCTTGCAAAATCAGCACCTACCTTTGTGCGCATTGACGATATTAGCTTTATCAATGACAGCACTGCTTTTATAGGTCAGGATGGTATAATATTTAAAAGTACGGATTACGGTAACAAATGGAATCAGATAGGTGCTCTACCTAATTATGGCTATATCCGAAGTATTGAGTTCATTAGTGATAGTGTAGGTTTTATCGGTACTATTTTTGAGATGAATCGCCAAAAAGGCTTTTATAAGACAACTGATGGAGGTCAGACCTGGATTAAAATTAATGACCTTATACCAGGCGGAGCTGATGGTATATGTGGTCTGGATCATCTGGGCAATACGATAATTGGCGTGGGCATTTATGCAGAACCTGGTACTTTTTATATTTCACGAAATGGTGGAGATACATGGGACAAAAAATTGATACCAGAAAGCGCTGCACTAGTGGATTGCTTGATATTAGACGAAAATACTTTTTTAATCGCCGGCAATAGCCCTGATAAAAGAAAAGGCAATATCCTAAAAAGTCAGGATGGTGGCGAAACATGGCAAGAAGTAGCTAAAACAAGATATCCTTTGAGTTATGTATGGAAGCTACACATCAGTGAAAGCGGGCTTGGACTTGGCTCAATTGAAAATGGCACGACTTCATTTATCACACATGATTTTGGGGATACATGGGAAGAAGTTGAAATTAGTGATGAAGGGCAAATCAAAAGATTTGGAGGTGCGTTATTCCTTGACGACTTAACAGGATGGCTAGGCTTACAATCATTATCAGAAGCATGGGAAACTAACGACGGTGGAGCAACATGGCACACTACCGTCATCGGAGAGGCTATCAATAAAATTGTACCAATGTCCAATGGAAGAGCCATCGCCACAGGCAAGTCGATTTATATATATGATGATTTAATATCAGACTCTAAAGAAGTATATACCACATCTCAACACCAACTCGTCTTATCACCCAATCCTACTACCGGTATTATTTATGCTGACATAAATTTAATTACACAAACCTCCGTTCGGCTAGATTTAATGGATATTACAGGCAATATGATTTTGCCACTTGTCAGAGATGAATTTACTTCCGGTCATCATCATCTTGAATTTGATATCTCATCGATTCCTAAAGGAACTTACATAGTTTGGTTTAGAACCAATGAAGCGCATCAATCCGCCAAAATCATCCTTAAATAACAATTAGATAATGAATATGATTAGCCCATAGGCAAAGTCTATTTTTCATATATGTCGGAGGTCTATTGCTTTCAATTTATGAAAAAAGGTTATTAATATTTTTTGTCTGACAAACTTAATGCTGATATGAGTAAAATAACTCAGGAACATCTCGATTTTCTATTTCAACTTAGCCATAACAACAATAGAGAATGGTTTAAAGAAAGAAAGCCTTTATTCGACCGTTTATATAATGAAGTCAAGCATTTTTTCTTGTCCATATATGATGCAATGCAAAAGTACGACAGCATTGATCAATTTCACATGCACCGTATCTACCGCAACCTTCAGTTTTCGAAGGATAAAACACCATATAAAACGCACTTTGCATTACATCTGGGACGCACAAAACCAATGTTACGCGGCGGTTACTATCTCAATATTGAGCCTGAAAACTGCTATGTGGCTTGTGGATTCTGGCATCCCAACAGTGACGATTTGCTCAGAATACGAAAAGAAATCGCAGCCGACCCAAAACCTTTACTTCAAATACTTGAAAGTAAAACCATTAAAAACCATTTTGGTAGTTTAGAAGGCGAAGCACTCAAGACTGCTCCTATTGGATTTGACCGCAATCACCCGGCTATTGATCTTCTGCGCAAAAAACAATACTTACTCCGTCGCAGATTATCTGAAACCGAAGTATTGAGTTCCAACTTCGGCAATGAGGTGATTGAGACCTTCTTGTCAGTACGACCATTTTTTGACTATATGTCAGAAATACTTACCACGGATGAAAACGGAGTGTGTTTATACCAGTAGCTATAGCTAGAAAGGACCATCAGTCCGTCCTTTTCAATCGCGTATAAAAATAAAAAGGCTCAAACTGTTGTAATCTGACTTTTGTGGCTTCCTGATGGTGCTTCTAGTAAAGAGCGTGCCCTGCTTCCTGCTATATATAGGACGGGATTTTCTTTACTATTCCATCGGCCACCATACAATGGTGCACCCATCTCACTCAAATCCTGCATATACTTACACTTAAATAATCTTTAAACTATCATGCAAAAATACCATGCTCTATCCTACCCAACTCCCCTTCAACCAGCTGAAAATCAAAAGTAGTATCGAGATATGAAATAGGCTTATAATGCCCGAACGCAGGAAGCGGTGTCTTTAACCAGTCCTGAAATAAATAAAGCACTCCAAATACACTGCAACCACGCCTATACAGATGCCCAAGCATCAGTACACGCTCAGAGATATAAACTCTCATGTAGTGCGTCTCCCTTAATCTCAAACTTTTTCATAACATCAGTCATTTGTCACGAATATCCTTCATTTTGCCTGATCTGTCAAGTTTTTTCCTCTAGTTTTTAACTTATTATGCGCTTCCAAAGAAAATATTGGGCATCAAAAACAGCTTCAATCCATCAAAATAGTTCTAATACTATAATTATATTAAGCTGTATTTATGCCTTATATACATATTACTTATTTAATATATTTATTTCAAACGTTTTTCACTCTGTCTAAAACAACCTTATACATCGGAAGAAAAAGGACAGAATTGATGATGATCTTAAAAGCATAATCCACAATTGCTATTTCCACAAGGTGTTCTGCAAGATAGGTATCAGAAGTTTTATAAAAAGCAATCGTAAAGAAAGTAAAAGTATCCACCAGATTACCCACAATAGCAGATGCCAGTGGCGCATACCACCAGACCTCATGTTGGCGAAGCTTATTGAATACAAAAATATCCATAATCTGGCCTACAACGTATGCCGAAAGACTTGCCATCGCAATTCTAAACACAAAAAGATTAAAATGTCCCAAAGACTCAATGCCTGTCCACTGTGCATCTCGAAACAACACTGTAATGACATAAGACACAATCAATGCAGGAACCATTGCATAAAAGACTATTCTCTTGGCTTGAAGGGCTCCAAAAATTCTGACAGTCAGATCCGTTGTTAAAAAAATAAAAGGAAAGACAAAAGCACCCCAAGTAGCATGAAAACCGAGCACGGTCACTGGCAACTGTACCAAATAATTACTGGCAGCAATAATCAAAACGTGAAATCCAGCTAAAAGTATTGCCAATCGAATACTAGCATTGTGCCGAGAATACTCCATAACTTAGTTAATTAACATGGTAAGGATAGTTTATTAGCAAGGGATGCATCAGAGCTATGGTGTACGGACGAAAAATGAGCAATTTATTCAAAATAATCCTTCCCTTTTGGATTCAACAGATTATATAAACGGAAATGGTACTAATTTGTTTAAAATTTATATACCATCCATTAGGATTAAAAAGACCATTCATAATGAAGTCATTTATCCCTTACGAATTTGGTGTCACTGAAGTTTGGGCTACAGCATTAGATATAAAGCCCAATAATATTAAGCGGCTCCATCGCTTATTGAAAAATCAAGATGCTGACCTCATAACTAAGGTTAGCAAACATTATATTGAGCATTTTATTCCACTACCTGTTCAACATGAAAACTTATACTGGATCATTTCCTGCTTTCCTTCCACAGATAATGCTCTCATTCGGATCAGCATCTGGTTTCCAGAGGTATTCAATATCACCCAAGCTAGTCTATATTACGGATATGGACAAGATTTGCAATGTATGGTTTTCATGCATGCGGATTATTTTACCGCTACACTCAAAGAAGAAATGGATCGACAATCTCCAGGAGTATTTTATGTTCCAGAATACAGATTTTCTACCGGCATTAAGGAGCAATTAGCCGTTTTCATGCCCTTGAGTTCCTATCTCTCTTTTGTAAGTAATGATACTGTATATGAAGCAATATGTGCGCACAACTATGAACTAACTCAAAAGGGCAAAACACCTTTTAAGAAAGGACACAATTATGAACTAGTGAGATATCTGTTTGACAGGACTTTGCCACAAGAAGGTTAAAATGAGGCTTACAACATGGTCTTCAGACAGCAACCTAAATCATTTCAACTAACCTATAATCCTGAATAAATGGGCTTCAAAATTATTGCATTTCATCTTTTGATGGCTTTTCCTTTTTCAATAGGACATCATTAATAATCTGCTCTAAGTTATGCTTAGGTAGTGCGCCATTGACCATTTGCGGATTTCCATCCATCGGACAGAATAATATGGTCGGAATACTTCTGATACCGAATACTGCTGACAACTCCATTTCAGATTCTGTATCCACCTTATAAATATAAATCTCATCTTTGTACTCCATAGCCAGTTCTTCTAGAATCGGAGCTACAAATTTACATGGCCCACACCAGTCTGCATAAAAATCAATAACACAAGGTTTATCACCTAAATATATCCATTCTTCAGGATTCTTTTCATAGTTCATCACTTTATTCAGAAAACCATCCTTAGTCAACTGAATAGTATGTGGAGTTTTTCCTTCCATTTTTATCTAATTTAATTAATTCTTAATTATTACAACACAAAGATACAGCTATTGTTAATTGTGCTAAGTAACAAATGTTATACAACAATTTTGATTCAGATGCTCTCAATACCTCTTTAGAATGATTCATTATTCAGATGGCAATCAAGATGCATACCTTGGCAACTTTATTTAAAACCATTTCATAATGTTATTATCTCTTTAAAATAAGAATCCGCCACCATTATCATATTCACCACAGAATACATTGACTAAAGTATATATTACTTTCGTAGAATATTGGCAAACTTAATAATAGAGATAATTGCCCGCTGAAGAAATAAATCTACATTTAAAATTTTTTAAAAACAAAATATGATTTTTAGACGTTACAACTCCGTTAGTAATTCAAAATATAAAATTTGCTAACAGAATAACCATTAGGCATTTATGGGATTATTACTATTCTATCTTTTTATCGCATTGTTCACATCATTTTTGTGTTCAATTATGGAAGCCGTACTGCTTTCTACATCTGTATCCTACCTAAAATCTCAAATAGAAATGGGGAACCAAGGTGCTGAATTACTACTGAAACAAAAAGAAGAAATTGACAAACCTCTATCGGCTATATTATCGCTCAACACTATGGCGCACACCATTGGGGCAGCAGGTGTTGGTGCGCAAGCAGTAGTTGTTTTTGGTGAAGCCTATTTTGGTCTTGTGACAGCATTACTGACAATCATGATTCTTGTTTTAACAGAAATCATCCCCAAGTCGCTTGGAGCAAATTACAGTAAACAGCTTGTAGGCATATCAGGTAAAATTATCAAAGGAATGGTCTTCATAGCTTATCCATTAGTTTTGATTTCAGGATTTATCACTAAAAGACTAGCTAGTAGCAAACACGAGCTAACCACTAGCCGCGAAGAAATATCTGCATTGACAAGTATCGGTACTGAAGAAGGTATCTTTGGCGAAAAAGAAAACAAAATCATACAAAATCTAATCCGCTTGAAAAATATCCGCGTGGATCAGGTTATGACACCGAGAGTAGTCGTCCTTACAGCCAATGAGGAATTAACATTGAAGGAATTTATGGAAAACAAAGAATTTATAACATTCTCAAGAATTCCAGTCTATAAAAAAAACAAAGACAACATCACAGGTTATGTATTCAGATCTGCTGTGCTAGAGAAGCTGGCCGAAGACAAATTTAAACTCAAGCTCAAGGATATTAAACGCGAGATTCTCACCTTTCAAAAGACGACTACCCTTTTCAATGCGCTAGATGTAATGACTACCCAACGAGAACACATATCATTAATTGTGGATGAATATGGAGGTATGGATGGAATCACTACCCTCGAAGACATCATAGAATCTTTATTAGGTATTGAAATTATAGATGAAAAAGATATTGTGGCAGATATGCAGGAATATGCCATAGAACAATGGAAGCTCAAAAGAAGACGGTATGAATCCGCTGAGGTTCAAGACAGTGAAACAAACAACGATAATCAGAATTGATCCCTTGCTCATTTGACTAGTTAAGAACATTAATATTTATTGTCCTGTATAGTAATTATAATCCTTTATCACAGTATCGATAAATTTTTCTGGCTGTTCCATTCTTTTGATTCCACTGACAGTCTCCACTTTTTCAACCAGCTTGTCAAGCATTTTTAAATCCCTTTTCCTTTGTATCTTTTCAAATAATTCTTTGATTATCCGAATATCATTGTCAGAGAATCTGACCACTTCAGGATACCGTGGCTGGTAATCTTGCGCCAATTCTTGTAAAATCGTATTGTCAATACTGATCGTATTTCTGAGGCTGATGATTGCTGTACCAGCTGCGATATCGCCAAGTCTTTGCCTCTTTACCGATAACATAATAGATAAAATGCCCACAGCGTAAAAAGATATTGACATATCTATCGGCCTGAATAACCATCTGATTAGGTACTCGGTAAAAGTAGGCTGTCTGCCATTAAGCGCAATGACTTTTAATCCTAATAACTTTTTACCTATTGTTTGGCCGTTCATAAAGTATTCTTGCACCAGTGAATACAGCATTAATGGCAAGGAAAATATCATGACCATCGCTTCTACAGACCAGAAATCTGTGAACAGAAAATCCGCTTCATTCGGAATCAAAATTTTCAGAAAAACAATATACAAATAAATGCCTTTAATCATTAAATCCACAAGGTACGCCATTGCTCTCTGACCTACATCTGCCAGTGTAAAATTGATATTGACATTTTGTGTAGTATTTACGCTGACTTCAGCCATATTGTTTTAATTTTGCCCTTATGCGCGAAGTGGCTTTTATTAAAAAAAATAAAGATAAATGGCTTTCTTATGAAGAAGCTATTTCAGGCAAAGTTAGAATAAATCCTGATGAACTTGCAGGATTATATATACAATTAATCAATGATCTATCCTTTGCTCAAACTTATTATCCCAAAAGCAAAGTTACGGCCTATCTCAATCATCTCGCTGCCACTACCTATCACAAGATTTATAAGACACAAAAATTCAGCCGGCGCACACTTATCTATTTATTTCGAGATGAAGTACCAGCACTCGTACGTACTCATTTTAATTACCTGATCATTGCCTTCGCTGTGTTTGGCCTTTTTGTTTTGATAGGTGTATTATCAGCTAATTATGACGATACATTTATACGCGCCATCCTAGGTAATGATTATGTTGAAATGACCATCAGGAACATAGAGCAGGGCAACCCAGTAGCTGTATATAAATCAGGTTCTGACTGGGGCAGTTTCATAGGTATTACAATCAATAATCTCAGAGTAGGTATATACTGCTTCACACTGGGCATTACCGGTGGAGCGGGCACTCTTTATATCGCAATGCAAAATGGAATCATGCTGGGAGCTTTTCAGACCATGTTTGTACAGTATGGTGTATTCTGGGAAAGCATACGCGGCATTTGGATACACGGAAGTATGGAAATATTTGCCATTATAATTGAAATTATGGCAGGGCTGATTCTCGGTGGCAGTATCTTATTTCCTGGCAATTACACTAGACTAGATTCCTTCAAGCGTGGCATAAAGACTTCAACTAAGATATGGCTCAGCACACTACCTTTCACTATAGCCGCCGGTTTTCTTGAAGGCTTTATCAGCAGATTTGCTCTAGAGATGCCAGCGATGATTAGTATGGCTATTATTCTTTCCACACTTTCACTTATTGCCTGGTATTATCTGGTTTATCCTTTTTCAAAACCTCTAAAAATTAGCGATTTATGAAGAGGCTTTTGATCATATCTACCTTGTTACTGGCTTTCTTTAAAATGGATGCCTTCAGTGCAATACCAAACCATCCTCCTGCAATAAAGGAAGATATTAAGGTCCAAAGAAAGTTTAATTCGGATTTTCAGAATCAATACCAAACTCGAGAATTTGACTATAGTGAAAATTCCTCAGGAACAGAACAGATTTACCCTACTAATTTTACAGCAAGATGGTTGAAGTATTTACCCGACATTTTTAAAGTTGCGACCTATATTGCTTTAATTATAGCCTTGTATTTTTTGATTAAGACATGGCTCAAAAGAAAATCCAACATGAAGTTGTTTGGCACTCAAAAAGAGCAACTCCAATATGAAGAGGAAGAATTGCTTTCACCGAATACTGACTTTGGAGCTATGATCCGTACAGCCGAAAACAGAGGAGATTATAGGTCTGCCATTCGATACAGATATCTACAAATATTAATGATGCTGAATGGAAATGGCCTCATAAAATACACTAAAGATAAAACTAATACGGATTATCAGGTAGAAATGATGAGTAGTACTATTTCAGATGCCTTTAACCAGATTTCCTATATTTACACCTATGCATGGTACGGTGGATTTGAAGTTACTTCAGATGACTACAAAACAGCAGTCAGCCTTTTTGATGATGTAAAAAATGCAAGTCTATCATGAAAAAGTCTTCTACCATTCTCATTGCAGTCATCATACTAACGGGTTTATTTTTGTTTCTGCCTTTTAGTCAAAATCCTAAAAAAGTGGACTGGCGACCTATATTCAGTACTAAAGTAAAAATTCCAATGGGATTATATGTCTTCAACAAGGAGATAGACAAATTATTTTCAACAACACCTGTGGAACGCACTGACAAAGAGATAAATAGTTATTTTCCACTACCATATGAAGCACTAATTAACGACAATTCAACCTCGCGACGGCAATATCTGATGGACAACTTCAAAGAAAGTATGATGTTCATCAACCCTATTTGCCCTTGGACAGATTATGAATGTGCGATTGCGCTTGACATTGCTGCGGCCGGTAATACTGTATTTATCAGCGCTACAGGTATTCCAGACTCATTACAAAAAGCACTGAATTTTAATGTTGAAGCATATTATGAATATGGCACAGGGCAATATCCTTTTGAAGAAATCACTTTTACCTCCAAAGTAAAAAATGTCACTGAAGATAAAGCTGTTTCCGGTTCCTATTTTTATGATTTAGATTCGAGCCATTCGCAGATCCTTGGTTATGTTGCTTTCAACCATGAATATCATCCTAATTATATTCGCGTCCCTTATGGTGATGGTCAGTTTTTAATCCACACTGATCCTGCGATTTTTACCAATTACTTTTTGCTAAAAGATGATCATTACAAGTACACAGAGTATGTGCTTTCTTGTGTACCCAAAAGTAAAAAGATGGTATGGATACCTTTCCATAATGTAAATAAAGAAGATGTATCGCCACTCAAATTCATAAAATCTCAACCAGCACTTAACACTGCTTGGAATTTACTACTGGCATTTACCATCATTTTTATTCTTTTCAATGTAAGACATACTCAAAAACCTATTCCGATCATACCGAAAAATACCAATACATCAGTAGAATTTATTAAGACATTGAGCAATTTGTACCTACAAGAAAGTACTCCCAATGAAATCATCCTTAAAAAAATCACTTACTTCCTTGAAAGGATCAGGAGTGATTATAATATTACAACCACTACACTGGATGCACATTTCATACAGTCACTACATCTCAAAAGTGGTAGAAGTTTAGACCTAGTTCAAGACCTTGTTAGGATGATAAAATCCTTCTCTGATAGTCATTACAAAGGTTCCTATGAGGACTTAAGCAAGTTAAATAAAACCATTGAACAATTTTTAAGCACAAACACTAATAAATAAAATATGGAAGACCCAACAATGAACAACCCACATTCAGCCGATGAATATTCTGAAAGCGCCATTTCTTCATCCGATCATTCGCCACTTCACTTTAGCACTCGTATAGAAATAGACAAAGTAAGCGATAAATTTACCCAGGTAAGAAACGAGATAGCAAGGGTCATCGTAGGCCAAAAAGATATGGTTGATCTCATATTGGTGGCCTTACTGTCAGGAGGTCATGTTTTGCTGGAAGGTGTGCCAGGTGTCGCTAAGACGATAACAGCCAGATTGCTAGCTAAAACGATGGACACCTCATTTTCACGCATTCAGTTTACTCCGGATTTGATGCCATCAGACATACTCGGCACACTAGTTTTTGATGCTAAAAAATCAGACTTTGAATACAAAAAAGGCCCGGTATTTACCCATATCTTGCTAATAGATGAAATCAATCGTGCTCCTGCAAAAACCCAGGCTGCACTCTTTGAAGTGATGGAAGAGCGTCAGGTTACAATGGACGGCATTACCTATCCGATGTCAGAACCTTTTATAGTCTTGGCCACTCAAAATCCTATTGAGCAGGAAGGCACTTACCGATTGCCTGAAGCACAACTAGATAGATTCTTGATGAAAATAGAAATTGGCTATCCAGAACTGGAAGACGAAATAGAAATCTTGCACAGAGAACAGCGTCTCAAAACTATTGACAAACTAGCTGAAATACAAAAAGTATTAACCGGTGATGAAATTACAGCGTTTAGAAACATCGTTGCTGACATTGCCGTTGATGATAGTATCATTCAATATATAGCTAGAATTATAGTACAAACACGTCAAAGCTCAATGCTATATCTAGGTGCATCGCCTAGGGCTTCGATAGCGCTTTTAAAAACATCGAGATCTCTTGCTGCATTAAAAGGAAGAGACTTTGTCACACCGGAAGATATCAAGCAGATGGCCTATCCTGTCATCGGTCACAGAGTGGTGGTAGCTCCTGAAAAAGAAATGGAAGGTCTTACAGCAGAGATGATTATCAAGCAAATTGTAGATAGTATAGAAATACCTCGTTAACTTACTATATAGATGAAAATATTAAAGCATCTTGTCTATGGCCTGTACATTCATCCGACATTTTACATCGGCGGTGGCTTGATTATTGGATTATTTGTCATCTCGTTTTTTCTTCCATTTTTATATGTGCCAGCACAAATCTTGCTCCTTCTTTGGTTTCTTCTTTTTGTTGCTGACATTTTGCTACTCTTTACTCCATCCCATACATTTGAAGCTAATCGTGAGGTAGCAGCTAAGCTATCTAATGGCGATTATAATAAAGTCACGATCAGGTCGAAAAGCTATTATCCCTTTTCTATCAAAATAGAGATAGTGGATGAAATTCCTGCTGAATTCCAAATCCGCAATTTTTATATCCTGAAAAAGCTGACACCTAAAGGCACTGATTCAGCACAATATCGTTTAAGGCCTAATTTCCGAGGTGAGGTTGAGTTTGGAAATCTTCACATTTATATCATTTCTCCATTAAAACTTATCAAGCGTAAATTTACATTTGTCCAAAATCGTACAGTAGCTGTTTATCCCTCGTTTATACAGATGAACAAATATGAACTAATCGCCTTTTCACCTAAGCTCAATCAGTACGGCATCAAAAAAGTAAGGCGTATAGGCCATACATTAGAGTTTGAAAAAATTAAAGATTATGTAGCAGGCGACGATATCCGTACCATCAACTGGAAAGCTACCGCAAAGACAGGTAAATTGATGATCAATCAATATCAAGACGAACAGTCTCAGTCGGTTTATTGTATTGTGGATAAAGGTCGTGTGATGAAGATGCCATTTGATGATCTGACCTTGCTGGATTATGCCATTAATGCGTGCCTGGTTATTTCAAATATTATTTTACGCAAACATGATTTTGCCGGAATCTTCTCATTTTCGAGGAAGGTAGAAAACTTTGTCCATGCAGATAAAAGAACATCACAATTAAAACTAATCACCGAAGCATTGTACAATATAAAAACTGATTTTGCAGAATCTGATTTTGGCCGACTCTATACCGAAATTAAACAAAAAATTACTCACCGGAGTATGTTGCTCCTTTTTACCAATTTTGAATCTCTGGATGCACTCAATAGGCAGCTTCTATATCTACAATCGATGGCAAAAAATCACCTACTCATTGTTATTCTTTTTCAGAATACAGAATTAGAAAAACTCACTTCTGAAGATGCTCACGACACTCGATCTATCATCAATAAAGTCCTAGCCGAACAATTTATCTATGAAAAAAAACTCATCGTTAGTGAACTCAAAAAGTTGGGCATTCACTGTATTTTGACACGGCCTGAGCAACTCACTATTGATACCATCAACAAATATCTTGAGTTGAAAGCTCGAGGAAGTTTTTAATCATACTATCCACATTGAACCCATTGTACGCATTTGACTTTGATACGAATGAAAAGGATACAAAACTGCTATGAGGCTCGGCACTTTTATTCCGCAGGTGTTGTTCTATGTCTAGGATAGAAAACGATTACCAAAATAGATATGAAGGAACATTTTCATGCAGTAAATTTCAAATGCATAATTTGAGTAAGGCACAAGATCATTATGAAACAACTGCTGCCAAATAATCGTATAACTTGCCATCAGTAATATTGGCGCCCGATTGTGTCATCCTAAAGAGCTCAGTCATTCTATCGGGTTTGTAGTCCTTTGACTGTCGGTAAATGCTGAAGATTGCAGGATTTGCCTTCAACCTGAATTATGCAATAGAATTTAAATTTCGTATCTAATTGCTTATTTTTGTTTTGTTTAATTCATATTTTAATTTCACCATTATGGTTAATCTTCCCATAGAGTATAGCGACAAGTCTGTTACCC